>Ga0075475_10000942_pt1 | contig 14096 bp, 9 predicted proteins | sample DEB08_DNA_10_FD_76342 | JGI IMG/M metagenome (GOLD analysis project Ga0075475, IMG submission 76342) | Aqueous microbial communities from the Delaware River and Bay under freshwater to marine salinity gradient to study organic matter... | ecosystem: Environmental > Aquatic > Marine > Coastal ... | reverse complement strand
CAAATTTAGAAAGACCATGAAAATTAGCCCTCTATTTATTGTAATATCCATTTTGGCTATCCTCTGGAACATTATGGGTATTTTTCAAATGCTTTCAGCGGCTTTTCCCACCCCTGAAATACTAGAAAAAATGAAACCTGGTGAAATTGAGCTGCTCGACAGTTATCCTTGGTGGTTATATCTTTTTTTTGGTGCGGGAGTCTTTAATGGAACAGCCGGCTCCATCCTGATGTTGTTGCGCAAGCCCTTGGCAACCCCACTATTCCTCGTTTCTTGGTTGGGGGTAACCATCCAAATGGCGTATTGGTTATTTCCATTGGGTGCGGCCGAGTATTACGGCGGCGGCGCGTTCATTATGCCCGCCTTGGTAGTTGGTGTGGCGGGGTTTCTTTATTTTTTCTCCAAACGGCACTTGGGGTAGTTTTCACGGGTTGATGAAACCCTCACAGAAAGCGCCCCATCTTCCAGATGCTTCATTTAGTATTCGTTTCGCACGAGACCGGGTTAAAAGACCACCAATAATGCGTTTTTTTCCACGGTGTCGCCGGCTTTTACTGCAATCTCAGAAACTACACCGTCCGTAGGACTTTGGAGTACGTTTTCCATTTTCATGGCTTCCAGTACCAAGAGGTCGTCGCCTTTTTTAACTTCATCGCCTGCTTGAGCAATTACGCGAACTACTTTCCCGGGCATTGGCGCTTTAACCTCATTCACCTTCACCGTCAAAAGATTTTCCATTCCCATTTCCTTCAGCAGTTGGTCGAATGGGTCTTCAACTTTTACGGTGTAAAGGGCTCCATTTACGCGCACCACAGCTTGTTTATCTTCTCGATTTAGGGAAACTACGGTTGCAGCGTAGGACTTGTGATTATGAATTACATGAAAACGCCCCCCACCCAACGAAACCCACTCTCCCGTAAGTTCGGCAGGCGCAAATGAGGTGTCATTGATTATCAATTTCATCATGCTTCAAATTTAGGTAATTTTAGCCCTATGAAAACACGTATTTACACGGCAATTCTTGCCCTTGTTGGAATGAGTTGTGCGCCTCGGACGGGCGTAATGCTCGAAGAAGTAACCTTAACCTCCAATTCTGCGGGTACCCGGCCGGTTTATCGGGCTAGCGAACCCCTTCCTGTGGACCCGTTTCACACCGAGCTGGAGCTCCGCGTGGACTGGGAATCGGAAGCTATTGATGGGGTAGCTCGAATTACCTTTTCACCCCGATTTTATCCACTCAGTGAGGTGGAGCTCGATGCCGTAGGTATGGAAATTAAATCGGTCGCGCAGCTGGTGGATGGACAACAACCGCAGCCGTTGGAATATGATTACAACGGGGAACACATTCGCATCAACCTACCTCAAACTCTTACTTCAAAGGATACGTCCCAAGTGCAAATTACGTATCGAGCCGAGCCGAGCAAACTCAAGGTTCAGGGCAGTTCGGCAATTCGCGATGCGCGCGGGATGTATTTCATAAATGCGAGCGGTAGAAACCCCCACAAACCCACGCAAATATGGACGCAAGGGGAAACGGAGGCCAACTCGTGCTGGTTCCCCACCTTCGACCAACCAAATGCCAAGATGACTCAGGAAATCTATCTATATGTGGACACCGCTCTAAAAACGCTGAGCAACGGCACGTTGGCTTTTTCGCAAGCGCTTGGAAACGGTAAGCGCCTCGATTACTGGCGCCAAGACCAGCCCCAGGCGCCGTATTTAACCTTTCTCGGGGTGGGCGATTTTGCAGTGGTTAGCGAAAAGTGGAATGAGCGCGAGGTCTCGTATTGGGTGGAGCCCGAGTATGCCTCAAGCGCAGCGGAAATATTCGCTCGGACTCCCGAAATGCTCACCTTTTTCTCAGAAATTACAGGCGTAGATTACCCATGGGATAAGTATGCTCAAATAGTGGTGCGCGATTTTGTTTCGGGCGCCATGGAAAACACCACCGCAGTGGTTTTTAATGAGTCGCTTTTAGGGAATGAGCAGTCGTTTAACGACCGCAAAAACGACCAAATTATAGCACATGAAATGTTCCATCATTGGTTTGGCGATTTGGTTACGTGCGAGTCGTGGTCCAACATTGCCCTAAATGAGTCGTTTGCAACATACGGAGAATATCTTTGGTGGGATTATACGTACGGGCGGGACGAGGCAGACTGGGTGCTTCAACAGAAAAAAAACGCGTACATAAGCACGTATCAGCGCGGTGTTCGCGCAAATATAGTGCGTTACGATTACTCGTCGCAGGAGGATTTGTTTGATGTCCATTCGTATTCCAAAGGGGGGTGCGTGTTGCATATGTTGCGCAACTACTTGGGAGATGCGGCATTTTTTGAGGGTATGCGGCTTTATTTAACCCAAAACGCATACGGTTCTGCTGAGCTCGCCGATTTGCGCTTGGTTTACGAAGATTTGGTAGGTGAGGACCTGAATTGGTTTTTTAACCAGTGGTTTTTGGACGACGGCCACCCGATCTTGGACGTGTCTTATCGGTGGGATGAAGAGGCCAAGGTAATGCAGGTGGATGTTAAACAATCCCAAGACCTCGCTCATCACCAAATTTTTGATCTCCCTACTACAGTCGATTTTTATCTCGGAACTCGCCGAATCTCGTATCCCATTCGAATTCAAAAAGCAGAGCAATCGTTCTTTGTGGATCTTCCCGGAGCGCCCGACTGGATGCAGCTGGACGGTAAGCACGCCCTTTTGGCCGAAATTCGCGAGCATCGCGACAACGCCACATTTTGGGCTCAGTGGGAAAAAGGGATCTATTTTATGGATCGGTGGAAGGCGTTGCAAGTTCTAATGCAAAAAAGGGATGTTGCCCGTATCGATAGGTGGGTTGAGGGTGCACTTGGCGATCCGGCTCATCAAATACGAATGAAGGGATTGGAAATGGCGGAATCCATTACTTCCGAGAAATCCAATTTATGGATGGAAACGGTGTTGGGTATAGCGAGCAACGATCCGCATACACTTGTCCGAGCCAAAGCCGTGGAAGTATTGGATAGAAGGTACAGCGGATTCGATTCACAGCTCTATTATGAATGGTTGAACGACACGTCGTATGCTGTGGCAGCAGCAGCTTTGCGAGCGGTGGAACGCAACGATCCCAACGCGGCATATGAGTTTGCCAAAGACCAAATGAACACTTGTGATGGAGAGTTGGAGTGGGCCATTGCCGATATTTTATCGCAACGAAAAGAGGACCCGAGCGTCATAGACTTTTTTGTGCCGCGCCTCCAGAAGATGGGAATGAGCGATTTTGTAAGAATGGGTGGCCTTTTTCAGGAGTATCTATATTTTCAGTCCCCCGAAATTCAGGAAGTGGGAGCTGCCATTTTTCGGGATCAGGCCATGGAGTTACGCCCCGCATGGGTGAGCAACGTAGCCTATGCCTACCTCACGAATCTGTATGAGTGGGTTTCGCAGGAGGGCATTAAGAGCAAAATAGGATTGATGCGGTCTCAGGTTGATGCGTTACGCAGCAACGAATAAGGGCATTAGGATTCTTCGGGTTGATATACCGGCATAAAAATGAGGTCGAGCGCGGTGCGGATGTACGCATCATCCCGATTGAGCATTCTATAAAACGTTTCATCGCCCCAAATTTGACGAGCGATAAGTGCTTGTAATTGATTAACAATTAATTCACTTACTTCTACTTCTAGCCGGTCTGGCCACGAGAAACCTCGGCCCTCCACATGCTTCCGGAAGCGACCCAAGAGAGCGGCACGAACATCAGGTGCATTCCATGCAGCCCAGACGGAATCGGGATTCAACGTTGTTCCAGTCCGAATGCGGTCTGCCTCACGAAAAGCAAAATTGCGGAAATCCCCATGGTTCATTAAAAAATAGTACGAACGAATGTACAGCGTACTGTCTTCAGCCACTTCCACATCCGGCTTTATTCCACCCCCATCGAAAACAGGACGCCCCATGTCCGTGTAAAACGTATCAATTTTTGCCGTGTCGTTTTCCGCAAAAGAATCGGTATACGGACGCTGAATGCATCGTCCAGACGGCGTGTAATAACGGGCTACCGTTAATCGGACAGCACTGCCATCGGACAACTTCAACTGTTCTTGTACGAGCCCTTTGCCAAAGGAGCGATTCCCTAAAATCCAACCCCGGTCGTGATCTTGTACGGCGCCCGCCACAATTTCGCTCGCCGAAGCCGATCCGCCATCAATCAAAATAGCCAAACCACCCTGCTCCCATCTACCTTTCCGAGTGGCCACATTGTTCTTGTTTGCGCGCATTCGCCCTTCGGTGTGAACAATATCCTGCCCTTCACTCAAAAACTCATCGGCAAGCGATGTGGCAATGTGTAAAAACCCACCGGGATTGCCGCGCAAATCCAAGATTAGCCCTTTTAAGTTATCGCTCGAACGCTTGAGTTTATCGAATCCCTCTAGATACTCGTCCATTGTATTTTCCGCGAACCGATTTAACTTGATGTATCCCACGGAATCATTGATGAGATATGCTGCATCGAGGCTGTGAATTGGAATTTCATCTCGGATAATGGTAAACGGCAGGATTTCATCAACCCCAGGACGCACAATCCCCACGCGCACCTCTGTTCCCCGCTCTCCTCGGAGTAAATTAATGATATCGTTGTTTTGCATACCAGTTCCGGCAATGGTATCGCCTTCAACTTCCACAATTCGGTCCCCGCTGCGAATACCCAATTGTTCGGATGGCCCACCTGAAATAGCCGTTACCACCACCACGGTGTCTCTAATAATGTTGAATTCCACTCCAATCCCATAAAATGAGCCGTGCAAATTTTCCTCTACTTGGGAAAAATAGGCGGCATCGATGTACGAGGAATGGGGGTCTAACTGTTGAAGCATGGCGTCGATGGTGGCGCCAAGTAAGCTATCGGCATCTACACGGTCTACATAACTCTGATCGATGTAGCGCATGAGCTCCATTAATTTGGCGGAGCCTGCGCCTGCACCATAACCACCTCCACGATTAAATCGCCGACTCATATAGAGCCCCGCGATCACAGATAAAGCGATAATTAATGGAAGGTAGATTGCCGAGCGACGCATGAGTCAAATTTATGTGAAAAACGCCAAAAGAGAAGCATTGTTTTAAGGCTCAAAAAAGAAAAAAGCCCAGCGAATGCCGAGCTTTTTGTACCTGGAGTGGGAATCGAACCCACACTCTGTTGCCAGAACTGGATTTTGAATCCAGCGCGTCTACCAGTTCCGCCATCCAGGCATTGAGGATGCAAAATTAAGAAAAAAACACATTCGGAATCAATGTTGACAAGTTTTTCATAACTTTGCACCCCCTTAATTTACAGGGTAACAGGGAATAAAGTGGACAAACAGGTGAAACTCTTTTCGGGTAGGGCGACCAAAGCGTTGTCGGAGAAGATCGCAGAAGAATACGGTCAGCCTTTAGGTCGTGTGATTCTGAATGAATTCGCCGATGGTGAATTCCAGCCTTCTTTCGAAGAATCCGTTCGAGGAGACCATGTTTTTTTAATTCAAAGTACTTTTCCCCACGCCGATAATTTTATGGAGTTGCTCTTGATGATTGATGCCGCAAAGCGTGCATCGGCCTATAAGATCATCGCCGTGATTCCCTATTTCGGATGGGCCCGTCAAGACCGAAAAGACAGCCCAAGAGTTCCCATAGGAGCAAAATTGGCAGCAAACCTGCTCACCGCTGCTGGCGCAGATCGCATTGTAACCATGGATCTTCACGCCGACCAAATACAGGGGTTTTTTGAAACTCCCGTGGACCATCTTTTTGCATCGTCTATTTTCTTGCCATTCATTCAAGGATTGCAGTTGGACGACTTGGTTATAGCATCCCCCGATATGGGCGGCGCAAAAAGAGCGAATAATTACGCGAAGTTCTTAAACTCAGAGGTGGTTATTTGTTACAAACAGCGACTCAAGGCCAATGTGATTGAGAAAATGACATTAATTGGCTCTGTAGAGGGCAAAAACGTAGTTTTAATTGACGACATGGTGGATACCGCCGGAACGTTAACCAAGGCAGCGGATATGATGATGGACCGAGGTGCGGCCAGCGTTCGCGCTATTTGTACGCATCCAATATTGTCCGGAAAGGCCTACGAGCGAATTGAAAATTCCAAACTCACACAGCTTATCGTAACCGATACGATACCACTGAAGCAATCATCCGATAAAATAAAAGTCCTCAGCGTAGCTCCTTTATTTTCTAAGGTGATTCGTCAAATTATTACCAACAAATCGATTAGTTCACATTTTATTATTTAAATAAGTACATCATGAAAAACGTAGCGATCCAGGGTACGGCCCGCGCTAACCGCGGAACTACAGACGCCAAGAACTTGAGAAAACAAGGGCTTGTTCCTTGCGTGATCTACGGAGGAGCGGAAAACGTGCATTTCCATGCAGACGAGCGCGCTTTTAAAGACCTCATCTTTACCGATGAAGTGCGCGTTGCTGAAATTGAAGTGGATGGTAAAACCTACCGTGCAATTTTAAAAGACACGCAGTATCATCCCGTAAAAGACAACTTATTGCACGCCGACTTTCTTGAATTGGTAGACGACAAGTCGTTCGTGGTAAATGTGCCTGTGAAGTTAATTGGAAACCCAATCGGGGTCCGAAACGGGGGTAAGCTTTCTTTTACACTTCGCAAATTAACTGTTCGCGCGTTGCCCGAAGGATTACCAAGCGCTATTGAAATTCCAGTTGAGCATTTGCGCATTGGCCATAAATTGGCGGTATCGCAAGTTCCATCAGAAGGTTTCGAAATTCTGAACTCTCCACACACGATTATTGTGAGCGTCAAGCGTTCGCGTAATGCCGTTATGGAAGATGAAGAGGAAGAAGGAGAAGAGGCTGCAGCAGAAGGAGCTGAGGCAGCAGAAGCTGCGGAGTAATGATTCAGAAGAGCCTGATTGTCGGATTGGGGAATCCGGGCTCCGAGTATGATAACACCCGGCATAATATCGGGTTTAGTGTATTGGACGCCTGGGCTCAGGCGTCCAATTTTTCTTTTGAGCAAGTTCGTCATGGATGGCGCGCAGAGACCAAATGGAAAGGTCGCCCCATTGTATTGCTCAAACCCAATACTTACATGAATCTCAGCGGAAAGGCGGTAAAATACTGGATGGATCAAGAGGGCCGATCGGCTGATCAATTAATGGTAGTAACCGATGACATTGCATTGCCGTTTGGAACAATTCGAATCCGAAAACAGGGTAGCGATGGGGGCCATAATGGCTTAAAGGATATCATTCGGGTTTTAGGTCACGCTGGATTTCCTCGTCTTCGCTTTGGCGTTGGGGGTGATTTTCCCAAGGGGATGCAAGCGGAATATGTATTGGGAAAGTGGAGCGAACAAGAGCTGAAGCAATTAATTGACCGTATGCCGGTGGTTATAGAAGCTTTAAAGTCGTTCAGCACGGCTGGGGTTGGCACCTCAATGAATCAATTTAACGGCAAATAACACCCTAAAACACCCCTCAATAATACTACAACAACCCACCAAACCCCCTCGGATTTTAGTAGGTTGTCATAGATTGAGGCTTTCTATTTTGTATTGGACACATTAAAACGGTAAATCAATACTTAACCAACTAAATGTCCAATGTATCTGCTTTCCACTAATTTTTGTTAAACATAGATCGTTGATTTTTTAGCCTTTCGTTTTTTCGTGTAAATTTGGTAAACTAACCAATTAACCGAAATGAAAAGGTTATTAACCTTTTTTATTGTCACTACGCTCTGCACTCACTTTTTGAATGCGCAGCCCACATTTGCACCTATAGATACGGGTGAAGTATTTCCTCAAATGCGAGCGTTGGTTAAAGACCCTTCCATTCTCGATCTCGAGCAGTTTTTCTTTCTTCGGCTCATAAGGGAGAATGATTCCACTGTTTTATATAATCCCCATGGGACATACTTTTTGTTCCGGGTTACCACGGGAGATACAACAGTGGTAGACCAATTGAGCATATCTGTGTTTCACGGAATGGGATTTGGGTCGGCATTTTTTAAGCATAAGGGTACGGTATATCTTTTTGGCGGCTCGGGGATGTTTAATACGACAACTTCGCTTATTTATTTTGATGAGGAGCTACGGGAGTGGGAACAGCAAGTGATAGCGGGTGAACCGGAAGACGCATTAAGCATAGTTAATCAATGGTCATTTCGGGACACCCTACACGTTCTATACGGCGTGGTGGGGGACAATAATCTTTCGTATTGCACCATCAGCTTAAATACCTTTACCTGTGAGGAGGTAGGTCGATTTAATTCTGCAGATAGTTACGAACTATTTGGGTCTTATCAGAATTGGACATACGCAGGTGAGCGCTATATTATTTACGCCTCTTTTACGTCACAAAATCATATTAGCTATGAAACCTTTGATCGCTCCACCTCGGAGTTTTTTAAAACAACGTTCTACGTACCCGATTTTTACCAAAATGGAAGGGTATGGTCGTATACAGATAGCAGCAAGATTTATAAATACATACCGGGTACCGGCTGGGAATCATATTCCATAAAAGATAAAGATCTAGAACCGATTAGATCCTTCCGGAAGTTTTACTTACAGGAAATAGAAAAGGCAAGGAACCAAAGGTTTCTACAATTTGCATTAATTGGAATATTCGTGGCATTGCTCGCTATAGCATTAATCCGTAAACGGAGGCCTCTTCATTCTAAATTAATCAGCACGGTTCAACAACACGAGTCTGAGCTTAGAAAGCGCAGAAAGGAAGTTTTTACCAAAGAAGAGCTAGACGAGGTGTTTGGCCTTACTCACCTTAACCCAGATTCTGCAAAAGTGGTACGAAGCAAGTATATAAAGGCGGTGAACGAGAACGGACAAATTTCCATTGAACGGATACGCGATTCAGAGGATAAAAGGGTTTTTAATTATCGCGTAACCTAAATAGGAGTCTAGATTATACGGAAAAACGCCCAGAGAACTACCTGGGCTTTAATAAAGCATTGAACTCCACTAAACCAGGGTAAAAGAGGGTTGAGTGAAGGGCTGCGAACAGACCGCAAGGAGTATGAAAGGAACGAAAATACAGCTGGTTACCCACCAATTTTTACCTGAGTTTGTTGGGGGATCGGAGGTGTATACACTTAACCTTGCCAAATCGCTCGCTCGTGAGGGGCTAAGCGTGAGTATTCTTACTTATCGGGAATCCAACGATTTAATCAACGATGAATTTGGATGGGGGACCTATCAGTTTGAGGGAATTTTGGTATATACTATTACCTACAACTTGGCCACTTCAGAAAATGTAATGCTATCGGAATACTGGAACCCTCAAATTGCTCGGTGGGCAGATGAAATTTGGAATGAAGTACGCCCAGAGATTATTCACTTTACGCACTTAATGAAGCTTACCACCGCTGTTTTGGAGGCGGCGATCAATAGAGGATTCCGAACGGTGGTTTCGCTTACAGATTATTGGTCTATTTGTCCGAGACACACCCTCACGACGCACGACCAAAAGTCTTGCGACGGGCCTGAACCGCCCGAAAAATGCATTGGGTGTATTCGAGCAACACATGGGCTTTTTTCGGAACGTATATTCCAGTGGCCAAGAATTTTTTCAAAGGCTTATATGGGACTGGTACAGCTGTCGCCGAAGGAGTTATTTAGCCAGAAGCGCGCTCGTTTTTCAGCACTTTACAGCCGGAATAAACACAATATTCAGACCATCGAACAAGCGGATCGGGTGCTTGTGCTCTCACATTCTCAGAAAATCAAGTTGATTCAAAACGGTTTTTCTGCGGAAAAACTTATTCTCGAACCCCACGGACTTAATATCGATGGATTGCAAGTTAAAACCCCAAGAAAAGAATGGCCCCGGAACATTCGGATAACTTTTATTGGCAGTATCGTTCCAAGTAAGGGTTTGCACATGTTGTTGGAGGCATGGAAAAGTGCCCAAACCGATGGAATGGAACTAGTGGTTTATGGCGACATGCGGGCCTCATCAACCTATACAAACCAGATAAGCGCCCTTGCGAAAAATGTTCCCAACGTAATTTTTAAGGGCACATTTCATCCCGACAACATTCATTCCGTACTGGCGAAGACGGATGTAATTGCAGTGCCTTCACTTTGGGCCGAAAATGAGCCTTTTGTGGCGAAAATTGCCATCTACACCCAAACACCCGTAGTAGCCACTCAGATGGAGAGCCTTGAGCAGATGATTACGCCAGGGCAAACAGGATGGCTTATACCCCCAGATGATATTCGCGCTTGGGCGGATTGGTTATCTCATTTAAAATCACAACCTTACCCAGTATTTAAAAGCGGGAAATACAGCGTACGCACTCTCCAAGAAAGTATGCAAAGCCTTATTTACCAATATCAATCCCTAATTTGATTCCATGGAACCTATATATCTCATTGACCTCCTTTCACAAGCCAAGATCAATGCCCAAAATGCCGCCCAGATAGAGATTCAACGCGTTGTAATTAAACGAGATCCGCGAACTGTGATCTTTCAACATCCGAACTCCTCATTAGATTTCACCACGGGTCAAATAACTGAGGAAAGCAGACTGAAATTTGGCATAGGATTGAGAGAAAATATTTGGGAACTGTGCAAATCGCCTATTATATTCCGCATCGACGCATTGGAAGGGGGGAGCAAAACCCTCCTTTTTGAACAGAAAATACACCCCTATAAAAACCCTGCTCACCGCAACTGGATGGATTTCGATTTGGACTTATCGCCGTTTGCCAATCGATCCGTCGCACTTCGTTTTCAAACGCGCGCCGTAAAGCGCGCCGATTACGCTTGGTCTATTTGGAGTAACCCTATAATCACCAACCCGAAACCCGCCGAACACCCCCCCAAACCTGCTGGGAAAATACGGAAGAACGCTCATCCGCATGTGTTTTTAGTTACATCGGACGCCCTTAGCAAGCGATTATTAGGGTGTTATGGTGGGAATCGCTTTCCTACACCGAACATCGATGCTTTTGCTCGTGAATCGGTAAAGTTTGAGCAATCTATTTCTCAAACTACGAGCACCTTAGGAGCTTACGCCAGCATATTAACGGGTACAGAAACAGAGAAGCATGGACTCAGCGCAGAATGGGGCCGACTTCCTGATGGGGTTTTAACCCTACCCGTATATTTAAGTGCAAAGGGATACGATACAAACTTAATCACCAGTGAAACCGAACTCACGCTTCCCCAATTGGGGATGACGCCGTTGTTTAAATCTCGTGAAGAGTCGCACTGCAACCCCGCTCAAGACGGAAGCATAACGCTTCGCAGTTTCAAAAAAAATTGGCGCGCAGCGAACTTACAAAAGCCCCAATTTACGTGGATTCAATTTTTCGATACCCACCCCCCCAGCTTGCCACCTGCCGAAATTAGCCGAAAGTTTTACAGCGGAGATCCCACTCAAAAGGTAAATGCCCCAGAAAAAGTGAAGCGGGTTTACGGTGTAGAATCGCTTGTGGAGATGGGGCATCTTCCCGAATTGTTACGGGCCGGAAAGCCCCTTCCCGGTCAAATACGAATCCGGCTTCGAGACACGGCACACGCGCTCTTGGGAAAAGAGATGGCGACACCCGACCTGTATGAACACCTCATAAATTCTTCCAAAAAAGTGATGCTTGGCAAGTCGCATAAGGAGATGGGCCACTGGATTTTGGAACAACTCCAATGGTACAAGGAGCACCAAGGCACTTCCAACAAAGAGTTTTTGAATTGGCTGGACATTTTGCTTCCTGAGTTGGAATTTATTCAAACCAGCATCACTTCGTGGTTGAGTGGTGTTCAGGATTTCGATTACGCTGTTTCCCAATATGGGGCGTGCACGCATTATTTCGACGCCCTGTTTGGCGAGTTCATTGCTTTTTTAAAGGAGGAGGGAATCTATGACGATGCGCTAATCGTTTTAACCTCTCCGCACGGGGAGTTGTTATCTTTTAAGAACATAGCGTTTCATCATCATTTACCACATCCTTTTGTTTACGAAACGCCGTTATTGGTTCGCGGGAGCGGCCTCACCCCAAAATCCATTTCGGGAATTGTGGAGCATCGCGATTTATTCCCCTCCATAATGCATGCATTGGGCCGAAATCCTGCTGATGAGTTTCCGGAAATTACGGGAATATCCTGGTGGGATTACGCACGGGAAGGGAAGCAAATTCCGCGCATATCCAGCCGTTGTTGCGATATTAATGAGGTTATGCAGGCCCAGTACGAGCCACCGTTTCTCTATGTGCGAAGCAATGAACCCTATTATTATTCCTCGGAGTGGAACGGTTTGGCCAACGACGAGCGATTATTTAAGCTCGACGACACCGAGGATGGCATGCACGAGGTGGAGAACGCAGAGATGATGGCGCATTTGCGCAGTCTCATGGATGCGGGTTGATGCGATTCGCTATGGTTTTAAGCGATTCGTTGCAATAACGCAAGCTTAAAATACCATGGAACCCAACCCCAGCCTAGCGCGACTTACTCCACCGTAACGGATTTTGCTAAATTTCGGGGTTGATCTACATTGCAACCGCGGTTTATAGCAATGTGATACGCAAGCAATTGCAGAGGAACAACCGAGAATAGTGGAGAGAACATTTCCTCACTTGGAGGAATTTCAACGTAGTAGTCGGCCAACTCTTTCAACGTTTCATCACCTTCGTTAATAATGGCAATAATTTTTCCGTTTCTCGATTTTACCTCCTCAATATTGCTCACCACCTTCTCGTAATGCCCGCGCTTCGTAGCAATAACTACCACCGGCATGTTTTCATCGATGAGTGCAATGGGACCGTGTTTCATCTCGGCCGCTGGGTAGCCTTCGGCATGGATGTACGAAATTTCTTTGAGCTTGAGCGCTCCTTCTAGCGCGATGGGGAAATTGTACCCACGTCCCAAATACAAGAAATTCTGGGCGTCGCTGAACATCTTAGCAATGCCGGTTACCTGTGCATCGGACTTCAACATGGCATCGATACCTTCTGGAATTCCGTCGAGCTCGTGAAGGAGTCTGTGATAACGGGTAACATCTAGGACTCCACGTTTATGGCCCAAATACAAGGCCATGAGCGTAAGTACAGTTAATTGCGTAGTAAATGCCTTCGTTGAGGCCACGCCAATTTCAGGTCCGGCATGCGTGTAGGCGCCCGCATCGGATTCCCGAGCAATACTGCTACCCACCACATTGCAAATACCAAACAGGGTAGCCCCTTTTTCTCGAGCCAATCGCATGGCAGCAAGCGTATCGGCTGTTTCTCCGGATTGCGAAATCGCAATAACCACATCGTTTTCCGTAATTACAGGGTTTCGATAGCGAAATTCCGAGGCGTATTCCACTTCTACCGGGATGCGAGCGAGGTCTTCAAAGAGATATTCTCCAACCAGACCAGAGTGCCATGAAGTACCACAAGCCACAATAATTAATCGATGGGCGTTTAAAAACTTCTCCTCATATTCCTTAATTCCGGACATCTGGATAACACCGCGATCTGCGAGAAGGCGACCGCGCAAAGTATCTCGGATGGCCTTGCTCTGTTCATAGATTTCCTTGAGCATGAAGTGGTCATATCCACCTTTTTCAATAGCCTCAATATTCATTTGGAGCTCATGAATCTCAGGAGCAATTTCGGAACCGTCGTCGATCTTGCGCACATTCATTTCGCCGGAGCGCTGAATAATGGCCATTTCACCTTCATCTAGATACACCGCATCTTTTGTGTATTGCAGAAATGGAGTGGCATCGCTGGCAATAAAAAACTCCTCTTCACCAAGGCCAATTACAAGCGGGCTTCCCATTTTCGCAGCGTACAAGGTGTCCGGATCTTCCCGGTCAATAACTACGATGGCATACGCTCCCACTACTTGCTGAAGTGCATGTTGAAAAGCTGTGCCGAATGAGTCGCTGTTTTTTGCTAAATCTTCCATAAGGTTGATGAGCACCTCGGTATCGGTATCGCTGTGAAACACGTAACCGCGCGAACTCAACTCCTTTTTGAGCGATGCGTAATTCTCAATGATTCCGTTGTGAATCATCACGTATCGCCCCGAGTTAGAGACGTGGGGGTGGCTGTTGCGGTCGGATGGCGCTCCGTGT
>Ga0075475_10000941_pt1 | contig 14116 bp, 13 predicted proteins | sample DEB08_DNA_10_FD_76342 | JGI IMG/M metagenome (GOLD analysis project Ga0075475, IMG submission 76342) | Aqueous microbial communities from the Delaware River and Bay under freshwater to marine salinity gradient to study organic matter... | ecosystem: Environmental > Aquatic > Marine > Coastal ... | reverse complement strand
TGTGCGATCTCCACGTTCCCGTGCGACCAGAGGGCGACGTCGCACTGGCTAATGCCGTGTTGAAGATCCTGATCGAACGCGGTGGCGCCGACCGTTCGTTCGTCGACGATCACACCGCTGGCTGGGACGAACTCGTATCGTTCCTCTCCACACAGTCGATCGATGAATTGTGTGATCAGGCAGGAGTGGAAGTCGATGTCGTCCGGCAGTTCGCCGACGAATACATCCGCTCGACGTCCGCGATCTTCGTGTGGAGTATGGGAATCACCCAGCATCGCCACGGCGTGGAGGGCGTGAAAGCACTGGTGAATCTGGCTCTCGCGCGCGGAAACGTGGGACGCAATGGCGCCGGACTCATGCCGATTCGCGGCCACTCGGGTGTTCAAGGAGGTGCCGAGATGGGCGCCTATGCCACGGCCTATCCCGGCACGGTGTCGATCACGCTCGAATCGGCCCGTGCCCTCGGCGAACACTGGGGATTCGAAGTACCCGATCGACCCGGACTCACCGCACCGGAAACCGTGCTCGCTGTCGAGAGAGGCGAGATCGACGTTCTTTTCCTCGACGGCTCCAACCTCCTCGAGATCATGCCCGATCCTTCTCGCGTCGCATCTGCTCTCCAACGCGTTCCTTTGCGCGTTCATCAAGACATCGTGCTGACGTCGCAAATGCTTCTCGACGGCGACGACGTAATCCTGCTTCCCGCAGCAACGAGGTACGAACAAGAAGGTGGTGGCACCAGCACCACCACCGAACGTCAGATCGCGTTCAGCCCACAAGTGGTCGATCCTCCCGGTGACGCTCGTAGTGAGTGGCGGATCTTCTCCGAGATCGCGCGACGAGTGCGACCCGATCGGGCAGAGCACTTCGCATGGGAGACCAACCGAGACCTGCGTGCCGAGATCGCTCGAGTCGTTCCGTTCTACGCGGGGATCGAGGACTTGCGCGAGACCGGGGATGCCGTTCAGTACGGGGGCCGACACCTGTGCGCCGACGGACACTTCCCCACCGACGACGGGCGGGGCAGGTTCAGCGTGCTCGATGTCGCGCCGCCATCACTCGGCGACGGCGAGTTCTTCTGCAGTACTCGACGTGGCAAACAGTTCAACTCCATGGTGTTCGCCGCCACCGATCCGCTCACCGGCGCGACACGTGAGGCGGTGTACATCGATGAATCCGATGCTCTCTCGCTCGGTCTGAGTGCAGGTGATCGAGTGCGACTCACCAGTGCGACCGGATCGTTCGTCGGTACCGCCCATCTCGTCCGACTTCCGGCTCGTACGGTTCAGGTGCATTGGCCGGAAGGCAACGTGTTGATCAATGCCTCGATCAACGATGACGCCAGTCGGATCCCCGACTACAACGCGATCGTCACCATCGAAAGGGTCGTCTCGTGAAAACTCGCATACTGCTTTGGAGCCTCGTCACCGACGTCGTGTCAGTGGTCGTCTTCGTGGCGATCGGCCGACGCAATCATGACGAAGCCTCGGGTCTCGACGGCATCTTCACGACCGCCGCCCCGTTCCTCATGGCTCTCGCCGTCACCTGGCTCGTGACGCTCGTGTGGCGCGATCCGCTGTCTCCTCGGTCAGGAGCCGTCACATGGATCGGCACCGTTGCTCTTGGCATGGTGTTGCGGAAACTGGTGTTCGACGATGGAACCGCAACGGCCTTCGTCATCGTGGCCACGGTGTTCCTCGGCGTCGCGTTCAACAGTTGGCGTGCCCTGGCCCGTCGCCGTCTTTCTGGTGCGGGAACTTCACCCTGACGGCGAAGAATCCTCACCAAATCTCCACTCACAGGAAGTTGGTGATGGCACCTTTTTCAGCGCCTTGGGCGAGGCGCGCGTACTTGCCGAGCACACCGCTCGTGTAGCGCGGCGGGTTGGGCGTCCAACCCTGACGGCGCTTCGCCAAATCGGCCTCGTCGACCAACAAATCGAGCGACAACGAGCTCACGTCGATGCGAATGCGATCACCGTCTTGCACGAAGGCGATCGGCCCACCATCCACCGCTTCCGGCGCCACGTGGCCGATGCAGAAGCCCCACGTGCCGCCACTGAATCGTCCGTCGGTGATGAGCGCGCAGTCGGCTCCACGACCGGCGCCTTTCAACGCACCAGTGATGGCCAGCATCTCGCGCATTCCGGGTCCGCCCTTTGGCCCTTCGTAACGAATCACGAGAACGGTGTTGGGCTGGATCTCGCCGGCCATGATCGCCGCCATGGCACCGTCTTCGCCGTCGAACACGCGCGCTGTTCCTTCGAACTTGCGCTGTTCGGGGGAGAGTCCGGCCACTTTCACAACCGAACCTTTCGGCGCGAGTGAACCAGTCAGCACCACGATGCCGCCTTCGGCGTTGATCGGATCGGACAAGGGATGCACCACGTCGCCATCAGGAGCGGGCGGCGCGATCTCGGCCAGGTTCTCGGCCATGGTCTTACCGGTGCACGTCATGACGTCCCCGTGAATCAGTCCGGCGTCGAGTAGATGCTTCAGCACCACCGGCACACCGCCGATGCGATGCAGATCGGTCATGTGGTACTTGCCGCCGGGCTTGGTGTCGGCGATATGTGGAACACGAGCCGCGATGCGGTTGAAGTCGTCGAGTTCGAGCGGGACTCCGGCCTCATTGGCGATCGCTAGGAGGTGCAGCACGGCATTGGTGCTTCCGCCAAGGGCATTGAAGAGCGCAATGGCGTTCTCGAAAGCTTTCTTGGTGAGAATGTCACTCGGACGGATACCGAGTCGGAGCATGTTCACCACTGCTTCACCGGCACGGCGAGCGTCGTCTTCACGACTCACGTCAACAGCGGGGGCCGATGCCGATCCGGGCAACGACAGACCGAGAGCTTCGCCGATCGACGACATCGTGTTGGCGGTGAACATTCCACCGCAGGCTCCTTCGCCGGGGCAGGCCGCCTTTTCGATCTCGGTGAGTTCACCTTCGGTGATCGTTCCGGCCGCACACGCGCCGATCGCCTCGAAGACCGTTGTGATATCGATGTTCTTGCCGTCGTATCGACCGGGCAAAGTCGATCCGTTGTAGACGAACACCGCGGGAAGATTGAGTCGAGCGATGGCCATCATCATCCCGGGCATGCTCTTGTCGCAGCCTCCGGTGGCCACGAGACCGTCGAGTCGTTCGGCGTGCATGACCGCTTCCACCGAGTCGGCGATGATCTCGCGACTCACGAGTGATGCGCGCATGCCCTCGTGGCCCATCGAGATGCCATCACTCACCGTGATGGTGCCGAACTCGAGCGGTACTCCCCCTGCGTCACGTACTCCGTCCTTGGCCGCCGCGGTCAGCCGCCGCAACGACACGTTGCACGGCGTGATCTCGTTCCACGACGACGCCACACCCACCTGAGGCTTGTCCCAGTCGTCGTCGGTCAGGCCGACCGCTCGCAACATGGCCCGTGAGGCAGCCTTTTGAATACCGTCGGTGACGTCGCGGCTACGGGGTTTCACGTCGACCGGCGTGCCGGCCACAGCAGAAGGGTCAGAGGGAGCCATGTCCCGAGGGTAGCGGCCCTCTCCCGTGACCCCGGAGTCGTCAGCGACCAGCGGTCTCGAGCACCTTCTCCGACTCCGTCGTCGCCGGAGCCTTCTTCAGGAACAGATACAAGACCGGAATCAGATAGCCGAAATAGGCAAGGAGGCGAATCCACTCGGTTCGGGCGTGCCAGCCGAAGAAGCCCTTCATGAAATCGTAGAACGAACCTTGCGACCACATCCCCGAGGTGACCGTCCATACGGGCTCGACGAGGCCACCGTTTTCGAAGTCGAGTGCTTCACGGAACTCGTGAACCGCTTTCCCGACCAATCCAGCAGCGAAGAGGATGAGGAGTACACCGGTGACTTGGAAAAAGCGCTTCAAGTTGAGGCGATTCCCTCCGCGGTAGATCACGACACCGAGGATTGCTGCAACGGCAAGACCGAGAAGTCCCCCCACCACGACCTCGAATCCGGTGGACGAACCGGTTTCGGCACTCAACAAGAACAGCGCCGTTTCGAGCCCTTCGCGAACCGTCGCCACGAAGGCGATGACGGCGAGCGCAGTCGCGCCGGTGGCCGCGTCGACGCGGGAGCGCAATTCGGAACCGAGCGTGCGTGCGTTGGCCCGCATCCAGAAGATCATCCACGTCAGAACGGACGCAGCCGCGACTGCGATCACACCTTCGACGATCTGATTGGCCGTGCCGTGCAGACCTCCGACAGCCGCATAGATGGCAATTCCGACGATCAGGCACAGACCCGCTGCGCTGGCCGTCCCCTTCCACACAGCCCCGACTTCGGCCTCTCGACCGGTCTTGACCAAATACGCCACAAGGATGGCCAGGACGAGGGACACTTCCAGTCCCTCGCGCAACGTGATCAGGAATGATGCGCCCATGCCTCGATGGTAGGAGTGCCTAACCTCGGCTGTCAAGCCCGCCTAACATCCGACGGCGTCGTCCTACTTCTTCTTGCCGAAGCCGAAGAGGTGCTGGCCGACCTTGCGCATCTGGATCTCCTCACTGCCCTCGGTGATCCGGTAGCGCCGATGATGTCGGTAGATGTGCTCGAAAGGCATGTGGCGGCTGTAACCCACTCCACCGCAGGTCTGCATGGCCCGGTCGGCGGCGTCGCACGCCAGTCGATTGGCGCGGTAGTTGCACATGGCCACCAGATGGGTGAACTCCATGAAACCCTCCACGTCGGGCCGGTCGGACTTCACGGAATTGTCCATCAGCCACGCGGTGTAACGGATGAGTTGGCGAAGCATTGCCGCTTCGGTGTGCATCTCGATGAGCGGGAACTGGATGGCCTGATTGCTCGAGAGCTTCTTGCCCCACGTGATCCGCGAGTTGGCGTATGCCACCGCTTCGTCGATGCAGAACTGCGCTGCACCGAGCGACGAGGCAGCCTGCCGAATGCGGTTCTCGTGCACGAAGTGTTGCGCGAGATCGAGACCGTGGTCGAGGCGACCGAACACGGCGGTGTCAGGCACTCGTACGTCGACCATGCTCACCTCGGCGTGATCGGTCGGCATGTTGAACGTCCACCAGAAGAATTCCACGTTGAAACCTGGTGAGTCGGTGGGGACGAGAAACGCGGTGATGCCGACGGGACTTCCCGGGTCGCCCGAGGTGCGAGCGAAGATGATGTCGTGGGTCGCGTGATGTAGGCCCGAGTTCCACCGCTTCATGCCGTTGATGACCCATTCGTCACCGTCGCGCACAGCAGTGGTCTCGAGGAAAGTCGCGTCGCTTCCATGATTCGGTTCGGTGAGGCCGAACGCCAATCGTTTGGTGCCATCGAGGAAGCCCGGCATCCATTCCTTCTTCTGGTCCTCGGTTCCGAAGTCGCGCATCATGAGAACGGTCGGAAAGTTTCCGACGACTGACGATTCGTTCTGGAGATCGTTGTGGAGTCCGAGACCCTTGGTGGCGAGGTGTTCGCGAATGATCGCCATCTCGAGGTTGCTCGCATCACGTCCGCCGAACTCGGCCGGTAGGGCCAAGCGCAACCAGCCCGCCGCGTCGGCCCGTCGCCGCATCTCGCGAAGCAACTCCTCCCACTCGGCCCGAGGTACGCCACCGTTGTCGAAATCGGTGCGGGCCCACTCGCGGCGGTGATCGAAGAAGCGTTCGTTGTCATCGGCGGCCTGCAAGGGTTTGATCTCGGCATCGATGAAGGCGTCGAGAGCGTCGAGCGTGGCTTGGATGTCGGCGGAGATGGCGAAGTCCATGACCCGACCGTAACCCTCGTCACCTGGTGGGCCGAACCCCGGCGTCGGGCCGGACGGCCCAGGTGAGTAAGGTTTCTGACACCCCGTCAGAAACCACCATGACTGCCCTCGACACCACCACCCGACCCGATCTGCCGAGTGACGATCGCGAGTTCCGAGAGCTCGTGCGCGACTGGTTGCGCACCAACGTGACTGGCGAATTCGCCGCCTTGCGCGGTCGAGGCGGCCCCGGTGACGAAGACGTCGGATTCGACATTCGCGTCGAATGGGAAAAGGTGCTCGGTGAGGCCGGCTGGATCGGTCTCGGTTGGCCGAAAGAATTCGGCGGACGTGGCGCGACCGTCGACCAGCAAATCATCTGGGCCGAGGAATACGTACGGGCCGATGCACCAGCTCGAACCAACCACATGGGCGAGAACCTGCTGGCTCCCACCATCATCGAATACGGAACGCCCGAGCAGTGCGCTCGATTCCTACCTGGCATCTTGCGCGGCGACGAACGCTGGTGCCAGGGCTACAGCGAACCCAACGCCGGAAGCGACCTCGCGAACGTGCAGACCAAGGCTCGACTCGAGGGCGACGAGTGGATCATCGACGGCCAGAAGGTCTGGACGTCACTCGCGCATGTGAGCCACTGGTGCTTCGTCGTGGCGCGCAGCGAACCCGGTTCGCAACGCCATCAGGGTCTCACCTTCTTTCTCGTCCCCATGGATCAGCCCGGTGTGGAGGTACGTCCCATCCGCCAGGTGACCGGCGGCGGCGAGTTCAACGAGACCTTCTTCACCGAGGCTCGCACCACGTCCGACATGGTTGTCGGCCGTCCCGGTGACGGCTGGAAGATCGCCATGGCTTTGCTCGGCTACGAGCGCGGTATCTCGACACTCGCCCAGCAGGTGGGCTTCGAACGTGAACTCGAGAGCACGATCGATCTGGCCCGGCAGTACGGGCGGATCGACGATCCGGTCATGCGTCAGAAGTTGGCGAACGCGCACACCGGACTACATCTCATGAAGTGGAACGCACTGCGTTCGATGTCGGCCAAAGGTGTGCCCGGACCCGAAGCGAGCATCTCGAAACTTTTCTGGGGCACCTGGCACCGAGATCTCGGCGAGTTGATGATGGAGATCATGGGACCAGATGGTCTGATCGGCGAGGCACTCCCCTACGAACTGACTCTCGAGCAGAAGCTCTTTTTGTTCACTCGATCCGACACGATTTACGGCGGATCGAACGAGATCCAGCGAAACGTTCTCGGCGAACGAGTTCTCGGTCTGCCGAAGTAATCTCATCTCGTAGTCGGCACCAACGGGGGTTCACATGTCATCTGGTTCTTCGGCTCCGGCCTACGTGCCCGGCCACGGCCTCCTTGCTGGCAAAACCGTGCTCGTCACGGCAGCCGCCGGTAGCGGTATCGGTTCGTCGACCGCTCGCAAATGCATCGAGGAAGGTGCCCGTGTGGTCATCTCCGACAAGCACGAAAGACGACTGGCTGAAACGGCCGCCGAACTGGGTGTCACCGGCATTCCCTGCGACGTCACCGACGAGTCGAGTGTGCAGAACTTGATCGCCGCGGCCTCGGCCGAACTCGGTGGCATCGACGTGTTGGTGAACAACGCGGGTCTCGGAGGCACGGCTGAACTGCACGAAATGACCGACGATCAGTGGTCGATCGTGCTCGACGTGACGCTCAATGGCACCATGCGTTGCACCCGCGCCGCCCTCAACCACATGTACGAACGCGGTAGCGGTGTGATCGTCAACAACGCCAGCGTTCTGGGCTGGCGCGCGCAGGCCGGCCAAGCGCACTATGCGGCGGCCAAAGCCGGGGTGATGGCTCTCACGAGATGTGCGGCGATCGAAGCCGCACCACGGGGGGTGCGCATCAACGCGGTGTCACCCAGTCTCGCCATGCACGCCAACCTGGCCAAGGTCACGAGCGACGAGCTTTTGGCCGAACTCACTCAGCGCGAAGCATTCGGCCGCTATGCCGAGCCATGGGAAATCGCCAACGTGATCGTGTTCCTCGCCAGCGACTATTCGAGCTACATGACCGGTGAGGTCGTGTCGGTGAGCAATCAGCACGCATGAGCGTCGACCTGCACCTCGACGGCTCTGTCGCTGTCATCACGATCAATCGTCCCGAGCGCAAGAACGCCTTCACTCGTTCGCAGTACGAAGCCTTTGGGAACCATCTCAGCAATGTGGCGTCGCGAGACGACGTGCACGTCGTCGTGGTGACCGGGGCTGGCGGTTCGTTCAGTTCGGGGCAGGACCTGAAAGAGATGGCCGAACTGGCTGATGCCGCGTCTTCGGGAGTGACCCCCGATCGCCCCGACACATCCGGCACCGGAACCGGTTTCACGGTCTTGCTCGACGCGCTGCAACATTTTCCGAAACCTCTGCTCGCTGCCGTCGAAGGTGTCGCCGTCGGTATCGGCATGACCCTTCTGCCCTACTGCGACATCGTGATCGTCGGGTCGACGGCGCGTATGCGGGTTCCCTTCAGCGAACTCGGCGTTCCACCCGAGGCCGGAAGCAGCGCACTTCTCGCCGATCTGGTCGGCTGGCAACGAGCAGCCGAGATTCTCCTCACGTCACGGTGGATCGACGCCGACGATGCCGTGAACTACGGACTCGCTCTCGAGAAAGTCGACGAAGGCCAGGCACTGAGTCGGGCCCTCGATGTCGCGCGCACGATCGGCGAGAAGTCGCCATACTCGACTCGAGTCATCAAACAACTGATGCTGGAGGCGCGTGGCTCTCGTTCGACTGATGCCCGAGCACGCGAGGAGAAACTCTTCACTGAACTCTTCCGCGGAGGCGGTTACGGTGGCTGAGGCCGACAATCGCGCCGACTTTCCCATCACTCGCTTCATGGGAATGGACGTCCACCGAACCGGCTACGGAACGGCACGGGCCACGGCGACGATCGGCGAGACGCACCACAATCCGAACGGTGTCGCCCACGGGTCGGTCGTCTTCGCAATGGCCGACACCTCGATGGGAGCTGCAACCATGAGCATCCTCGACGAGGGTTTCTACTGCTCGACCATCGAGATCCAGATCCGCTACCTGCGCCCGGTGGTGTCGGGGCCGATCGTCGTCGACACTCAGGTGATCAAACCCGGACGGCGCATCGTGCACCTCGAATCGAAAGCCACCGATGCCGAGGGACGCCTGGTCGCGACGGCGACCGGCTCGTACGCCGTGCTCGAAATCCCCTCACTGTGACTCGCCGATAGGTTGATGTCGTCCCTTCCGAACGGAGAGCCATGTCGAACGATCTCACCTCCGAGCTTCCCGTGCGTGTCGTCGATCACGAGCGCGCCGAGCGCGCTGTACGCGAGTTGCTCGAAGCCATCGGCGAAGACCCCACCCGTGAAGGTCTTCTCGACACCCCGGGGCGCGTCGCCCGGATGTGGGTCGAGGTGCTCGACGGCACCAACAACGACCCTGACCACCACTTGTCGCGCACCTTCGAGATCGAACACGACGAGATGGTTCTCGTCCGCGACATTCCGTTCACTTCGGTGTGTGAGCACCACATGCTCCCCTTCACCGGCACGGCTCACATCGCGTACCTTCCCGGCACCACCGGTCGATTCACCGGACTGTCGAAACTGGCTCGTCTGGTCGAGGGATACGCCCGTCGTCTCCAGGTCCAGGAACGGCTCACCAGCCAGCTCGCCGACGCGATGCAGAACATGCTCGATCCGGTAGGCGTACTCGTCGTCGTCGAAGCCGAACATTCGTGCATGTCGATTCGCGGCGTGCGAAAGCCCGGCGCCAAGACGGTCACCACCGCGGTGCGCGGCATCTACCGCACCGACGGCGCAGCGCGTGCCGAAGTGATGGCCTTCATCCAGGGTCGCTGACCCCGCGCGACGCCGATCGCCATGGCGTTTCCCCATCCCACCATCGACGTACCCGGACGGTGGCCGAATGTGCACGGCGAACTCGCTCATGTGCAGTTTCACGACGAACTCTCGACCGAACTCCTGCGACTTCTCGACGACGACCCGAATGGCACCCCCGGTCATGTGTGCGCCACCACCTGGATCCTGTCTCCCGATGGCACCTCGACCGTCCTGGTACGTCACAAGACACTTGGCTGGAGCACACCAGGCGGTCATGTCGAGCGACACGAGTCGACCGAGGAAGGTGGACTTCGCGAACTCGAGGAGGAAACCGGTCTGACGCGCTTCGACGTGCGCCGTATCGGAAACGGACCGGCCCTCGTGCACGTGACCGACACCAACAATCCCACGCCTCACCGTCACTGGAACGTGGCCTGGCTGTACACGTGCGACATCGACGCACCGCTCTCGATCACCGAAGGAGCCCGCTGGTGGCCAGTCGGCGAACTACCCGATGGTCCTTCCGATATGGCCTCGTGCCTCGAAGTGATGCGCCGGCTGCTCGCCGGCAGTCACTGACGATCGCGATCAGGCGCGGACGAGACGACCGGGACGAGCACCGGTGTCGGCGCCGTCACGCCGAGTGACCACCCCGTTCACCACAGTGGCCACGTAACCCTCGGCCCCTTGCAGGAGACGTCGGCCACCGGCTGGCAGATCGTCGACGGCGTGCGGGTAGTTGAGTTTCAAGTTGTCGAAATCGATCACGTTGACGTCGGCCCTGCGACCTGGGGCGATCACACCTCGATCGCCGAAACCGAGGAACTCGGCGGTGGCCGACGTCTGTAGTCGTACCGCGTCTTCCAGATCCAACTTCGGCCCCCGCTGACGATCACGAGCCCAGTGCGTGAGCAAGTAGGTGGGCATCGACGCATCGCAGATCATGCGCACGTGCGCACCACCGTCGCTCAGCCCATTGATGGCCACCGGATCGGTGAGCATCTCGTGGATGACATCCTCGTTGGCATCGACATAGTTGAGTAGCGGCATCATGAGAAACGCCCGACCGCCGTCCTCGTTGAGAAGGTCGTAACACTTCGCGAGTGGATCGACGCCGGCCGCAGCAGCCAGCGCCGTGACCGATCGCTCGCGCGTGGGCTCGTAGTCGCATTCGGGCCCGATCACGTACAGCTGATCGAGGGCCATCTGCAAGAACCCGCCGATGCCGTCGAACTGGACGTTGGGGTCGACGTCGGCATCGGTCTCGGCCAGGATGGCGTCGCGATTCTCGGGACGGGCGAGTTCGGTGAGCAGCGTGTCGCCCGAAAATTCGCCGGCCAGTCGCATGTAGGTGGGTCGCTTGTTGAAGGGGTGGTAGCCCTGCCAGCCGATCATCATCCCGAAGGCGCGAGCAGCGACCTGCGGCCGGAGATAACCGCCCTTGGCCACGACCTCGCGAGTGAACTCCAACGACTCACGCCACTGATCGGGAACGGTGCCGTACTGCAGGAGGAGATACGAGACCTTGAGGTCGGTGCGCAGCGCGATCTCGGCCATCCACTCGAGTTCTTCGGCCATGCTCATGGTGGGTTGCTCGCCGCCCGTCGGAAGTACTTCCGGGGCGACTTCGAAGATTCCCCCACCTGCGTCGACGAGTGCGTCGGCGATGGCGTTCAGTTCGGCCTCGTCGGCGAAAGTGCCGGGCACCGGCTCGCCATCACGGGCGCGATGACCCATCGTGCGACTGGTCGAGAAGCCCACCGCTCCCGCGCGTCGCGCCTCGGCCACGATGCGGGCCATCTCGGCGATGTCGTCAGGCGTGGCTTCCTCGTTACGCGCACCACGGTCCCCCATCACGTACCCGCGCACGGCACCATGCGGGACGTAAGCCGCCACGTCGACGGCGTATTCGCGCGCCGCGATGGCATCGAGGTATTCGGGGAAGGTTTCCCATGTCCAGTTGATGCCTTCGTGCAGAGCGGTACCGGGAATGTCCTCGACACCTTCCATCAACTGCACGAGCCACTGCTCGCGACCCGGACGAACCGGAGCGAACCCGACCCCGCAGTTACCCACCACGACTGTCGTCACACCATGACAACTCGACGGTTCGAGGAGCGAATCCCAGCTCACCTGACCGTCGTAGTGCGTGTGAACGTCGACGAATCCCGGCGTGACGATCTTGCCAGTGGCATCGATCACCTCACGAGCCTCACCGACCACGGAGTCGGCCACTTCCACGATGCGCCCGTCACGAATGGCAACGTCGGCGCGTCGGCGTGGCGCTCCCGTTCCGTCCACCACCGTGCCGCCTCTGATGATCAGATCGAACATTGCGCTCCCCCGTCGAACACCTACGAACACCAGAGAATGTAGTTCCCGAGGCACGAAGTCGACGTCTCGTGAGGGTCAGGCGGTGATTCACCTCTACGCTAAATGTCGATGACCGACACGATCCTCACCCCCGAGGCGGTGGCCGCTGCTCTCGAACAGCAGGGCTACTCGGCCGACACCGGCCTGTCGACGGCGGTGTTCCTCGCACTCACTCTCGAGCGGCCACTTCTTCTCGAAGGGGAAGCCGGGGTGGGCAAGACCGAGTTGGCCAAGGTGCTGGCGCGCTGGACTGGTGGCGAACTCATTCGCCTGCAGTGCTACGAGGGCATCGATGCCACCCAAGCCGTGTACGACTGGGACTATTCACGACAGCTGCTCCATCTCCGGGCGGCCGAGGCCACCGGCGAGGCATCGTCCACCGGAACCGAGCGACTCGAGAACGAGCTGTATCAGGAACGTTTCCTCTTGAAGCGCGCCGTTCTTCGGGCGTTGTCCCCGGCTCCAGTGCGGCCCGTACTCCTGATCGACGAAATCGATCGAGCCGATGACGAGTTCGAGGCGTACTTGCTCGAAGTGTTGTCCGACTTCCAAGTGACCATCCCCGAACTCGGCACGGTGCGCGCCGACGTTCCGCCGATCGTCGTACTCACCTCGAATCGAACCCGTGACGTGCACGACGCGCTGAAGCGTCGCTGCCTGTATCACTGGGTCGAACATCCGTCGTTCGAGCGTGAAGTGTCGATCGTGCGTCGTCGTGTTCCCGACATCGCCGAAGGTTTGGCGCGCCAAGTGGCCGCCGCGACCGAGGCCATGCGCGCCCTGCATCTCTACAAACCACCGGGCATCGCTGAGACCATCGATTGGGCGACGGCTCTCGGGCGACTCGGTGCGGTCGCCATCGACGAACATCGAGTGCGCGCCACGCTCGGCGCCGTCTTGAAGTACCGCGAAGATCAGGAACGTGTCGAGGCCAACGGTCTCGGTGAACTGGTCCAGGCCGCAGTACGGCGAGCGCTGGTCGCCTGACCGGTCGTGAGCACGTCGACCGAGTCCCTCGATCACGCGTCGCCCGAGCAGATCGCGGTCGGTTTCTGCCGAGTGCTCCGCGGGGTCGGACTACCCACTCCTCTCGGCTCGGTACTGCTCTTCGTCGAAGCTCTCGGCCGAACCGGAGTCGAATCCCGCGACGCTGTCTATTGGTCGGCTCGAGCCACTCTCGTTCGTCGTCCCGAAGACTTTTCTCTCTTCGATCGAGCGTTCTCGGTGTTCTGGACTCAACGACACGAACTCGAACCGACCGACGACGAGATACAACACGTCACTCTTCTCGTCGACACCGACGGTGACGAAGGTTCCGACGACAAGGGTGAAGCCGACTCGCTCGACGACGATTCGATCGCCTTGCGCTTCTCCGCCGTCGAAACGCTCCGTCACAAAGATTTCGCGCGGTACACACCGTCGGAACTCTCCGAAGCCCAGGATCTGATGAGTCGACTCCGATTGGCTGGTTCCCCTCGCGAGTCGTTCCGTTTCGTGAAGGGATCGTCGTCGCGTCCCGACCTTCGACGAACGGTCCGGGCCAGTCTGGCCACGGGAGGCGAACCGATTCGTCGTCATTGGCTCGAACCCGACCAGCGATTGCGACGTCTCGTGCTGTTGCTCGACGTGAGTGGATCGATGGAGCCGTATTCGCGAGCCCTCGTCCGCTTCGTTCAGGCGGCCGTGGCCGGGCGGCAGAAGGTGGAGGCCTTCGCCATCGGAACCCGCCTCACGCGAGTCACGCGTGAGCTCTCCCATCGCGATCCCGACCGGGCCTTGGCGCGAGCTGCCGAGCGGGTGGCCGACTGGAGCGGAGGAACCCGACTGGGCGACTCACTACGCCGCTTCAACGACGAGTGGGGAGTTCGGGGAATGGCACGGGGTGCGATCGTCGTCATCCTCTCCGACGGTTGGGATCGGGGCGACACCGATGTCCTCGCCGCCGAAATGCAGCGCCTGCACCGCGTGAGTTTCCGCACCATCTGGGTGAATCCGCTCAAGGTCACACCCGGATATGCACCTCTCGCCCGCGGTATGGCCGCCGCGCTTCCCCATGTCGATCACTTCGTCGAAGGACACTCGATCGACGCCATGGAACGACTGGCCCGCGTGGTCTCGGCGCCCTGAGCGACGGCGTCCGAACGAGTCAT
>Ga0075475_10000937_pt1 | contig 14159 bp, 21 predicted proteins | sample DEB08_DNA_10_FD_76342 | JGI IMG/M metagenome (GOLD analysis project Ga0075475, IMG submission 76342) | Aqueous microbial communities from the Delaware River and Bay under freshwater to marine salinity gradient to study organic matter... | ecosystem: Environmental > Aquatic > Marine > Coastal ... | reverse complement strand
CGGCTGCCCGTTTTTTTGCAGCACCCGCTTTGTTTTTTCGAGTTCGTCAGCGGCTTTGTCCAGTATTTTGTCGATGCCGTTTGTCGTAAGCAGCCAGATAAAGCCAGCTTCTATATCTGTAATTGGAATGCCGGTGCCTTCTACGGTGCTAGCCAACGCTGTTTGCCGGCCATTAAACGCGTCGCGCTCACATACAACCGCGTTAAATTTGTTGCACAACTCGTATTTGGCGTTGCGGCTTTCTGCCGCTGTGTTTTCTTCCTCTTTTTCTACCTGCATTCTTATTGCGCCAAAACTTACGCAAGCAGCTATTGCTTCTATTGTTTCTTTTTTTGCTGGACTGTCTTTTTCTAGTTCTGTTTGCGTTTGGCTGTTTTTGCACGCAGCGAGCACGCGGCGCTGTTCTGGTTTATCCAGTACAATTTCGACGTCATTTATTTTTACTTTTATTATGTCTGCGGTTTTATTTTTGGTTTTATAGCGCACGTTTTCTAGCAGCGGTGCACTTGCGGCCAACTCAGAGCACGGTTCGTTAGATTTTGTTGTATAAATATCCCAACGAAATAAGTCTCCGACGAAATAATCTTTGTGTGTTTCTCTTGTTCTGCGGCTTTCTGCGCTTTCGAGCAGTCCGCGTAGTTTTTCAGAGCCGACAGTGTCGATATAGTTTTTGGGCGGCGGCATGACGCCGACAAACGGCATGTCATGCGCTCTAAAACGATCGTGCACGTCGGAAAAGTAGAAAGGCGTCCAGCACTCGTTTAGGTATTCGTGAACGAGGTAGCGGGGATCTGCTGTGCAAAGTGAGTTGAGATGCGTAACAGCGACTGGGTTGTATTTAAAATACCCCGCGTCATTTTTTATGTACTCTAGATAACTGAGTGCGTCTGCTATTTTATCTAGCGGCGCCGTGTTTGTATCTTTTGTGTATTCGATCATGAGCTGGCGCATGGGCATTAGTGGCGCCCAGCCCGGCAATATGTTGTAGCTAACCAGCAAGAGTCCGTTTGGCTTTAACAGCGCCTGCCCAGCGCGCAAAATTGCTTTCTGAACTTCTTCTGGCACCCAGCTTAAAACACCGTGCACGGCAATATAATCGAATTTCCCGAGATCGTTTGGGAGCTCGCGAATGTCCGCTGCAATAGCGGTCGCGTTTTGTAAGCCGCTTGTTTTTATTTCTGCGGCAGCGCGTTCAATATGCGTAGCGTTAAAATCTACGCCGACAAACCGGCTTTGTGGGTTGGCTGCCGCTAGTGTCATAAACACACGCCCCAGCCCACACCCCAGCTCTAGATACGAATACGGTTTTGTCGGATCAGGGTGTTTTGCGCCGTTAAGCGCTGCACAATAGCTGATTTCTACCGGCGCCATGTGCGGGTAGAAGCCTGGAATATATTCTAGGTCTGTGACGTAGCCTGTTTCGGTTGCCATGTCTGCTCGCTTTCGGGTAGGACCGGCAAATTTAGCTGTAAAAAATCTCGTTTTGTTTGGTCGTACACGAAGTTTTGCAGTGTCACCGGTTTTGTTTTTTCTACGCTTCTGTTATTTCTTTCTTCGTCAGACCACGTAGCTCTTATTTCTGCCGCCCGGCGACTTATCTCGTCGGGAGAGGGGTCGGCTACGTCTTTGCGATAATTTAGCCGTTTTTTTACGTGCGTTCGCGGGGGCAGTCCAAGATTGCGACTTAGTATGTATAGTCGCGTATTGCTTATGTTGAGCGCGGCGGCTATTTGCTCTGTTGGTTGATCTGTCCACCACGATAATTCAATTTTGCGGTATAGGTCCGCGAAATCTTTTTCTGTCCTTGGCGTAAAGAATTTTTTTGCGACAGCCATGTCAAATTCATGCGTTTAAGGCGTATTTTTGCTGGACTGCTCACTCTAATCGCTTCTCTTTTTTTTGACAAGTCAGTTGATCGACGGCTTTATCTTCGTAAGCGGCGACGCGCTACTTTCATTATTTGCTTCTCGCGCCAGATTATTTTCTGTGTCTAAACTTGCCTCTTCTGCTTTGATGGCATCGGCGAGTTCGGGCGCAATGTCGCCAAATTTGACGCGCCAACCAATGTGCGCAAACACATGCGCCGTGGCAAAGAAGTCAGAGGCCGCTATACGTGTCGGCGTAGTTTTTGCCACATCTGTTAGCCATAAAGTTTTTGCCGGCTTGTCTATCATAAAAGTCACGGCTGATCGCGGAATGGCCCACTTGCCTTTGTGCTTAACAGCGGCCACAAGGTTTTCACACCATTGTAGTACGCTTTCTTCTGGCTTTGGATTTTTTGCGTCAGCCAGGGGTGTTCGAAATTTCGTTTTGTGCGTCATGTGTGTTGCTTGCCTCGTCGTGTTCAAAACAAATATTAAACTCTGTCGGAAAAACGTTGACGACAACTTTATCGAATTGATGACACGCAGCTAAAAAGTCTTCTGTTGCTTCAATTGCCTCTACGAAATCATCGCCGCCAACCTTTTCTCGCGAGAGCTCCCAACAGTTCGGGTTGTCTGGATAACAATCTTCGTCGTACGCTACAAACGTTTGGTCATTTTCAGTGTTGTTGTTATCTGCTGGAAGACCGTTAGACATAATGTAAATACCCCTGTCTTTTACAAAAAAGATACTGGGGCCTAAATTTTCTTGCGTATAACTCGCGCGCCAATTTTCTGCGTTTAGTGCGTGCTGAATGCAACGCGCAACCTCACGACTATTAAAAACACAACGGCCCATAGCGGCCTCCTTTATTTTTAAAACAAATACTCGTTCGTTAGTGCGTCACCACGCTTATCACTACATCAGTTCTCTCTTTTGACACGAATTTCCAGTTATGCGGCGGCACGACGTCTAAACGCCGCACAAAAGAATTGTCGGCGTTTATTTCAATTTTGTTGGTCTGCGCCACTTCGATTGTTTCATTTAAAAAATTAATCGTAAGTTCGCCGGTGGAGGTGGCGGCGTTTTCATTTTTCAAATCGTTTTTTACGTTTTCGTCTGTATTAACGTAATCCGTTATCGTGTCTGTTAGCCTGAGTTCTATCGCGGTGAGAATGTGTTCAATCTGTTCTTTAGGCATGCCCTCTGGAATTATTGCTGTATTAAGATTACTGTTTATGTTACAGCGCATGTCGTCTTTTTCGTTTTCTATAAAGCGCCGCCAACTCCGGCGCAGTGTGTTTTTTTCTCGTACGCAAAAATAACCGATGCGTAGTGACGAGTCAGTCAGGCATTGATTTTCGCCTTGGTGTTCCACGCAGTAAGAAAAAACCAAATCATGTGGAACAATAAAAGGAAAATACGTCGCAAAAAAAGACGGAATTTCGTGTATTAAATTATGCTGCGTTCTTATTCTTGAGATAATATCGTCTGTTATTTTTTTATAGTTCATTTAGTTCACCAGCATTGTTTGTAGCGCGGCTGATTTAATTTCAAACGAAAGTTTCTCTGCTTGCTCAACAATTTCTTTCACCCACGGATTTAATAATTCTTTTTCGTACGGCGTAAGTTCACGTTCGTCGTCGGCTATGTTTACATTTTCGCAGTCGAAACGGGTCAGCTTTATAATGTCAGAAATTTCATCTGCATTCAGTTTTGTCGTGTCTGTGTTTGTAGTAACAACGGTAGTCGGCGTGTACTGAAAAGAGATGCGGCAGTCAAATACAGCGGCTTCTTTTAACGGGTTTTCGCCTTTTCTGTCTACAAACGCCCAGTAGATCCAGTTTGTCTCACTCATTGTGTGCCTCTACGTGTTGTGCCGTCATTTTTTTATCAAGCCAGTCTTCTTCAGCAGCCAACGCGGCGGCGCGAGAAGGAAAGCCGGCAATAAAAGGACCGCCTACGGGTGCTAAATCTACTGTCCAAAAACCAGGTTTTGTTGTGTCTGGCTCGACATGACTAGCGCGCCGAATGTCTAGCGCGCCAAGTTCATTTAGTTGTATTTTTTCGCCGTACAGACACTGTGCCGCGCCGTCAGGTCGAATAAAAAGTTTCATTGCAGGCTCCTTTTTAAATGCCGGCACGTTGAATTCTTCGGGCGCCGTTGTTTTCGAGTATTGATTGCCCCAGCACCGCGCCGTCATTCGCTCGTTTGACAAATTGATCAGTTGTTCTGTCCCAGATGCGCTCTTTTAAGTCGGTAAAACTATTAATGCGCTGCCTAACTAATGTTTGGTCGTTGAACAGATACGCGTCCTTGTCCTCATCAGAATAAGACGCCCAGTTTGAAGAAGTGGACGGCCAAACAGCGGAGATGGTTGTATCGACGATAAGAGAATCTGATGTAATAGCTAACGGCGCGTATATACGTGATTTCGTAATTGAAACTTGCCCTCTGACTTTAAGACCCGGAGATTCACGTTGCCACGTTTCTAGACACAACGATGCGTCGTTAATTACTGCGTTGCCGGAAATATCGCATTTGCCTTTAACGACTGCTTTTTGCAGGCTGGCTGTTCCGTGTATTTTACTTCTATTTTCAGGGTTAGATTCTCTTTGTTCAGTAAGTGGCACCCAACTACTACCGCCAAATATAAAACCCACAGTCGTGCTTACGATTAAGGGTCGGCCCCAAACTAAAACATTGTCAGTTATTCTTGAGTCGACAATCTGCGCGCTATCTGTTATCACGCACCCAGAACCGATGTACGAAACGCCAGATATAATTGCGCTGCCGCTTACTTTTGCGCTGCAGCGTAGTTCTGCAGCGTCGTTTATTTTGGCTGCGCCGTTAACAACAACGTCGCCCGACAAGCGTACGTGGTCTCGGATTACGGCGCTGCCGTAAACTTGAGCGCGGCCGCGTATATCCACCTTGTCGTAAACTCGCGCACAGCCATATACTTGCGCGTTTCTTGCGACATAAACGCTGTCGTCAACGTGCGCCGTGGCTGCCACCCAACCGCCGCCGTTTTTGTGGCGGTTAGCAAATACACGACCAAGCCCGTCTTTAAAATCGTGTTTTGATCGTCTTTTCTTTTTTGGTTTTGTCTGGTTGAGCTCTTTTACTGCGGCTGTCTGCGTGTCATTTTTACTTGTTTTGTTTTGTTCGTCCATAGTTTTAGCTAATGCTTTTAAACTGGGGTGGTCATTGGAACAACACGGCGCGCGGGCGCGTCCGTTATAAGTTGGTTTAACGCTGACTTAACGCTACTCATTTGCGTGGTTAAGTTCTGTCGTAAATCTCTTCGATCTCGTAATGCTTTAACGTCAACGCCGGCTGTAATGTCGGCGGCGCGTTTGATCAAACGCTCTAACTCTTGATTTGAGTTCACGTTCATATGCCGAAAATTCTCGTAAAACTCTTTAAAGTTTTCGACGGCTGATTTGCGAAATACTTTTACACCGCCGTCTGTGCTGTCAGTAAGCCGCTCAATTAAATGGTCGACTAGTTCTTCAAGCTTTTCGGCGAATGCGTTTTCTGCCATGAGCACGGCTGTTTCAAATTTTTCTTGAACGCGTTTTTGTTCTTGTCTGTACAAGCTTGGGTTGTACCGCAGTAGGTAATCAGGCGCGTCAATGCTTGGATATTCCCAGCTTATGGCGAACATATTTTCTAAGCTTGCGGGATAATCATTTGGGTTATACAAGTCGCCCAATTTTTCGCGCGCGTTTTGTTTGATTTCTTCATACTCTAACTGCAAATTGGACGCGGCTTGCGCCAAGCGCTCTTGAAAGTCGCGCATCTTTTCTTCAAATTTATCGACTTCGTTTTGCTTGATCAGCCGCAGGCCATCTTGCGGAAACGGAAGCGTCATTGCGCGCCAATAACTAGTAGCCTGGCTTTTAAGCGTTGTTAACGCGCGATAGCTTTCGCGCTTTGTATCGAACAGCCTTTTTGACGCTGTAACTAAATCTGCTGTTGCATTAAAGCTGGAAGCAGCTTGTTGCATTTGATTGTCAGACAGCTTTTTTTGCGTTCCAACCCATCTAAAAGAAAGTTTTACAGCGCCCATATTGGCGCGCATGTCAACTGCCGCCTCTTCAGTACTTTGCGGCGTGATCTGTTCTTCGTTTTGTTCTATATTTTCGCTCATAAATTTCCTTCAAGCGGTGCAAGGCTGCATAGCTTTGCCGTACGCCAAAATTTGTAACTACTACTTCTTAAATAGCCGCGAGCTTGCGCGATTCATTATCATTTACCGACGACCTATTTTTTCTGCTTTGACTGTAAAGCCCAGCCCGGTCTGCGGACAGGCAGCGGTTTGTGGCCCAACTTCGCAGCTGTGCAATCTGCTCGGCAGACGTAACCGCAATAGGCACAACATTTTGCGCCGCCTCTGTGAGCGGGACGTCGAGCAATGCTGCAAGGCGGCAGCACGCCTTGATCTCGGCGCCCGTCCAGTTGGCGTCTTCCGGTTTTTCTTGTTCAGAATCTAATCCGTAGTGATTTAGATAGATATTCCAGATTTGCGCGCGCTGTTCTTCTGCGGGCAAGTCGACAAAGAAAACGCCGTCGAAACGTTCGGCGCGAGCAAATGGTGCTGGCAGCTTGCTCGCGTCATTGCACGTGCCAATAAAGAACACGTCACTTGTGTGGTCGTTAAGCCAGGTTAGCAGCGTGCCGAAAAGACGCGCAGAAACGCCGCTGTCCGTTTCACCAGACGAACCGACACCAGCCAAACCTTTCTCGATCTCGTCGACAAACAAGACACACGGGGCCATTGCGTCAACCTGTTTAAGGGCTCGGCGCATATTACCCTCGGACTCGCCGACAAACTTGCCCATCAAGCTACCGAAGTCGAGCATAACTGTCGGGCGGCCGACTTCATTTCCCAGCGCTTTGGCGAACTGAGACTTGCCGCAGCCAGGAGGCGACAAGAGCAGAACGCCCTTAGGCCGGCGATCCGGGTTGTCTTCGCCCTGTCGGCGCATGGCGCGAATACAGAACTGCTTCAAGTTTTCAAGACCGCCAAGGTTGTCGAAATCAGCGTCGCCCCGATATAGAGACATATGGCCGCTTTTTTCAAGCGTTTGCGCCTTGATGCTCCAAATAGTTTCTGCCGTTAACTCATTATTTCGAACAAGAGACAACGCAAACGCGTTCTCGGCTTCCATCCGAGTCAGACCGCGCGCGGCGTCAACAACCGTTTGAATTTGCTGCTCCGACGCCGGCTCAAAATCTGGGCTGTCTGCCATCATTTTTGTGCAGATTTGTCGAAGCTGTTCTGCGGTTGGGAGTTCGTGATGGACGACTGTAAACAGTTTTTCAATTTCTGGTTGCAGCGTTACTGCTGGTGCAACAACAATAAAATGCTGCCCTTGGCTTTTGCCGTGGATTAGTCGGTTGATAAGCGCCTGCATCACCTCGGGATTTGGCAGGTACTTATGAAAGTTTTTAAGGACTAAGATTTTATTAGCGTCGCTGTTTTCCATTGACTCTACAACGTCAACAGAACGCACAGCTTGCAGTGGCCCCGGTGCGGCTACCTTCCCGCTCAACAACTGTTGGTCGATGTCCCAGACATCAAAACCCCAGTTTCTTTCTGTGGCCATCTCCTTGAGTTCCGCTACGGCGCTGTTTGACTCTGAGGTCTCAATCCAAATGCCTGAAAACCCGGCGCATACAAGCTCACAAATTTCTTTTTTCAACATAGGTTATTTCCTTTTGGCGTAAGAATGATTCGACGGATGAATTAATTGTGCAGTTCGTCTGTCTGCGTGTTCTCTTCGGTGTAGTATTCGCCGGTCAGTGTCTCTTCTTTTGACGCGCCAAGTGCGCGCTCCAGCTCTCTTGTGGCGTCTTGACATGAGCTGCCAGAAAAGCCCATAGTTTCAATCTTGGTTTCACCCTGCGGGTTTACGACTACTTGAATAACTTTTGACATGTGTTCAGCCCTCTACAGTGATGTTTAGTTTGATTGACCCGTCGTCCAGGGTTTCTTCGTACACCGAATACCCGTTCTTCTGCGCTTCATACAGTGCTTTTTCAACTGCGTATGCCTGCAGAAACTTATCAAGTTCTTTTTGATCGCCCCAGTTACCTTCGTAATTGTCAAAGTCGACTTCGCCTGTTTCTGTGTTACAGACTACCGGGTAATTCCAGCCAGGCAGATTAAACCCCAAGCCAGTGCGCTTAACGGCGTAAACTTGAAACTCGCCTTTCGTCGGCGCCTCTAGACCCAGTCGCGCGCACGCAGCTGCGATGGCCTGCTCATCTCGAACTTCAGTTTTAATTTGAACAATATGTGACATTTTTTTTCTCGTAGTTAGTTGGACCAGCGAACGTATATCGGCGCGCGCGTTTCAACCCACACATGCGCGCCACAACTCAAAGCCTTATCGGGCGAGTAAATAATTTTTGATTTTCCAAGTATTTCAACATGCGCGGCTTTATATGATTTGCCGCGCCATTGAATTGTGATTACGTTTTCGCGCGCCCCATGTTTTTTATTCGAGCGGATTTTGTGCTGATCAACATGCACACGTTTAATAGTGCCTTTTGGCAGTATTTGTGTGCGTGGGGACTGCGCGCTAATTACGCATGTTGAAGTAGTCATAGTGGTGTAGACATAAAAAAACACCGCTTGCGCTGCATAACGCAAACGGTGCGCGACTTTGGCGGCGCCAAAGAGCCTGTTTCGGGAGTGTATTAGTCTTGAAACGCTGCGGCTAGTTCAGGGAAGGCCGCCAGGATTTCTGTGGCCTTTTCGTGCGAGCCGCAAACGCCGACAAAACAACGCGCGGATTTAAGCATATCAACTGTATTCCCTGTGCTGCTGGTAGCACTAGTCACGGCAACTGGCTTAGCTTTATTCGCCAGCATCCGCGTTTGTCGTTTCTTAGCAGCTTTTTGAATTTCACCAGCTGGCTGTGCTACACGCGCAGGTGTTGTTTTTGTTGCCCGCGGCTTGCTTTTAACGCCTGCCTTTTTCAACAGTTGGCTCACCTGTGCTGGGTTGGCAATAACGCCTTCCTCAGCTAAAGCGGCCACAATATCTTTGCCGCGCAATGAGTCGCCGGAAGCTTGCCGGCTCGCAATTTCGTCGCGGATGTAGTCTGAGATTGACTTTTTCTTTTCAGTCGCTGTCATGGATGGACCTTTCTTTCTTTTAGTTTGAGAAACCACGGCGGCTTCTACTTCTTCGAACTCTGAGTCACCCGCGTCAACAGCGACCGACTCTTCTACTTCGACGACGGGTGGCGCACTTGACGCACGCACATTGTCGCCGATTTCGCTGTCATAATCTGGTTCTTCGTCGGCGTATTCGCCGTCGTCCAGATCCGCATCATCGTCGTCGATCTCTCCATCGACTGCGTACAAATCGGCATCTGATGCGTCTTCGTTCGCCAACTCTGCGTCAACATCAATTTCTTGCTCATCCATGACATCGTCTTCATCGTAAGGCATCGGTTCCTCACTCGTTTTTTCTTCTTTTTTTGGCGCGCCCAGTGGCTTGCCCCAAATGCTCATTGCTGGCGGAATCAAACCTTTGAGTGCGCCAGTATTTTTATGACTGCTCATTTTTGCCTCTAGTGAAAACCAACCAGAAAAGTTGGCCTATATTGAAAGATACCGACACAAAAACAAAAAGCAAATGCTGTTTTTATTTTTCGTCCGACGCGCGATTTTGCTTTGTTTTTAGCGCGTCTAACGCATCTTTCGCGGTTGTTGTTTTTTCTTGTTGCGCAGCAATTGGAGGCGGGTCGCAATCGGGGCTGCGCAGCCAAGGTTCGTTCAACTCAGGCCATTTTTCTAGTGAGTGGATTGCGCCGATTACGTTCCACGCAGCGTGACCTAAGTGATCTTCTGTTCGGTCACCGCCTAAGAACTCGTAGATGTGCGTAATCGCGTGATTTAGCATATCTGTGGCTGGCATGCCGTTTTCCCAATTGAATGGCCCAAATCTGTTGGCGCCTTCTGCGTACGTTTTTGCCAGCGCACGTAAGCCAATTGGGCTGATAAAATCGTATCGCGCGGTTTCGCAATCGGCGCTGCGAACGGCGCCCGTGTTGTACTCGTGTCTATTATTATTCGTCATTGGACTTTTCTTCAAAGTCAAAATACAGCCGCGGCGAGTCAATATAGACTACCGTGCCGTGTTGTTTAGTTGCTTTGTGCGTAACAGTTGCTACGTTGTCGCTTTCGTTATGCACGGTAAAAGACTGCAGTAATTCTTCTTCCGACCAAACTCGATCGTGTTTAGTCTCTAGAAGCGCGCGTAATTCGCCTTTTTCTAAATGGCTGTACTGCGCGGCCAGCAAATCATTTAGCGTCGTGTTTTTACTGCCGTTAATGTGTAAGCGAGCGACGGACGTATCATGTTTGCGCATCTTGTTGTGTATTTGTCGTGTCACTTGTTGTTGCTTGGTTATTCAGTTCTTGTAGTTGTCCGGTCAGTTCCTGGATTTTATTTCCAAGCTGGCCGGCGTAATCGTCAAATACTCGGATTTGACTGACTAGGTCTCTGTGGACTTCAACGTTAAATGCCGACAGACAACCAAGTAGGCGAAGCAAGCTGCCTAAATACGGCATATCTGGATTTTTTAATCGTAAATAACCGGACGTCGTGTTTTCTGGCTTCGACTCCCAAATCGGGACAATTGCGAGGCCGTGTAATTCAGGTACGTCGCGGATAATTTGTGTACAAAACGATTCCGCCATTTCGGCAAATTGTTCGTTGTACGGTTTTCTAGATGCGGCTTGCGGCGGGTTAGGGTTATTTTCTAAGGCAGTTTGATCGTCACTCATCTGTATCACTTTCTGGAAATTGGAATGCGCGCGCGTAACGAAGTCTTGACGGAAGAAAGCCGTCAATCAGATTAGCTATTCTAGTGGCGGCCAAAGAGTACACAACCCCCTGGCAGAGAACAGCAAAAATACCGCCTAAAGCGGCGCCAAACGCGAGCAATAAAAACAAATAAATCGGCGCGTGATAGCTTTGGCAGAACGGACACGTCAATAACTCAAGAACTTTTCCCTTACAGCTGTTTGGATCTGTGACGTCTTGTTTGGCGTACACAATAGCCCGTGTTGTGCTAAATATAGATCCGTTGTTCCACACATCAATCACAGCGCCGGAAGCGAAGACAACACAAAACAAGTCTAAGGCTGTCATCTTCTTTTATTTCTCCTTTTTTGAGCTCCAGCTGTCACGCCGTTTACAAAAACAAGCGCGACGTAAAAAATAATACAAGCAGGGATGACACTACTCAAACTGCCATTAATTACAAGGTCAGCTACTACAACTGTTGCCAGTAATAAAACAAGACCGGCAAAAGTTTGTACAAGCTTTTCTTCTGCGTTCATGGTGTTTGACAGTCTCCACAATTACCGCTAGGCCACGGCTGCGTTTTTCCCCCAGTTACGTACTTTCTGTTGTATAAAAACTCGGGATACGGTTTCGGCGCGGTTAGTGTGAGATCGTGAACAGGATTGTCGCCTAAATTGACTTTTGGCCTAGGACCGCGAAAGGTTGGCTGAAAGCCGGGCAATTTTCTTTCCATATACGACTTCGCGCTTTTTCCGATTACAGTCATGGTTAACTCCTTTTTAAACGGTATACTGCTCAGTATACTCATTGTCGGCATTATTTCTCAGCGTTGTTGTGCTGGAAAAACAATTTGACAAGTGCGACTGCTTGTGTGAAAACGAAGACGACAAAAAAGCACGTTACGTTAATAAGTAAGTGCACGCCGTCTTCAAGCCACTGCAGTTCGCCCTGCGCTTCCGACTCTGCCGAGATAAAGTCGTCCATTGGTCACCTCTATGTCAGATGCCGTTAATACCGCAGCACAGCTTGACATTCCAGATGTTGGAGTGCGCGCTTTGCTGGAAGAGTTGCTTTCTATCGACGTTAACGATAAGAAAGACTTGCAAGCACGTCTAGGAGTACTAGGCGCGCTTGCAAAGCAATCTGCGTTTCCATCATTAGAGCCGCTTTTGCCGATGGTGTTGAATTTAAATGGAACACCTTACACATTAAACAACCATTACCCGTTTTCTCCTTTATTTAGATGTCTTACGCCAAAGAATCAAGTTTGGTGTACAGGCCGGCAGGTTTCAAAATCGACCAGCCTAGCCGCGCACGGAGTAGTCGTCGCGAACTCGATACCGTTTTTTAAAACATTATTTATTACGCCGCTTTACGAACAGATCCGCCGTTTTTCTAACAACTACGTGCGGCCGTTTATTGACCAATCTCCTGTTAAGTCTTTATGGTCTGGCACAAGCACGGAGAATTCTGTTTTACAACGCTCGTTTAAAAACAACTCGATGATGTTGTTTTCTTTTGCGTTGTTAGATTCTGATCGTGTTCGTGGTGTGTCGGCAGATCGCGTGTGCATCGATGAGGTTCAAGACATGGACCCAGATCACATACCGATCATTCAAGAAACTATGTCTTATAGTCGTTGGGGGACCATGTACTTCACGGGGACACCAAAGACGTATGACAACCTAATTTTTGGCCTGTTTAAACGCTCTTCACAAGCAGAGTGGTTTATTCCGTGTCACTCGTGCGGCAAGTGGAACATACCGTCTCTAGAGTATGACTTGGACGCAATGATTGGGCCGTACTCAGATTCTATTAGCGAAAAACAACCGGCAACTGTTTGCGCTAAATGTCAAAAGCCAGTGAGCCCTAGACATGGAAGATGGGTACACCGTTATCCTGAACGGCGTTGGCAGTTTGCGGGTTATCATGTGCCGCAGATGATTCTTCCTTTACATTTTGCAGATCCTGAAAAGTGGTCGACGTTATTAATGAAGCGCGAAGGCTTCGGTAACATGACGCAAGCTCAGTTCTACAATGAGGTTATGGGAGAGAGCGTTGATACGGGGCAGAAACTAGTCAGCGAAACTGAACTAAGAAACGCGTGCTTGCTTCCTTGGGAAAACAAAAAAGAGCCGGTGCCAGAGGCGTTTGCAAACACCGCGAACTACAAACACAGAGTGCTTGCGATTGACTGGGGTGGCGGCGGTGAAGCTGGTGTTAGCTTTACCGCGCTCGCTGTTCTTGGGTTTAATCACAACGGCAGTGTTGACGTTCTTTGGGGTAAACGGCTTTTAATTGGTGGCGATCACTTACAAGAAGCTAAAGAATGCATGCACTGGGCGAACAAGTTTAAATGCGATCTTGTCGCGCACGACTACACAGGCGCCGGCGCTGTTCGCGAAACAGTTATGGTGCAGGCCGGTTTCAATCTCGATCGGGTTATGGCGATTCGTTTAGTGCGGTCTGCCACACAAGACTTAATGGTTTACAAGCCCCCTACACCAATTAATCATCGGCAGCATTACAGCTTAGATAAAACTAGATCGCTGCTCTACACATGTCAGGCTATTAAGCTCAAACAAATACGGTTTTTTCAATATGACTGGGCGTCGCATGACGCGCCGGGGCTTGTAGCCGACTTTTTATCTCTAGTGGAAAACAAAGCCGAGTCGCGTCTGGGCGGCGATATTTACACTATTACGCGCAACACGCTGCTTAGCGATGATTTTGCGCAAGCTGTAAATATCGGCGCGGCCAGTCTATGGCACGTGGCGCAAGCTTGGCCTAATTTTGCGCAGCTTGCTGGTGTCGCCGCCATCTCAGCTAAACAAGTAGCCGCCCAAACGCCCACCGATGACTGGGCTGATGATGCGATTGCGTCGCGTTACTTTTAATACTACCACCAGCTGTCGTAGAACACGCGTTTGCCCGTTTTGAGGGCTGTGCGTGCGGTGTCAATAAAGTCTAAGTCATCTTGTTTATATTCATCGTCTGCGTTGCTGCCGAAAAAGAAACCCTCTGTTTCCGGCAATTCGTTGCTGTTTATTGCGGTTTCTAGCTTGTCTAAATCCGCTGCTGTTAGTTCTAAAGGAACTGTGTTAAAAACGCGATCCTGTTTTTCTTTCTCCTGCGCGGCGGCTAGTGCTTCTCCGTCTGGGAGTTCTGCCACAATGAAATTTGCGCCGTCGTTTTCGTCTGACTCATAGACGCGTAAGTTTTTGGTTGCCGTGTTCGGCTCAAACATAACAACAGCGGCGTTCGCTGGCAGGGGCGTGTTGTTGTATACAGCAGTTGGGTCGTTCGGAAGAATAACGTACGGATAGCCTTTTTCAATCCATAAAGCTTCCATCCAACCTTGCAAATTTGGGTGCTTTCGCCAATAAGCTATTTCTTCTCTTTTTCCTTTTGCATCGACGCTATAGGCAAATTGATCTAAACCCATAGGTAATCTCCTCAAAT
>Ga0075475_10000936_pt1 | contig 14167 bp, 23 predicted proteins | sample DEB08_DNA_10_FD_76342 | JGI IMG/M metagenome (GOLD analysis project Ga0075475, IMG submission 76342) | Aqueous microbial communities from the Delaware River and Bay under freshwater to marine salinity gradient to study organic matter... | ecosystem: Environmental > Aquatic > Marine > Coastal ... | reverse complement strand
ATACGCAACACTAGGTAAAGGGAAAGTTGGTGACCAACAAATGGCTTGGTATGAAGAAAATTTATTAAGACCATTTTCTCGCGGTATACAAAGATATGAAGCTGCTAAACAAAAAGCAATGCGTGATTGGGCTATTCTTAAAAAAGAAGCATCTAAAAGCGTTCCTGGCGGATTAAACAAAACCAATGGCTCTGGCTTTACAAACCAAACATCTGTTAGGGTATATATTTGGAGTAAACAAGGAATGGAAATTCCTAACATGAGTAAAAAAGATTTAAACGAAAACTTAAAAGTTATTAGAAATAATACCAAACTAAAAGAGTTTGCTGATAGGTTAATTGCTTTAAATCCAGATGGTTACCCAGAACCTAATAATAATTGGGATAGCGGAGATATAACCACAGATCTTGTTTCTTATATTAATGACGTTAGACGCGGAGAATTTTTAACTGAGTGGAAAGAAAATGTTGAACAAATATTTTCTAATGAGAACAAGGACAAATTAAGAGCATTATACGGGGATAGATATGTTGAGGCATTAGATGATATGCTACATCGTATGCGTACCGGGCGTAATAGAAAAATAGGTACGAGCAAAGTGGAGCGCGTGTTTATGGACTGGACTAATAATTCAGTAGGAGCAATTATGTTCTTTAATGCAAGATCAGCTGTACTACAAACCCTTTCATCTGTAAACTTTATAAACTTTTCAGATAATAATCCTATTAATGCTGGTTTAGCTTTTGCAAATCAAAAACAATATTGGAAAGATTTTGCAACTTTATTTAATTCAGACTTTTTAAAACAAAGGCGCACGGGGTTACAAACAGATATTAATGCTGATGAAATTGCCAATGCAGCAGCTACTTCAGAAAATAAAGCAAAAGCAGCTTTAAGCGCAATTCTTAAATTTGGTTTTACACCTACTCAAATTGCAGATAGTTTTGCTATTGCTTCAGGGGGTGCTACAATGTACCGCAACAGAATTAAAAAGTATTTAAAAGAAGGATTGGACCAAGAAGCAGCAGAAAAAAGAGCATTTACTGATTTTCAAGAAATTGCAGAAGAAACACAACAATCTGCAAGACCAGACCGTATTTCTATGCAACAAGCGAGCAGTTTAGGGCGTCTTATACTAGCTTTTGGTAATACGCCTATGCAATATGCTCGTTTGACTAAAAAAGCAACACTGGATCTAGTCAACGGAAGAGGAGATTGGAAAACAAATATTAGTAAGATTGCGTATTATAGTGTAATACAGAATATTATATTCTCTGCTTTGCAACAGGGTCTTTTTGCTTTATTGTTTGACGAAGAAGATGATGATAAAGAAAAAGAAAGATATTTTAGAATTGGTAATAGTAGTATTGATACTTTGCTTAGGGGGACCGGGGTTTATGGTGCTGCAGCTGCTACTGTTAAAAATATGATAATGGAGATAGTAGATCAATCTAAAAAATCTAGACCAGATTATACCCAAGTTGCAATAGAGGCCACTCAAATTTCTCCACCAATCAACTCTAAATTACGCAAGTTGGAATCAGCTGGTAAAACTTTTACTTATAAACAATCAAGAGAAAAAGTATTTACAGAAGGATTCAGCTTAGAAAACCCAGCATTTTTAGCAGCAGGGCGTGTTATATCAGCTGGAACAAATTTACCTGCGGATCGTATTGTTCAAAAAGCTGATCATATTTATACGGCTATGCAACCAGAAACAGAACTTTGGCAAGCTCTTGCTTTATCACTTGGATGGTCAGAATGGGATCTAGGCATGATTGAAAAACAAACTAAAAAATCTCCCAAGCCAAAACCCAAATCTACTTTTAAAACAAGTAACTACAAAAAAAGTTTTAAAACGAAGAAATTTAAAACAAAATAAATGAAAACAAGAATAATAACAAACGTAGCTAAAGAGCCTTTAATGAAAAAAGATGCATGCTATCAAAAAGCAAAAGCAAAGTATCGGGTATTCCCATCTGCTTATGCATCTGGTTATATAGCTAAGTGCCGTAAACGTGGGGGAAATATAAAATAAAATGGCTGTTAGTAAAACTGAAAAAGGAGCGAGCCTTAAACGTTGGTTTAAAGAAGAATGGACAGATGTTCGTACAGGTAAACCTTGCGGCAGAAGTAAAGGAGAAAGCCGTGGTGTTCCATATTGCAGACCAAAAAAAAGAATATCTAGTAAAACGCCTAAGACTGCTGGGGAAATGACAGCATCAGAAAAAAGGAGTAAAATAAGAGAAAAAACTAACCTAGGACAACCACCAGGAAAGCCAAAAAGAGTATCTCCTGTAACAAAAATGTCTTCTTGCAAATATTAATATGGAATCATTAAAAGTTTACGCATTAAATATAACAGCATTAATTTCAACATCTATGCCTTTAAATACATACTTGCAAACATTAGTATTGCTATGTACTTTAATCTATACAATATTACAAATAATTTCTAAAGTAAAAAGTAAATGAATTTACCTAAAAACGGAGTAGCTAAAGAGATTCGCCATTATGTTGGCAGTTTGTTTATATTTTTATTAGTAATGTCAATTATATTTATTCTAATGAAATACCCGGTTTTAGAAACTAATAAAGAGGTGGTGATGATGCTGATTGGTACAATTAGTGCATCGATAGGGCTTGTAGTGAGTACTATTACAGGATCTAAGCCAGATGATATAAACGCATTGAAAGCGGCATTAGAAAAAAAAGACTTTCAAATTGATGAGTTGGTTGCCGCAAAGGATAACTTAGAAGCAATGATTATTAATCTACAAAAACAAATTCTTGAAAACCAGGATGATGTTATGGATAAGATTATACTTAAAGCAGCATTGGACTATGACGACAGAAACGCGGCATTAAAAGCGTTGCAAAATAAAAGTTAAAAATGGCAAATATAGATATTGATGGAAACGGAACGCCCGATATTCAAGTTGATATTAAAACTCTAATAGCTATTGCTATGGGTTTGTTTTCTATAGCTGGAGTTTATTTTACATTGTTGTCTGAAATAAAAGCGTTAGAAGTATCTGTTATGCGTATGGAAACAGAAGTTAAAATGAACAGCGAATTTAGGATTAAATGGCCTAGAGGCGAAATGGGCGCTTTGCCAGATGACGCTGAACAAAACTTAAGGTTGCTTTACATAGAAAAAAATACTAATAAATATTTTACTGATGTAGACGAAATGAAATTAAAATTAAAAGAACTAGAAGATTGTAAATAAAGAATAATATGGCAACAAAAGTAACAGGTGATACTATAGCTTTAGGTACGGTATTAGGTGCCAATATAGCAGCCGCTACTATAGTAGGCAGTAATATAGCGAACACTACTATAGCTGGCAGTAATATTCAGAATGACACTATAACACATGACAAGCTAGAAGGTAGATATACAGAAGTTACTGATATAACAACTTTGACAGGAACTGTTTCTTTTGACTGTAGCGTTTCGTCAGTATTTAAAATAAGCGGTGATCTAACGGGTGCTTATACAATAGACCTAACTGGATATAAAAAAGGACAAATGATTAGTGTATTTCCTTTGAAGGGTCAAACAGTAACTCTGGCTGCTCAAGGTACATCGACTAATACATTTTATAAATTAGCGGAGGCAGACTATGATAATACAGTAACTAGCCTTTTACAAATTGAATGCGTAGATGATTCATCAACTGATCCTGTTTTCTTTTACTCAATAGCGACATATGCTTCTGATAGCACTATTTAAAATTTAATTTATGCTAAATAGAAGATTTTTAGTCCCCTATTCAACAGGACCAAATATTAATTGGAACACTAGAGACCCTTTCGAAGATGGAAATGGAATAAGTTGGTACAAGTTAGATAACAATGTTTTAGACTCCGGGTTAGGTTACCATGGCACTATAGTAAATCGAAACGGTAATGCTATAACATTTTCTTCAACAACAAAAAAATTTGGCACACACAGTTTAACTGCCACGGGAAGTGCTTTTGATGGATCATATGTAACAACTACTAAACCTACGTATACATATACAACAGAAAGTTTTTGGGCATATCTAACTGCTCAGCATCAGGACGATACACTTGTTTTTTCTACAGACCTGTTTAGAGAAGGCTCAAACTACGCTTATTTATTTGACTCCGCTGGAAACACAAGTACTAATTATTTGATACCAACTGGTCAATGGGTACATTGTGCTATGGTAGATGCGGGTGGAACGGTAAAGTTTTATACCAACGGTATCCAAAGATGGACTGCTACGAGAACATCAGACTTTAACCGCACAAATTTGGTAAGCTTTTCACATGGATCTGATGGGGGAAGAACATTTTTAGATAACATAAGAATATTTAATAGAGTGTTAAGCGATGATGAAATTTTACTTTTAGCTGGAGAAGAATAATAAAAAAAATGACAATACGCAAAACTAAAAAAAAGGGATGATACCAATTATGGCGTCATCCCTTTACTATTTTAGGATAATCCTATTACTAATCCAGTAATAATACCAAGTATAGGCCCTAACCAAGCCCATATTTTTAAGAATTTAATCACATTATTTTCTTCAGTAGTATAAATGTGATCATCAGTGTTCAGATTAAAAGCTTCAACCTGTTCTTCTAGTTCTTTGATGCGCAGTTTTGCATCAGCAAATGTAAATCTTTTTCCCATAATATTTAATTAAATTATCCATCGCAGCTTAAACAATCAGGATCCATTGCCGCTGCCGCAATATCTCCCCTTAATACGCTTTCTGTACGCGTATAATATAATGTTTTAATTCCTTTTTTCCAAGCTTCAAAATGAACCTGGTTCAACCATTTTGGAGTTGCTTCAGACGGAAAAGCAAGATTCAAGCTTACAGATTGATCTATATAATCTTGTCTTATACCGGCTTGATTAACTAATTCTAATTGATTAATTTCTTTAAATGTTTTAAACACATTTTTTACTGCTTCCCCATTTTCATCTTCTTGGGTAAGTCTTCCTCTGTGATCAAAGTACCATCCATCAAGTCCTTTAATGTCTTGTACGGATCCACCATCTGCAAGAATTTTATCCCAAGTTTCTTTAGTATCAATTCCAATTTTTTTAAGTACTTTTCTAAGTTCATTGTTTTTTCTAATAAAAGTTCCTTTGGCACTTTGCTCTGTAAACACGTTTGCGGCCCACGGTTCAATACCAGGTGAAACGTTGCCGGAAAGTTTTGAGTTTGATACAGTTGGTGCAATAGCTCGCAAATGTGTATTGCGCATTCCTGTACCTGCACACCAAAGTGGTTCCCCATAAATTTCTGCTAAAGCTCTGCTTGCTCTTTCTGTTTCTATTTTAATTTTTGAAAATATTTCTCTTGTTTTAAACTGAGCTAATAAACCTTCAAAAGCTATTCCGTTTTTTTGCAATAGACTATGCCATCCTAATACGCCTAGTCCTAAGGCTCTTCCTTTAACGGCTGATCTTACAGAATTATCAAAACCTCTTAATCCTTTAGCTCTTTGTATAAACTCTTCTAAAACACCATCTAAAAACCATGTAGCATCATATACTAAGTTTGTGTCTTTCCACTCTTCGTACTTTTCTAGATTTAATGATGATAAACAACAGACAAAACTATGAGACTCGTCGGTATGTAAGGTAATCTCTGAACAAATATTTGTCATATGTACCTTTAATCCATTCGTTTTGTAAGCCTCTGGATTATTTTTGTTTGTATTGCCTTTAAAAAGGATATATGGCTCACCAGTTGCTTTACGCTTTTGGAGTAGTTTTGACCATCTTTTCCTAGCCTCTTGATCTCCTGCTTCAAGTTTTCGCATAAACTTATCGCCAACGACAGCACACTGATGTAGGTTAAGAGATTGTCTGTTGACGTCTCCTTTAGGTTCCCTAATTTCAAGCCAATCGAGGAAGTCATTGTGTTCAATATTGATATTAACTGATGCAGCTCCTCTTCTAACGCTACCTTGGTTGGTCGCGAGTATAGTTGAGTCGTAGATTTTGCAAAAAGGGACAACGCCGTCTGAAGTTCCATTACCTGTTATTTTAGCTCCGGCGGGTCTAATCATATTAACTCCGATACCAACTCCGCCGCCGTGTTTTGCAAGTAGCATCATCTCTAAATTTTTTTGCCCAATATCTTGTATTGAGTCTGCAACGTCAATACCAAAACAACTGATGGGTAAACCTCGATCTGTGCCTGTGTTAGAGAGCACTGGAGAAGCTAAGCATAGCCAACCTTGCCAAATATACTCAAAAAACTTTTCGGCTAATTCTGGCTTATATAAACGCCTAGCAACTGTAGTTGCAACTCTATTGTAAGCGTCTTTTGGTGTTTCACCAGCCAACAAATAGCCTCCTGCTATTGTTTTTTTGTAAACTTCTGTATCTCCCCATGCTGGATAATCAACACCTTTTTTCCATTCGTTATTCCACATCTAATTTTTTTTCTTTATTTTGTTTTTCTTTCATTTCTTTTGTTAGTTCTTCAATTGCCTTTTCATAATCTGGAAATTTTTTAACTAGACTCATTGTGCCAATAGATAAATCTCTAAGATGCTCCATTTCTTTCAATGCACTTTGTATAAGCTGGCCAAGAGTTTCTACTCTATTCCATAACTCGATTAATTTACTTTCTTTCATTCTATATATTTTTACTTAAAAAAACAGGGCTACCATCTTTTGTAAATACTTTAAAAAAATTATCTTCTTCTATTATTTCAATTTTTTTATTTTTAAATCTACTTGGGTATTTTTCTAAAACGTATTCTTTTATTCTATCCATTACTAAATAAATATATTAAATATCCTATTGTTACATTTAAATTAACAGCTACTAAGTTCCATTGCTTAGCAACAAAAACTTGAGGTAATGATAATATTCCACCAATAACATAAGTTATTCCACCTATTGTTCCATATGACAATAAATATGGGGACATCATAATAAACGCCGTCCCCATATATCCTAATCTATTGCTTAATCTTTCTGTTGGTGTTAGCCTTTTATCAAGAACCATTGACCTAAGAATTCTTTGTTTAAATCTATATTCACATTTTAAACAAGTTTTCTTTTTGCTGTGCTTAAATTTTTTTTCAGCTTTTTCTTTCCCGCATTTATTGCATTTTTTCATTACCATATGTCTTCAAAATCTTCGCCTTCATTGGCTTTCGAATAATCAGTCGGGCGAACAGCAAAAAAATCAGTATGAGTATGCCCCCCGGTAAGATGATAGAACCAGTCAAGATTTTCTGCTCCTTTTTCGTCAAACGCAAAGTATTGCCCGAGGTCGATGTAACCGAGTTCAGCCATTTTTTCATTGAGTCGTTTTCTAATGAATTGTTTAAGATCATAGGCTCGCAAGTTTTCAATGTCTCCGAGCTCAAACATTTTGTCAATATAGTTTTCTTCTGCATCTAGCATTGTTTTAGCTGCTTCAATAACATCTTCACGGCAGGCTTCTAATAGTGTATCATCTTCATCACACATATGTCTAAAAAGCTGGCATCCCATTTTTGAATGTAATGATTCATCTCTTACTGACCATTTCATTTGCTGGCCAATTCCCTTTAGCAAATTGCGTAACTGAAAAGAATACAATACAGCAAAAGCACTATATAACGAAACACCTTCAGCGAAAGCTGAGAAAATTGCCAAGGAGCGACCAATAGACCTGGGGCTATTATCAGTAGTAGCAACAAGATTGTCAAATCTTTCAGCAGTTGCAGGTTCGTGTAAAAATGCTTCAAAGTCTTCAAGCCCTAGTGTTTCATTTAAATAAGAATAAGCAACAGCGTGTATTGTTTCTTGTGATCCAAACATCATAGCCATTTGTTGTATTTCATGCTTAGGAAACCAACTTACAACTTTTTGTGTCCAATAATCAGAAACGGCGCATTCTGTTTGTGCAAAACCTAATAATATGTTACCTACTAAGTTCTTTTCTTCTTTAGTTAATTTCTCGTTCCAATCCTTAACGTCACCTGACATAGGTATTTCGGTGTGCAACCAGAACGCTTGAGCTTGTTTAAGCCAGCCCTCAGTATAGTATTCTGGATATTCAAATGGTTTATATGCAATTCTTTCATTAAATAGCCCCATTATTTTCTTCTTTAAAAACTGTTAAAATAAATTCTACAAATGGAAAGTATAATACGTGTTCTGTATTATTGTCATTTGCGTATGTTCTAGCACCTATCAGTATACCAGGATATACTCCTATTTCTAATTGCCAATTTCTCATTTAATAAATGTTAATGTTATATTTGTTATGTAATTCCACTATATCTTTATATTTTATATAGCCTTTATTTTCTATTGACCATTTAGTAAAACGATCTATTTGGCGTATAGCATAATTTATTCTAGCTACTTCTTTCGTTTTTCCTTTATTATCTCTATTACCCGATCGCATTCTTTTTGATTTTGTGGTTTAAATAAAACATAATTAGGAAACTGTTCAGAAACCAGTTTTTTAAATAGTTTCCAACGTATAGGAAAGGCTTCATTAGCCCTTCCTTTTGTTTCAATAATAAAATCATCGCCAATAAAGTCTGGAGTATACTTAATGGGTAATATCCTTTTTGACCCTCTGTTTGTAAAATCACCTTTGCCATTAGCTTGTTTTTCATATGATTCATTTGCTAAATGAAACCCATTAATTAAAACAAAGGTTTCTCCTTCGTAAGTTGCTTTAATTTTATTTTTACGTAATGCCATGTACATATACCTTTCTAGCCCTGATGCAAAGTTTATGCCATCATAAGTTATTTTTTTAGCTTGTACTGGCCCTCTTTTTTTATATTTTCTTTTCATTTATATAAATATCTCCAGGATATAAAGTTCTTGTAGATTCGTCTTCTTTAAAATCATTTAATATTTTTTCTTGAAGTTCTTCGCCAAGCGTCATTTTAAGTTTTTCAATATAATTAACTGCATCCATTAATTCTTCTTGCAAATGTGTTAACCACTTTTGTATATTAGGTTCATCGTCATGAAGTGTTACACCGTATTTTTTATAACCTACGTCTGAACGCTGTTGAAATTTATCAACTACTTGCTGTATAATTTTGTCTCTCATATAGTTTTCTTTACAAATGTTCCATTAATCATTTCGCCACTTCTATTAGAAATTTCATCATAAGCAGACTGAACGCAAGTTTCAATGGTAGTACCGGAAAGTTTGGCAAGATTAGTAAGAACAATAACACAATCACCAATAGCGTCGATAATCTCTTCTCTATTTTCTTTAAGTATTCCTTGTGATAATTCTCCGGCTTCTTCATATAATTTTATTAATTGAGTTTTAGGATCTCCTTTTTCATATATACCTCTTTTATTAGCCCAATCCCTAATTTTATGATATATTGTTTCATCTTTAGGTGTATGAGATGTATTTAAAAATGCTTCATAAAAAGCTTTATTATATATATAACATCTTTTATCGTTATACATAGAGGATTTGGCATTAGCAGTTATCCAGTTAATAGTTTCATCAGAAAGAAAAAAGGTGCCAAATGAAGTTTTCCATTTGAGACCTTTGTTTTCCAATAAATTACCCTTTAACTTATTTAAAGGAACTGGGAATGTTGATGTTTGTTCTGTTGGATTTATTCTCATTTTATTAAATTTAATTAAGTCTGTATATAGTTGGCGATCTGTTTTGTAGCCATGCTTTTTTTGTAATATCAATTCCATCTCTGATGCTTCCCGTACATCCTCGGATGAAAATATAACCTCATATTCACCAGGACTATAACCCTGCTGCTTATGGACACGTTTATTTAAATTACGTGTCATACCTATTTTTTTATCTGGAATATGGTAAATATAATACATTTATTTGAATTTAGCTACTACTATTATTTTTGAATTTGTTTTTGCAACACCAATACCTAAATATCTATAATTTGGGTCTAAAATATTGTTTAAAGATGATATATCTTCTGTGTCAATAGCCCAACCTATAGAGGCGTCTAAATATGGATTATAATTATTTGGCAAATATTCATCAATAGATATTATAAAAAGATTTTCACCTGATGTAGATTGAAAATCAAAAGTATTATTTATTGCTAAATGATTAGCCCATTGAGTTGCTTGCAATGACAAATTATCATCAAAAGATAAATTATCATGATAATAATAAGTTCTTAGTGTATTTTGAAACTCTAAAGCAGCATTTTCGTTTGCTTGTGCTGTTGCTAATATAGGCAAAAACATTAATATAAATATAATTTTATTCATTTTTTTACTTTTAATTTTATTAATTATTTTTTTACTATTTTCAGATAAAAATTTAGACATATAATTAGTTTTTTTAAACCAATATTCATTAATATCCGACTGAGAGCGGGGCTTTGATTGGTGGGTGTGGGTCATAATCATTTAATTTTATCATATTATGTGTTGGTATTCTTAAATATTGTCCCGCTCCTTCGAGAATATCAATTCCAAAATCGACGCTGACATTAGGCAGGGGCCGATAAGAACGCGATAAATACTCTGTAGCTTGATCATGATGATTATTATACAAATGACAATCACCAAGTGAAGCAATAAGTCTATTGGGCGTATAACCGAGCCCTTCAGCCAACATAACGAGTAATAAACCATAAATAGCAAAATCGTAAGGAAGACCGAGAAAAATATCAACTGATCGCTGACTCCACATAAGATCCATTTTCCCATCATTTATATATATTTGAAAATTATAGTGGCATGGAGGCAGAGCCATATCACCAATATCAGATGCATTCCAAGCGTTAACCATAAGGCGGCGGCTGGACGGATCTTTTTTGATGTTACGAATAAGTTCTCTAATTTGATCAACCCCATTAAAATCCCTCCACTGAACACCGTAAATACGACCAAGGGTTCCGTCTGTTCTACCGGACCTTTCATAATCCGCATTCCAGTAATTAAGACTATTATCATTAAGGTACTTAAGATCCGATCGTCCCTGAAGAAACCAAAGTAATTCTGTAATTGCATGTTTAAAGTATATTTTTTTACCTGTTAATAATGGGAATCCTGCTGCCATATCATGCTTAAGCATTCTTCCAAAGACAGCTTTTGTCCCAGTTCCTGTTCTATCATCTTTAGGTACGCCTCCGTGGAGTACTGATGATAATAATCCTCTGTATTCATCTTCTACGTTTATCATAATAATATTTACACATTTCGTAATAACTAATCCATATAGTGTCTCTATCGTACTCATATGGCGCATAATGTATTGTTTTATAGTTTTTTGCTATAGCAATACCTATTTTCCATTTATTATGCTCATTTTGAATACCAATAGGAGATATAATAATGTCATTTTGTACACAATACCTATGCCATTCTTGCTCATCATTAGAGGGAATGTAATTTGGCATTGGCACAGGTTTTTTCCACTTTGACATTATTCCCAGGGCATTTTATCTGTTATAACCTCTGGCTCGTGTGGTACAAAGCAGCCTGACTTTGGCTCCCATTTAAAATGAGCTTCAGCACCATTTTCACCTAAGTTTTGGAATTTGACTTTAAGTACTTTTGCCTTAACTGTCCTATTTTCATAATCACGATGTACGAGTATACCATGATAACTAGCATCATACCATTCGCCGCCGCCTTTAATGTTATACATAGTTGGTTCTTCAATTTTGCCATCAGATCCTTTATACATTTTAGTTGGATGTGCTACAATAAAAACAAGTACGTCATACTTTTTTGCAAATATTTCTATTTTTTGTAAGTATTCCATTGTGTATCTATTAACATCCTCTGTTTTACAATCAACGTCTCTAACCTTGTTAAAAGGGTCTATTACTAAACATTTGATTCCTTTTCTTTTTACAAGTTCAGCCCCTTTTCTAAGCACCGAATCCAAGGTGTAGCGTTCCATGTCTATATGAAAAAAATTGTCGTTTACGTGGTCTGCTATAGCATTCCACTTATCACTATGAATATCCCCAACAGACGGCATACCTTGCCATACTTTACGCATTATTTTATGTGCGTGCAAATATGTTGGTGCATTTTCAGGCGAAGCGAACGCTGTTTTCCAACCATATTTTTCATTATAGCCAACAACCATTTGGTCGACAAAATCACTTTTACCGGAACTCGGTATACCAGTGACAGTAATAAATTGACCAGTATAAGTTGAAAATATGTTGTCAAAATTTTGAAGGCCAATTTGAAATCCCGGCTTAAAACCATTTTTAACAAAATCAGTAACCTCTGCCTCGACATCTTTAAAAGTTGTGACGTTCTCAAGCGGTACTGGTCTTGCTTGACTAACACACTGTGCCAATTCTTGTTTTCCATATTTAAGTAAAAATTCGTTAGCGTCTTTACAGTCTGTAAAAGAAGCTAAATAACAGACTTCAGCTCCTAGTCTACGAACAAGTTCAGCTTGTAATGCTTGGCCAGGTTCGTCTTGGTCCACTGCTATAATTATTTTTTCTTTATCTGAAAAATAATCAATGCAGTTATCTAAATAATCTAAATTATTAGAATTTAAAGTTGCCCCGTTTGGAACAGATATAACATTAGTAATCCCGGCTTCATGAAAAGATAACACATCCATTTCTCCTTCCACAATAACACAATACTCAAATCCAATTATACTATTGATATTGTAAAATACTTTTTCAGCTCCTTTATATAGCTTAAAGTTTTTTCTTCCGTCTCTATATTTTACGTTTACAAGTTTATCGCCAATATAATAATTAAAGTGTATAGCATTTTCTTGCTTACCAGTCTGCGGCATATACTCAAGACCCTCAGAAACTTTTAATTCGCTGAGGGTGTTTTGAGAAATACCACGTGATTCAAACCACTCCTGTACTTTTGTACTGGGAATATTAATGGTTTTAGGTGCTGGTAAAATATATTCCTTTTGTGCTTCACCTTTTCTTTGATAACTATGCAATTGAAATGTGCTATTGCAATTGTGACAAGTGCCGAGACCACGTTCCCAATCATAAGATGCGCATTTGCGCTTCTGATTCTCAGGCCTTCTATCAGAAGAGCAAAGAGGGCATATACCCTCTCGCTTTCCTTCTGGCAGATCATATTGATTGAAATTGTCAATCAAAAAACCATTGATCTCCGTTGTGTTTATCATATAAATATTCTATTTTAAAAAGGTAAATCTGGAGTTACAGTGCCGGTACTTGTTGTTGGTGGCATATTTGGTGTAGCCCCTTCACGCGGTGGCGGAGATGGAAATTGACCATTAGTCCATACAACTTGAGCATTGCCAAGATATGTTTTAGCTTCTTTAGCCTCTCGTTCCTCTTTAGATTGTGAAACAATAACTGGGCCTTGGTTACCGTACTGATCAACTTCGTCGTTAATAGTAATAGTTATTGGTAAATACTGCCCTTTTTTCCCTGCAATAATTTTGTCTTTAGGGATTGCGCTTAAGTTAATACTTGTTTTTACTATTCCTGCCATTAGTAAGTAGATAATTGATTAAACATTCTTTTTAATTGGTTTTTTGATGCACCGGTTGTGCGTCGCATATTGTCTACCGCTTTAACGTGACTTTGATTTTTGTAAAAGTTAGTTTCTGTGGTTTTCATTCCGGTTACATCGCATGTTTTTAATTTACGTCGTGCCATAATTTAAAGTGTTTTGGTTAAAAAAAATTGGTTTGGGTCAAACCCGTCGGTTTTAAAAAATAACTCATAGTTTTCTGTGGCTTTCAAAACTTTATCACGTCCTGATTCATAGAAGGCGTCCGAGCAATCAAATAATCCTATTTGATGAGTGTTCTTGTCAATTGCTATAAATACTAGATCATATCCAAATAATATACGATATATGTAAGCTTGGCTATCGTAATTATATTTCTTTGCACTGTATCTAAAGCCTTCAAGATCATTTGTTGTTTTGAGATCAATAATTAGCTTTTCATCGTGATTAACAATATCAGCCTTACCTTTCCACTTGTTGCCCATTATCTCAGCAACGCCAGGTAGCTCATATTCAATCTTAGCATTTTCTCTTTCTCCTCTTATATAGTCTCTGCAAATCTTATTTGCAAGCAATTTGTCTCGCATTAATCCTATCATATCTACTTCGTGTTGAAGTAAGCATAATTCTCCATCTGACAATTCTTTATACGTTTTTGTATTTCTTGTGGACGATTCGATAATTCTATATTTATCTAATTTA
>Ga0075475_10000920_pt1 | contig 14227 bp, 23 predicted proteins | sample DEB08_DNA_10_FD_76342 | JGI IMG/M metagenome (GOLD analysis project Ga0075475, IMG submission 76342) | Aqueous microbial communities from the Delaware River and Bay under freshwater to marine salinity gradient to study organic matter... | ecosystem: Environmental > Aquatic > Marine > Coastal ... | reverse complement strand
TTTCATATTCTATATATTTTATTTACAAGCTTCTATCTTCTTTTTGATCTTACGGCGGCTTGGCCTATCAAACTTAACATCGAACTTATTATCGACGAAGTATACTATTCTATTGCGCTCACAGCCTTCTGTTTTATTTTCAGTGAAATAAATCCAGTAATATGTTTCGCGAGGATCGTCGGTCCAGTACCAATTACCATGATTTGAAAAAACATATCTCCTCCAATCAGTCTCAAATATCCACCAATCAGCCTCATATGGGTTATCAGTGACATAACAGACATATCTTGCCTTGTCTATGTCTTTAGTCTCATAAACCACTTGTGAGGACATTGTAGCTGTTATAACTAAAAGAAAGTAGAGGATAATATGTCTCATTTACTATATATCCAATAAAAAACAAAAAGGACGCATAAGCGTCCTTTAAGTTGCTTTAAGCCGGGCCGCCAACACCGAAACTAACCCAGATTGCGTCATCATCTAAGATATTCCCAATTTCTAGGACTTTGCGAAGATCTAAAGACTGAACGGTTTTCTTAGACTTCATTTCAGGGTTGAGGCCTACCTCTGAAATGATGTCGTCCATAGCTTAGAAGATATTTTTGATTTTTGAGATATTCTCTCAATTTATATATCGAACCATATGAAAAAAGTGTGCAGTAGCTGCACACTTTTTTAACAATTTAGCTGTTAATATAATTAATTTAAGCTTCAATTACTTTTATAGTTCTAGATGTAAGTCCAGCAAGTTTTAATTTAGATGTAATTACTACGCCGCTAGGTCTAATAATTATAAATTTTTTGTTTTTTGTTAAATTATCAATTTCATTTTGAATATCTACATCAAGAGCTTGCGGGTCTCTAACATATTTTAACCTTTTAAGTTCTGTTAATATATATAGCCTAATATTAGATGAATCTGCAATCTTAAGTGTAATCATATCGCCGGGTTTAAAATCCTTAAAAGAAATAGGCTCAATACTTAATTCTTTTGGAATTTCATTAGGGCCTCTTAAAATTAAATTAGAATATCCAACAATATCACTAACCCCGGCTCTATTAAAAACTTCATAAAAATCTTTAAGCTTTTTTATTCTAGTTTTACTAATTTCTCCATCATTAATTTTAATATAATCATCATCATTAATATTAGTCCAAGCCAAAAATTCTTCATCTGTGAGAACTGATTTAATATCAAACTTATTGTTGCTTGTTAAGTTTTCCATTCTTCTAAGAGTATCTTTCATAATTTTATAAAAATTCTTAGAAGTTAAAGCACCTTCTTTACCAGTTCTAACACCCGGATTTTCATCAGAGGCTGTCTTTATCTCGTATTTTTTACCATTTAACATTAAATCAAATGATTCACCACCCCCATTAATTTTAGCATCATCAAATATCCAGGCCATCATAATTTCTCCTTTACCAATCCCTATTTCTTTTAATTCAAAAAGTTTCTTTTCTATACCGCTATTATAATTTATACTAAAAAGGTCATTGATATTAGACTTTGTTTTAAAAATTGAAATTAAATCATCTACCTCTTTTTTATTTAAACCATTTATAAATTCAATAAAACAATCATAAACTTTACTACCCGGTAAATTACTTAAAAAATCAATAAATTTTGAATTAGACTCCAATCTAGATTGAAAATATTGATTTTCTATTTTATCTGAAAAGCGTGTTTTAATGTTATTTAATGTACTTGTACTCATCTTATTGAAAATTTCTTATTTGCTTTAATAGTTGTAATACTAACTCCAGCGTATTCTGTTTCAAGTGATTTTACAAGTTTTAAATTAGCAGTATCATCATCATAGAATTGCATATCAACGTATCCCATATCTATAAGCTCTTTAAATGCGGCCTTTTTTCTATCAGAAATATCACCTTTATACCCATGTACTGGATCGCTAACTGCAAAAATAAGATCTTTATCAATACGATATCCTATATGCTCTCTAAGCCATCTATAAATCATATTTTTATCATCTCTAGCTGTAACTATTCCAACTGCAATTTTTAGTTTATATGCCTCTTTAAATATTTTAAGATAATATTCTATTAACTTTCCAGCCTTCATAATTTCTAAATCCTTAAAATCATCAAAATCCACTTCATGGTGTGGTTGCCTTTCATAGTCATTGAACTCTTCAGGAGTCATACTATAACTTTCACCACTGTTTTTATCATAAACCTTAATTTTTGCATCCGTGATAACAAGAGTATCGTCAAGGTCAAATACAATTATCTTAGAAGTGTGATATGGCTTTTTCTCATTAAGAAATTCATTATATTCCATAATATGGTTCATGATATATTCCTCTTTTTAGTAACATTATTAATATAATTTATAAGATCTTCTTTTCCAAACTCATTTTTTCTATCTATGTCCTTTTCTATTTCAAGTTTCCATAACATATTATTAGGCACTACAAACTTTCTTTTATGACCATAGACATAAAACGTGGTTTTCCATATATTTTGTCTAACTATCCTAGCACGTTTGGCCCCGCGGATATACACAATATCGTCTATATTAAAATCATTTCCTAAAAGAAATTGTATACCAACAAAAAAATTTATAATAGTCTCTTTAAATGAATATGTAGCAATTGCAGCAACTAATAACCAACCCCATTGTCCAATATACTCTATTATAATATCTTGTATATTCATTATAAGGTTTTGTTACTGGTCTGACTCAGAAGTATCTTCATCAAGTCTTTTTAATTCTTCATGGATTTCAAATATTCTCCATTCGAAATCAAAAAGCTCTTGCTTGTTTATTTTATTTGATTTAAAACTCTTTTTTGCCCGCGAGTATTCTTTATTTAAGCGTTTAAGCTCTTTTTTAAGTTCAGATTTGGCTCTTTGAATATTATTCATACCTACCTTAGTAGGTGATTTGGTTTCATTTTCACTATCTGAAGATTTTAATTGTACTATAAAATCAAAATCGGCAAATAGGGTTATAAATTTGTCTGCCTTATTCATGACTATAAATATATTTAGTCCTACCTATTATATATCATTCTACAGTAACTGACTTAGCTAAATTCCTAGGTTTATCAACATCTAGTCCACGGTTACTTGCTAATCTATATGCAAAAAGTTGAAGAGGGATTGCAGATAGAATAGGCGTAAATAATTCATGTGTCCTTTCTATTTCTATAAAATGATCTGAAATTCTAGACATAATAACATCTCCCTTAGTTACAATAGATATAACCTTACCACTTCTAGCCTTAATCTCTTGCATATTAGAAAGTATTTTATCATATGACTTATCTTCAGGTGCTATAAAAACAGATGGACACGAATCATCAATAAGTGCAATAGGACCATGTTTCATTTCACCAGCGGGATAACCTTCTGCATGGATATAGCTTATTTCTTTAAGTTTAAGGGCACCTTCTAATGCAGATGGAAAGTTAATACCCCGACCTAAATAAAGAAAGTCATCATATTTCATATCTGAAAATTCATCTGCAATTTTAAAAATCTTTTCAGACTGATCAAATATCTTTTCTATTTTTTCTGGTATAAGTTCAAGAGACTTTTTTATATCTATAAATTCATCTTCTGTTATAGAATTAAGTTGCCATCCCATTTTAATAGCAAGAAGCGCAAAGGCAGCAACTTGGCCAGTAAACGCTTTTGTAGATGCAACTCCTATCTCAACTCCAGAATGCGTATATATGCCAGCATCAACCATTCTAGCAATAGAACTACCTACAACGTTAACTATACCAAATAGAGATGCTCCTTTATCTTTAGCCATTTCAAGAGCTGCTTTAGTATCTGCAGTCTCACCGGATTGTGAAACAGCAATAACCACATCACCTTGTTTAATAATAGGATCTCTATATCTAAACTCAGATGCATAATCAACTTCAACTGGTATTCTAGCCATTTTTTCTATCATAGTCTTTCCTATAAGACTAGCATGCCAAGATGTACCACATGCAATAATGTATATTCTTCTAGCCCTAAGTATTGTTGGCATAATGCCTTCAACGCCACCCAGCATAATAGGTTCCGCACCAGGCGTAAGTCTTCCGCGCAAGCAATTAGTGACAGTATCTGGCTGCTCATAAATTTCTTTAAGCATAAACGAGTCATATCCACCCTTTTCTATAGCATCAAGTTCCATATCAACATATTGAACATCAGCCTCTATTTCAGAATCATTGCTATCAGTAATTCTCATTTCTGGTTTATTTGAAGTAGATCTATTTGTATCTATAACTGCAATAGTATCATCCTCTAAATAGACTACATTTCTCGTATGTGGTATTATAGGAGTTGCATCTGATGCTATAATAAACTCATCAGAGCCAATACCTATAGCAATAGGACTTGATTTTCTAGTACATATAATCTGATCTGCTAGTGTATCTATAACAACAATAGCATATGCGCCGACAACAGATTTAAGAGCCTTTTGTACCGCTTCAAGAAGATTCATATCATCAGATCTATTGAATTCTATCCAATTAACAAGAACCTCAGTATCTGTATCTGAATAAAAATGATATCCTGCATCTAAAAGTCTCTTTTTAAGAGTCTCATAATTTTCAATAATACCGTTATGAACAAGTGCTATACTTTTATCATTAGACCTATGCGGATGCGCATTTCTTTCTTCAGGCGCACCGTGAGTAGCCCAACGCGTATGACCTATACAAACACCAGTATTATGTTTGCGATCAGCGATATGAATCATCTCTAGCTTTGAAACACTACCAACGGATCTCGTTAATTTTATCTCACCATCTCTAATTGTAGCTAAACCCGCAGAATCATATCCACGGTACTCAAGTCTTTTAAGGCCATCTATAACAATTTTAGTCGGCTCTTTACTGCCAATATATCCTACAATTCCACACATATTTTTATATTTTATTTTATAGAGAATGCCATGGTTTTATCCAATATTCCCAAACTATTGCTTTTATTTTATTACACATAACAAATTACAATATTTTATTTTTAGCTCTTTCTGAAATAGGAACAGGATCACCCTGTTCATCAATACGAACAAATTTTATAAAAGTATCTAATATAATTGACTGTTTTCCAGAATAAACTGAATGGCTGCGAGCCTCAACATGTAGTGTAACTGATGTATTACCAAATTCATGTACAGTTCCATAAATTTTTAGTAAGTGACCCTCTTTAGCAGGTTTTTCAAAAACACATTTTTCAATTGAAACAGTAACCATCCTAGGACAATCACAAATCTGAGCTGCATAAGCAGCAGCAGAGGCATCAACCCATGATAGGAGTTGGCCACCGAAAAGATTACCATGAAATCCTAGATTACTCTTTTTAACTGGATGTGTAGAAATTAATTCCATTATACGCTATTTTATTTTACACCAGGATCTTTAAACCATATAATTTCTCCGCCAAAAATAACATACTTAACAGTATTATTAGGATTACTAAAATATTCTGATAAAATAGAACGAAAATCCTTATCAGAAACATCTTTACGTATCTCCTGATGTGTTTCTAACTGTATAATAAGGACCTTTGACATCTAATTACTTTCTCTTTAATCGACTTATCCTAGGTTCAAATCTACGTAATTTAGTTTTAAATTCAGACCAATCTCTCCCCTTAACAGTACTATCATTAGGGAAATAAAGCCAAATCTCCTGATCACCAAATTCAATGTATCTTCTAAAACCATTAGGTATAGTTGCGCCGGTTTCTAAGACGTCATACGGTGGATTAAAATCACAACGTATAGTTACATGAACTGTATCATAAACTTTAGCTAAATCTCTTTCAAATGCCTCTATGTCTTTCCAGGGTCCGCGGTTAAGGGACTCGTGCTGCAGTGCGCAGTTAAGCCAATCAAAAGTTTGATTAAACTGTGCCTCATTACATGCAAAAGAGGCCGCAGGTGCCAAATGACCCTTGTCCCAGACATTGTTTTTGTAGTCATCATTATCACTAGTTTTAATATTTCTAGTAAATTCTGAGGTGTGTTTAAAATCCATACCCTTACGATCTAACTTTGGGACCTCACAATTAACGGTATAGGCTATTTCTAAAGGCTGCTCAAATTCTTGAGAGTACAAAACCGAATAGGCTCCCCCGTAGTAACTAATATCATCTAGAGGATCTCCTGTATTAGAAAAAGGCTTAAATGCAGAAAATGTAAGGAACCCTACTATTGCAAAGGTTGTAATAACCATAAATCTTAAAAATGTCTTCATACGCTTATTTGTTTATTATATTTATCACACAATATGAGGACTTGCTTACGCAAAGCTGTCATAATTATGTGAAATATTATGAGAAATACCGCCAGGTTTAATATAAGGTTAACCCAATAGCCGCCGAGGAACTAATGGGTTAACCTTATAAGGGCCATATTTTTCAGGGTACAGTACGCCTTTTATTAAGCGTATTTAGAAAAACCTCCTAATTTTCTCCCGATAGACTCTGAGTAATCTGAGTAATATTAAACGGGATTAATCGTTTGTAGAGAAGTGCTCAATAGCGGCTGCAAGTAAGACTGAGTCTCTAACAGAAAGAACTCCGGCCTTTTGAGCTGCGGTAGAAGCCTGAAATAAAATGTTAAGAGCCTTATTAGCGTCCATTGCTTTAATTTCTTCAAAAGGAGAAACTACAGCTTCTTTTAGTTCTTGTTCTTGTTGTTTTGTTTCTGACATGATATTATAGTTTTAAAGATTATATGAAATATTAATAAATTGTTTATTTAACAGGCATCAAAGATCTTAAAAGATAAACCATACCCTTTTGTGGAACTATGTCAACTTTACCAGTTCTAACATTAGTATGTGAAATAAGACCCTTAACTCTCCCTGCATTTATGTCAGCATCATATTCAAATGCTGAATTAACATCTTTTGTTTCTGAAAGCATTTGAGGTAATCCTTTACTAAGATCTATACCATGCTTATCTGAAATAAGAAAAAGAAGAGCCTCTAAAGACTTTAATTGAGCATCACTGTATTTATGGAAATATTTATAACCCCTAAATGGTTTTACAAGCTCTTCAACCTGAGATGGATGTACCTCTTCACCATACCATGTCATAAATTTACCATTCTTTTCCTTTAGATATCCAGAAGAACAAAGTTCTATAGAAATAGAATTAGTGTGCATCTTATAAGACCTAACTTTACCTAAATGATATGCAAAATATTGATCAGGTATAGCTTGTAAAATCTTTCCATCATGTGGCAACCTAAAGTTTTCTAAATTATTTACATCTACCTTTACATCAATGCCACCAATAACATAATGAGTTCCTATGCGGCCACGATCATCAGAGGCCCAATTATCAATAGTATCATATGGATTAGACGTACCTGCAGTATGGTGTAAAAAAATGTATTCCTTTTTTGTTTCTTTTTTTACATATTCTCCATCAGGAAGTTCATATTTTTCAATCCATGTAGAAGAAGTCATTCGGTCTGTATCTGCATAATATTCTCTAGGATCATAATCTAAACTTTTCCAGGTTATAGGTCCTACAATACCATCAGGCACAAGTCCATTTATTTTTTGAAATGATTTAACTGATGTTAATGTATTTAAATCAAATATACCAGTTTCAGAAATACCTAAAAGGTTTTGTAAAACTCTAACAAGACCATGGTCATCGTCTTTTTTTAAAATATATTTTTTCATAAGAATTCTTCTACTTGTTTTTCTAGTTTATGTATTATTTCATAGACCGAATCTGATGAAGCGGTCTTATGTTCTATATTAAATATATCCGAATATGTTCTAGTCGTATATAGCCTGCATCTAATTATATAATAAGGTGTTAATACCATATTCTTTTTGATAAAGGACATAGTATCTGCCTGTAATTTTGCATCTCCGGCAAAAGAAGGATAAATCCTAACAGTTGCATGTAGTCTTACATCATCCCTATCAGTTATTTCCATAAAATGATTAGTTTGCTTAATATTATTAGCAATACAATATATCTTTTCAGCTATTCTATAATTTTTATCTTTAGCTAAAATAGAAAAAGTTTTATGGTCAAGAGCCTTTGTTATATAGGTCTTTTCTATATCAATTGGTATTTTCTGTATCACCTCGTCTAGCTCTTAAAAACTCTTCCATATCTTTATTTGCCTTTTCTTTAAGCGCATTTTCCATTGGATCTATATCAAATAGAGGACCATCTTCTTCTACATCTTTAATCATATCATTAAGAACCTGATTATGTGCATGATCTTCATCCCATTCATCTTCTTCAGAATCGTCTATATCTATATTTTCTTCTTTAAAGTCTAACATAGACTCAGAAGGAACCTCTGAACTAGTAACATCAGGTCTTATATAGTCTACAAGAGACTTTATAAATCCAAGAGCAACAAGCGGTAGAATAGCACCAGACACGGCTGCTAAAACTCTTTTTTGATATAGTGGTTCATCTTCATCTAGGCCAAATAGTTCAGCCCATGTAGAAAAGTCATCCAAGTTTTGAAACGCGTAATACATATTACCCTGTACTTGCATAAGTGTAATAGTTACGAAAAGTGCCCATACCAGTGTCTTATTAGTTTTATCAAGTATAACTAAAGATGATAAAGATGCAGCAGCACCTAGCTCAAATCCTACAGCAAGAGTAACTGCTAGCCAATATGGATTTGATAATTCAAAAAAGTCTATAACGTGAATTGTAGAGATTAGAGATACTAAAATATAAAGAGTTATAAACGTTAATATAACAAACCTTTTAACTATTAGATCCCGATTCATTTTGATTTTGTCCTGTATTATTATAGGGGAACATATCGTTCAACTTTTGTTGTCTCTTTTTGCACCCACAGTCTTTTTTACCCATAGCCTTTGCAATATTCTGTGCAGCTACATCAATCTTCATAGCCTTTGTGATTTTAGCAATATCATCACCTAGACCCTGTGATCTATTTTCAATATTATTTGTATTTTCTTCTTGCATAATATTAATTTTCTTTTTCTTCTAGGGCATTAATTGAGATTCTTTCCTTATCTGAAATCTCCTCAATTCTTAAAGTTTTCCATGCTGGGGTCTCTTTGATAAGTTCAATCATTTCTTCTTCATTTACAAGCTGAATTGTAAGTGTATCAATTTCTGATTTAACTTGTCTTAGTTCTTTTTTTACTCTTTCTACTTCATTATTAGTAGAACAAGATTTCATATAGATTAACATAGATAATACGATTATAATCATTAATCCATATTTAGACAAAAATTCATTAAGTTTATTCATATCTTTAATTTTATTTGTTACTATTTATATATTAAACTTTTCATAAAAACTATTACGACGCTTTATAAACTCTTGAAAATAGAATTTAAGGTCATCTTGAGTTAAAGAAAAACATTGGGGTATACTATCAATCTCATTTGCTATCCATATCTCAGCACCATTAGCTTTAATACCACATCTATCCCAGTAAGCAATCCAGTATGCTGCTGCCTGCATATAATAATCTTGAATCCACTCATCTCTTTTAGGCTTCCTAGAATTCTTATAGTCTATAATAAGAATGTCACCATTAACCATCTTAGAAACATTATCTACAGTTCCAGCCCATCCATGTTGTGTAGTGGTCCATAAAAATTCTTCAGCCAAAACAACATTATCTACTCTATCAAAAAAATTAGAGCTATTAAAATAAAACTTCATAAAGAATTTCCAAGCTTCCGATAAGAAAAGTTTACCCTCAGGGTCTTCACTAAATTGATTAACCTCTTCGTCTAACTTAGATATCTTTTTAAGCTCGTTTAGCTTATATTTTTTATCACCATCTATTGGTTTATAAAGCTCAATAAGTCTGTGCATAATAGTACCTCTATTCATAGCAAGTCTAGATATACGATCAGCCTCTTCTTCGCCAACCTTTTTTCTCCATTTATCTAAACCAGACTTATCCTTTGTTTCGCTTAGAATAGTAGTCACAGATGGTAACTTTGCTATAACGTTATTACCATCTAAAACTTCATAGAATCTTAAACCGTCTTCAGGAACCCTACGTATGGTATAATTACTCATTTTAGAATAAACTTGATAAGACTTCTATAGTAATATTATAATATTCTGTGAGATATTCTTTATTATTAATACCAAGAGCTATAGCCACTGCAATTAGAATGGCTAACAGAGATGTTTTAATTGTATTTCCTATAATTTTCCACATATTAAAATCTTCAAATACTGGCCAAAGGACAATTAGATATGACGCTTGACTTACACGTTCTATTTCAGGATAAACTACATCTGCGAGACCTATGTTAAGCATTACATTTCCATAGTCTGTAACTTTTTGTAATACATATGCCTGCTGTACTTCAGGCGCAGCTCCTTGTACTTCTTCTGGTAAGTTTATAATACCATAAATTCTTCCAATCCAATCAACCCTTAATGAATGCTTTTTATTAAGAAGATCTACATTTTTAAGAGCGGTACTTCTAAAAATATACCAAATTCTAATCTCTCTATAAAGATCTGCCCAATACGTAAAAATATTCTTTAAAAAGTTAATCATCTAATCATAGATTTAAGGTCTTCTAATGTCTTTTTTCCTATAGCTTTATTAATAATTTCACCATCTTCTAAATAAAGATAGCATGGTATATTTCTAACCCCATAACTTTGGGCTATCTCTGAATTTTCATCGACATTTATTTTTATAACGTTTACGTCTTCTAATGTTTCAGCAAGCTCATCAATTATAGGTGACATAAGTTTACATGGTCCACACCAATTTGCATAAAAATCAACGAAAACTTTACCATGTTTAATATCTTCCATAATAATTTATTATTTTTTACCATATACGTCTATAATAGATTTCTTATCTATAAAATAGCTTTTTGAATTTGGATAATCTTTAGTAGAGGAATATGCATAATATGTATTTTCTTTGCTTTCTGAATCTTCGTTTTCTTTCCAAACCTTTAAAAAATATCCATTTGTATTAGGAGTCCATATTGTATTTACCAATTCTGAATTAAGCCTAATACGATTATTTATTTCAAAACTACCTAGTAAAATACCAGAACCATATTGAGATCTTTTTAAAATATAATCTAGCTCTTTGGCTTCTACATATAAAATTTCACTAGAGATATAGTCTTTAATATGTACTATATTACCATATTCATCCCTAGGTACCTCTCCTTTTTCTAGAGGCAATATTATTTCATAAGTTTGACTAAAAGAGAAATATGGCAATAAAAAATATAGTGCTAAGTATAATAGCTTATTCATTTTTATTTATTTGTTCGGTTACCATTGTCTTTATATCTTCAACTTCCTTTTGAAGTATATTTAGATCTTGAATCATTTCATTATCCTCTTCTAATTCTGGTGGACCTACTTCTGTAGAAACTGTATTTTTGAATACGAAAAAAATAGAAATAAGAATAACTACAACAATAGAAACTGTAATTATAGTTTGTAATTCCATAAATTTAAAGTATTAAAAAAACAACGCTAGATTAACTAGCGCTGTTCTTTGTTTTTGAAATATCCATTCTAAGCTCTTGTGCAAGGTTTTTAAGCTCTTGCATAGACTTACGAACTCTTGTACCTGCACTATTGTTTCCCTTTTCGTAGAACTTAGTTACATCTTCTTGAACTTCATTTAGAAGCTCCATCATTTTATTATATGTCTCCATAGTTTAAAAATTATTATTGTGTATTATGGTAATTATATTAATACCGATTAATATGTTTCATTTATATAAAGCTCATTAATAAGAACTCCTTCTTTATAGTATCTTCTATTGTTTTTCTTAGCAAAAATAACAAAAAATACAAAAGGATCTTCTATTTTTTTACCAACTGATTTTCCAGTATATGCTTCAGATGGATCTGTAGAAAACCATATAGTATTTCCATATTTATCAAATATATCTACAGAATACCTATCCCAATCCTGTTCAGTCGTAGGCTTCCACGTATCGTTTACACCGTCTCCATCTGGGCTAAAATAATACTTTACCTCTATTTTATCTTTTTCTGGAAATGTTCTCATTAATGACTGATCTGCATAGCAAGATTGCATCATTAAAACACCAGTCATAATACTTGCTATAACCACCCATCCCCAAAAATCCTTAACTCCAATAAGTTTGTTAGTTACATTTTTCATTTTATTACTGTTATATGTCCTGTTTTTTGAAAGATGTCGGCATTATAGCTTTCACCTAATACTATATATACGTAAACTCCGTCGGAAACACAATTACCATTATCCATAACACTGCCGTCCCATCTTTCTTGTTTATCTTCTGTTTGCCAAATCATTTGACCCCATCTATTAAAAATCTTTATATTCCAATATTTCCAACAATCTGGATTTGTAACAGGGTACCATTCATCATTTATACCATCGTTATTAGGAGTAAATGCGTTTGGTATTAAAACTTCTTCACTATCACATGGGTCTACAATATATGTACACGAACCATCGTCCACAGTAGCGAATTCATTATAATTTGTGGCATCTGGGTCAGTACACCCAAATACATTATATTCACAAGAATCGTCATCAATAGTGGCGAGTGGGTTATAATTGATTGCACTTGAATCAGTACAGCCAAACACATCGTAATCACAACTTCCATTATCGATAGTAGCGTCGGGGTCATAGTTATTGGCTTCTGGATCTGTACAACCAAATATGTCATAAGTACAAGACCCATCGTCGACTGTAGCGGCCGGGTTGTAATTGTTTGCCGTAGGGTCAGTACAACCCAAGACATCATATTCGCAAGAACCATCGTCAGTATTAGCATCTGGATTATAATTATTTGCAGTAGGATCAATACATCCTAAAATAATACAAGGATCATCATCACTACTATGGCTAAAGTCAACCTGAAGCGAATTATTAAATATATTAGACTCTTCAGGATCTACATTACTTATGTTTATAGTAATAAAATCTAAATCAAACGATATACTAGGTATATATTCAGTTATATCAATTTGACCACCAGGCTGAACTATAAAATTAGGATTTATCTGTCCATCAAAACACATGTTAAATCCTATTTCTGGTATTTCAACACAATAGTTAACTAATTCAAGATCACCCTCATTTTTTATAAAGATATCCATAACGACTTCAGGAGTACCATCGATACATTCAAATGAAAATATAGAAGTATCAGGTACAGCATCTGGATATTCACAAGGATCTTCAAAAGAATCTGGGTTTATAGTATAAACTATACTATTATTCCATTCATCCTCTAAAAGCTCATCTTCTGCAAAATATACATTTATGTTTAATTCAGTTATAGATCCATCTAAAGGTATGTCTATCCAAGAAACAAACTGACCTTCTCCAGGTGATATCCATTCTTGAGATGATTCATATCCATCTAAACACTGATCAAATCCTAATTCAGGTATTTCAACACAGTATCTAAATAGAGTATCATTACCATCATTCCATATAGTAAGCCTAAATCTAGAAATAGCCTCTCCATCTACGCATTCAACAGAGTGTGGTGTAATACTCGGGCGAGCATCTGGGCTACCAGTATTAGTATACTCACAAGATCCATCATCATGTATAGCCGTTGAGTTATAGTTATCTGCATCTGGGTCTGTACACCCGCAGAATGCGTTTATATAAGATGCTGAACAAATAAGAGGATCACAGTATGCACATGAACCATCATTTTGATTTGCATTACTATTGTAATTACAAGCAGATGGATCAGGGCAACCTGGTATGGTATATGTGCACGAACCATCATCATATGTTGCCGTATCATCATAATTATCAGCATCGGGGTCTGTACATCCTTCAATTAGTGGTGGATCAGGATCTTCATTACACCATGTAATCGTATTATTCCATAATTGAAAATCAGGATACATATGAGTATCATTATTTGGATTAATATTAACCCAAGCATATGGATCTCCTTGAAAATCAATAGTATTAGCTGTTTGTGAAAGATTTATCTGCCATATAACTAATTCATAGCACTCCCCTTCTGGTGCATATGGTAAAAGTTGCTCAAAACAAGCAGTATTTCCTAAAGCATCATCAAATAGATTAAAATTAATAAATTCATCAGAAACCGCACCAGGATTTGAAACAGTTGGTATAGTTGGATTTTGATAAAAAACCCATGTCCAGCCTGGATAATTAGAGGCATTTGTGCATTCATAATTTTCAGTAGACCCTACTTTATGTATGCCTATTACTA
>Ga0075475_10000916_pt1 | contig 14239 bp, 12 predicted proteins | sample DEB08_DNA_10_FD_76342 | JGI IMG/M metagenome (GOLD analysis project Ga0075475, IMG submission 76342) | Aqueous microbial communities from the Delaware River and Bay under freshwater to marine salinity gradient to study organic matter... | ecosystem: Environmental > Aquatic > Marine > Coastal ... | reverse complement strand
CAAATTTGCCTTTTTCTAGGTAACTATTCAGTCGCCAAACCTTATAAAAGCTTTGAACAAACCAGTTTGAACGACTGGCGTCTATTTCCATTCGACCGCAGGCAGCCAGCGCTTCTCCTGATTGCAGCGCGCCTATCAGGACGCGGAGGCTATCGGCACCAACTACAAGATCAGCATCGAGGTAGATCCTTGGAAAACAGCTGGCCTCAGTATCACCGAGATTCAAGGCGAAGACCTTGGATGCAATGGGCGTCTCCAGAAGACGCACCAAAGGAAACAGCTTTCGGACGATACTGACGGTGTCATCGGTGCAACCGTTGCACACGACCAGCACCTCGAACTCACCAGGCTCTGATGAGTCATAGATGGCCTTCAGACACCGGGAAATGACAGTCGCCTCGTTGTGCGCTGGTATGATGATTGACGCTCTTGCCTGCATGATTTCTTCCTTGTGCCTTTGTTTGTATTGCCTGGTTTACGCGCTGAAACTCATCTGCGGGCCTGCGCTGTCAATAAACCTGCTGATCGAAGATATCAGCGCCTCCCTGGCATCGTGATTTTCCTGTGATTCAGACACGTTGGCGGCAAGCGCTTCATCAATTGCACGGCCCAGCTCTTCTTCTGATTCGGCGACGAACACGTTGCTCAACTTCCTGAACCTGTTTACTGTCGCGAGCTGATGATCATTGCGATGTTCATCGAATCTCGCGAGACGAGGCATAACAACGATGGGTTTGGACATTTCCATCGCCGTGATAATCGAGCCCATACCTGCGTGAGAAACCAGCAGGTCCGCTTGAGAAACCTTGCGATCAAATTCTTTGACACCAAGGAATTTCATACTGGATATGTGTGAAGGTGTGTATTGGCTGGCGCCAGTCTGAGCGAATACGTTGGTTTCGCCCGCCTCGGCTGCCCACTCGTCGACTGAACGAACAAGACGGTCAAATGGCAACTGAGTTCCTACTGTTACGAATATCATTATCTTTTTCCTTTAGATCTGAAGGCGTGTTAGAGAATAGATCCTCGATACTGGATGCCATCCCCGTCAGAGAGCTCCGGCCACTGGGTGAGCATCATGTCAGCGTGGGCAACAGCGAGCTGTCCTGACAAAGACAGCTGCTCAGCATTAGCTATGGAATCAATGAACATGGTTTTGGCACCGATCAGCTTGGCGAATCGAATAGCCAGATAGCCGTGTGCAGCTCCGGTGGATACCACAACGTCGGGCCGCTGCCAGAGAACAACCGCCAGAATCTTCAGGGCGGCATAGATCAGTTTCAGCTTGGTCTCGCGGTTCGCTTCCGGGACGAGATGAAAAGCAGCCGGACTGACTTCTCCTGCATATTCTGCGTTGACAGAGATATAGGTACACTCGCACCCCTCAAAGGCGTGACGGAGGCGCATGAGTTGAACCCAGTGACCACCGCCCGACGCCACAGCAAGGACCTTTCTGGGCCCTGCATTCCGCTGTATCTCGTTGCTCATAACCTGTCCTTTCTTCTAACTGCCAAGGACTTTTGCAACGGGTGTGCCAACAACGGTTTATCTTTCCGTGGCTCCGCAGGCCAGTAAAATCAGGTCCTTCAGCGTGTGCAGTGTTTTCATTCGCAATTCAGCTGAGATTCCTTGGCAGCGGTTTGCAAATTGAAAGGCAATTCAAAGAGAGGTTTCGCAAACTGCGCCGCGCAAGCAACAGACGGGGGCAAAATAAAAAGGCCCGTCAGGGCCTTTGGGATTTAGGATATATCTAAGTGATATCAGAGAACGACGCTGGCTATCGAGTCTCTTATATAGCAGCGATGGTTGTTGCTTTGCAGTGGCTGCATATCGTACTCCAGAAAACGGCCAAGATGCCTATCCGGCACATTCCAGGACGCTCGCTCACGCCAGACCGTCAACCAGTGAGCGTACTGTTCCGAGGCGGTACCTGTAAGCAAGCTTTTCAGCCTCAGCGCTGCCAGTCGGAGTAACACATGCAGGTCGAGGATCATCGAGGCATAGGTTGAACCCAGCGATGCATAGTGTTTCTCGAAATAAATCCGCTTACCCCGAAACAACTTGATGGTTTTGTGAGGCTTGGAGCGTTCCGACGCCCCGCTGATATGCAGAATTCTGGCGTTAGGGTAAAAAATCCGCCTGATGCCATGCCTATGCGCTCGCAAGCAGAGGTCGGTTTCTTCACTGTACATAAAATAGTCGACATCAAATCCGCCCAATTCTTCCCAGATGGTTTTTTTGATCATCAGGAAGCAACCTGTGATTACGCCAACTTCTTCCACCGTGTCCCGGTTCCATCCAGGTATTTCCTCGGGATTCAGAAGCCTGGAGCCTTTTGCAACGGCGGACAACCCCAGAGATCGCATCGTCAAGCCCCACAGCGAGGGCTTGGCCCAACAGCTGCGGTGGTCGATATCTCCTTCGGGTGTCATTGATGCCCCGCCATAAATAGCTCTTTCATCGGTGGTGACAGCGAATTGAAACAACCGGGCAATGCCCTGATCGAGCACCCGTGTGTCGGGATTCAGCAGAAGCACCCAGTTTCCGCTGGCCGTAGCTGACGCAATATTGTTGGCAGCCGCAAAACCAATGTTGGTGTCTGACTGAATGACAGTAACAGCGGGGAACAGCGAACTGATGGTTTCAGCACTGCCGTCTTCAGATGCGTTGTCATAAACAATGATCTCGTAGTGCATCTGCAATCCGCTGTCGTAGATAGAGCGGATACAATCGCAGGTCAGTTCTTTGGTGTTGTAGCTCACGATGATGATTGAGAGATCTATGGTTTTCATTGTAGGAATTGCCCTTTGCGCCAAGTTTTTGTCGCATCCTCAATGCAGGGATGCCTCTTGAGGGCCTCTCTGCAATTAACTTGCCAGTTAACTCGACGATAACCGTGCCAACACCCAGGCAGCGATTTTCGGCTCACGAACTGCTGATCTGGCTATCAGCGGGACCGCGGTTTTTAACTATATTCGCATTCTGCGATTATTCTGACCTTGCTTTTGCAAGAACTTTCCGCGATATGCGAGACCTGCACTGGTTTTGAATTCGCGACGCCACAATCACGATGCCATCAAGCGCGAACATCGCTTGAAACTAGGCCTCAGGCATCTAAACGAGGTGTTGGCATGCTCATTGCTTTTTCTGCGGCAACGACAACAACCCTTGCGCCAAACCCGCAGTTATGAATTCCAGTTCACTCGCAGCCCAAAAGACGATCACGCCTTCCGTCAGGAAGTTTGCCTTCGGCGGCGCGTTGCTGGGTGCAGGTTTCATTCTGACTTCGCTCTGCACGCTGGTGCGAAGCATTGTGATCGCTCGTGGCATCACGGTGGAAGACTTCGGCATCGGTTCTGCCTTGTTGGCCGTGCTCGCCCTGATTGAAATGTCCACCGCGATAGCGGTCGACAAGCAACTCCTGCAGGATGAGTCAGGAGACAGTGATGAGATGCTGGCGGGCGCGCACACAATGGCGGTCGCTCGAGGCATTATCTGTAGCCTCCTGCTGCTGGCAATCGCCTGGCCGACCAGTATCCTGCTTAACCTGTCGGAACTATTATGGGCTTTCCAACTCGTCGCCATTGCTCCGCTGCTGAACTGCTTCACACACTATGAGTATGTCGCGATGCAGCGTCATTCAAGGCAGGGGCCTGCTGTTGCTATCACCGCGGTCCCGGAGATCGTGATTACGCTGCTGCTGATCCCTGTGATTTATCTCTGGCCAGACTTCAGAAGTATCATCTTTGTCTGTCTGGCACTGCCCGTTGCGAGGGTTGTGATTTCGCACCTGCTCGCTCGACGCGCCTATAAACTGAGCTTTGACAGAGTCCTGTTAATGAAGATGCTGCGCTTCGCCTGGCCGCTGATGCTGAGCGGACTTCTTCTGTTTGGCATTTTTCAGGGCGATCGCCTCATCGTCGGCTACTTCTTTGACGTTCACACGCTGGGTTATTACTCACTCGCACTGACATTCTTCCTCCTGCCGGGGCAGATTCTTCATCGAATCTGCAACTCATTGTTCCTGTCTCACGTCGCGGATGCCTTCAGGGGACAGCACGACTGGCAGAGCTGGAGCGGCATATTCTGGAACTGCCTGCTTTTTATCGCCGCAGCCTTCTGCGTCTTTTGCAGCTTTATCGGCACCTGGCTAATGACACTGGTCTTCGGCGAGAAGTATGCACCGGCAGCGGATCTTATCCCCTTTATCGGCCTCATGGTTTCACTGCGGATAATGAGAATTGCCCCATCGGTTCTCGCTCTGGCTCTGGCTCAACCAGGTTGCGAACTGCGGGCGAATCTCGCTCGCTCTATCGCCATTCCCCTGGCCGTATTGATTGTTGCCCGGGGCCATACTATCGAAGCGGTAGCAGTAGCAGCTGTTGTCGGTGAACTGCTCGCACTTGTCACCGCCTGGATTTCCTTGCGTCTGCCTGCACATCCGACGCGACTCTGGCAACATGATCCAAGGATGCTGGCTCTATCATTGACCGCGATCTGCATCTCAGCCTTGCCGATTCTCTTAAGTCCCAGCAGTCCAAACCTATTCAACAGTGCGATGGTCTCAGCCTGCGTTCTAAGCTTTATGTTTTTTCTCTGTTTTCAGCGAGCACAGACACTGATTAACGCTAGAGGAGCTAGTAATGAATAAGCACAATGAACTGGTTTTCATCATTAACGATCCAGTCGTCGGACTTGGCCTGTTGCGCACGGCTCGCCTGAGCGGCTACAGGGTTAACGTGATAGCCCGGTTGGGCTGTCGATGGCTGCGATGGACGTCTGCCTGCCAACAGTTCTTCGAGGTTGAAGAAGAAAGAATCGAAAACGATCTGGTCAATGTCATCCGGGAGCACGGATTCGATCAGGAGCGTTATCTATTTCTGGCCGCTGGCGACATTGCGACGGGCGCCCTGCTTGCGGCAGCGAAAAGCCTCAAGGCGAGAACTCAGTCCGTCATGGATGCCGAATCTCGGGCGCGACTTGGCAACAAGGCATCTTTCGCCGAGGTTTGCAGGGAGCTTTCCATACCGATACCCCAAACCTGGGTTGTTGATAACAAGCGGGACCTAGAGGCGCTTGCCGCGCAGCCAGACTTTTCATTTCCGGTCATTGTCAAAGCGGTAAACATGAGCGGCAACATCGGGATCAGGATTGCCAGGGATAAGCAAGCGCTCACTAATATTATCAATGACCCCTGCTATGACTTTGCACCTTTGGTCATCCAGGATTTTATTGCTGGCGAGGATGCCTGCTTCAGCTTCATTGCCAAAGAGGGCCAGATACAGGTCGCTTATGGGCACAGGTGTTCAAGTGCGGGTGTGTCGTTTCCTGCTCATGCTGAACTCTACGCCCACGCTGAAGCGCTTTGTAAGGCAGCAAACTATTCGGGACCAGGGAATCTTGATGTCAGACTTGGCGAAGACGGTGGTATCTACCTGATCGAGTGTAATGCCAGGTTCTGGGCCAGCAATCCATTCAGCTATCTGGTCGGTCTTGACCTGATCGCCGAGAGCGGCTTTTGCCCAGATGTTGAAGCCGTCAGCACAACTCATTACGTAGACGAGGCGTTCTATTCTTTCACTAACGCCGTGAAAGGCGTCATGTCAAAAGGCCCATTGAGCGCAGACAAAGCGCTGCGGTATCTCAGATCAATATTCTGCGATATGCCCGGGTATATCTTTACCAAACTACCTGTTTCACGACGTTTCTTCGCCTTCTGAGAGACGACCCAGAGTTACCAGACCCAAGCAGTCTCACCCCGTTGAAATGAAAAGTCTCCGTCAAGATCTACCACTGCCGATCGCCATATTCCTGGCGGCGCTACTGCTGCCACCGGAATTGTCTCTGCACCTTGGTGGCCTCAGGCTTTCAGGCTATCGGGTCGTCCTGCTGATTCTTTTCCTGCCAATGCTCTATCGGCTGCTCACCTCACCCAGGGTACGCGTCACCCCCGCTGACCTGGGCATGATGTTTGTCTCGGCGTGGTGCCTGCTGGCCCTAGCTGCCAATCACGACCTGCTGTCTGCCATCGAGAAGGGCGGAATCCTCATTGCAGAAATGTTAGGTTCTTACCTTCTCGCACGGGTTTACATTACAAGTTATGACAAGCTCGTCGCGGTCACTAAATTTCTTCTGGTACTGGTTGCTGCAGTACTCATCGTTTCGATACCTGAATCACTCTCCGGATTACATTATCTGCGGGGTTCAAATATCACGATCTATCCCGAGCGTATGGGCCTGCATAGAGCGTACGGACCCTTCGACCATCCAATTCTGCACGGCGTGTACTGCGCCGCGGCCTTCTCTTACGGCTACTACCTGCTCGTTAAAAACGCAAAAGGATCACCAACGAAATTCCTTCCGGTCGCAATCATCTGCGGGGCCACCTTCTTCTCGCTGTCTGCAGGGCCTTACATTGCCCTTGCCACCCAGATCGGGTTGCTCGCCTGGGACAGGCTGACTCACAATATCAACGGGCGCTGGTGGATCGTCATTGGCGCCATCTGCGCAGGCTATATCGTTCTCGATCTGTCATCTAACCGTTCGCCGGTTGCCATTTTGATCAGTCACTTCAGCTTCTCAGGTCAGACTGCCTATTTCAGACTGTTAATCTTCGATTACGGCTACGCTGAGGTCATGCGACACCCGTTGCTCGGCATAGGATTCAACGAGTGGGTCAGGCCTGGGTGGATGCCCCCATCGGTCGACAATTTCTGGCTGCTCACAGCGATGCGATACGGCATACCCGCTCTTCTGGGCATCGTCGGGGTGATGATCTACCTGACCATGAGGCTTGGATACAATGGTTCGCATTCAGATAAGCTTCGGGATGCAGCAAGAGCCTGGGGTTTCACGCTGGCAGGATTTGTCGTCGTCGGCTGCACAGTTGCATTCTGGAATGCGACATTCGTTCTTTTCTTTTTCCTCCTCGGATCTGGGTGCTGGCTGCTGGAACGACAAAACCTGGCACAGGTTTCTGAGCCTACTCCGGTGAATCTTGAGGTCATCTGGGCAAAGCCCACGCTTTTCTAGAGAATCCGCCACTCACCTGAATTCGCATAATGCAAATCCAGCATCATGGAAGACGCATGATGCGAGCAAGGGTGACATTTTTTTTCAATTTGCGACAATCTTAGGCTGCTGCTAACCTCACGGTTCCAGTCGAGAAGCCTTAGATTCTCACCAAAATTTTGTAAGTAACTGATATTTATAGATTTAGTGAGTTCTTCTTAAGAATGGCACGTGAATTGCAAATTAAGAAATACTAGTCACCGTTCGAGTGAAAACATGGAAAAGATGCCGAAAGTCTTGATGGTTGAAGACAGTCCGTCTCTGGCAGCGATCTACGCTTCGTACCTGCGCACAGAGCAAATCGATCTGCTGATTGTAGAGGATCTGGAGACAGCCAGAGCGGAATGGTCACGGGTTCAACCTGACCTGGTTCTACTTGACGTAGAGTTGCCAGACGGCAGCGGACTTGATCTGCTAAAACAGCGACCGGCGGAGGAAACACCTGCAGACGTTATCGTTATGACAGCCTTTGGCTCCTCCGATTCCGCCGTTGAAGCAATCAGTCTCGGCGCCATCGACTATCTCTCGAAGCCATTCGATGCAGACCGACTGAAGGTGACAATTGCGAACGCATTTCGAAACCGCACTCTGCAGGATACCGTCAACGAATACAGCGCTCTGGACAGAACTCGTTATTGTGATTTCATCGGCAAGTCACTCGCGATGCAGTCGGTCTACCGAATAATCGACTCCGTGGCTGTCAGCAAGGCAACAGCATTCATCGTCGGCGAAAGCGGTACCGGTAAAGAATTGACCGCCTCAGCAATTCACCAAATGAGTCCGCGAGCAGACAAAGCGTTCCATGCCATCAACTGTGGCGCTATCCCCCGAGAACTGATGGAAAGTGAACTGTTCGGTCACGTGAAGGGTGCATTTACCGGCGCGACTTCTCAGCGCGACGGCGCAGCGTCGATCGCCGATGGCGGCACGCTTTTTCTCGATGAAATCTGTGAGATGGACTTTGAGCTACAGAAGAAGATGTTGCGCTTTATCCAGACAGGTGAATTTCAGCGGGTAGGCAGCAATACTATTGAAAAAGCAGACATCCGTTTCGTCTGCGCCACAAACAGAGATCCGTTGATTGAGGTTAGAGAAGGACGATTCAGAGAAGACCTGTTTTACCGGCTGCACGTTGTCCCCATACACCTGCCTGCCCTCAGGGAGCGAAACGAAGATATCCTCGATATCGCGGGCGACTTCCTGAAGACGTTTTCTGAGAACGACAGTAAATCTTTCTCAGGGTTTAGCAGTGATGCATGCGAAAAACTGCTCTCACACAACTGGCCCGGCAATGTCAGAGAGTTGCAGAACGCTATTCAACAAGCAGTCGTCTTGAACGACGGCGAACTTATGACGGCAGACATGCTGCAAATTGGGCTGAGCCCGATGGCGGGGTCACCTGAACCCATCAAGACCAGCACAGGCAACCAGCAAAGCGCAGAACCGGTGACCTTGCCGTTCTCGCCCAGGCAAGAGATTTTGCCATTGTGGATCATCGAGCGTCAGGCGATTGAACGAGCCATTAAGGCTTGCGATGGCAATATCAACAAAGCAGCTGGCCTGCTCGAAGTTGCACCCTCGACTATTTATCGAAAACTGCAGACCTGGGAGGCAAAAGATAAGGAAGCAGCCGAGAAGTCATGTACGGCCTGATTCACACAGCATTGCGTGAGATGGTACTGGAGCACCATGGCGAACAAACCTGGGAAGCCATTGTGATTGAGTCGGGCGTCCCGACTAACTCCTTCTTGACCATGCGTTCCTATGACGATGAAACGACTCTCGCCCTGATCGGAGCCGCCTCAAAAATTCTGGCGCTGCCTCTGGACAGGAGTCTCGAGGCCTTTGGCGAGTACTGGATATCCAGCTTTGCCCCGAAGGAATATGGCAGGCTTCTCGATCACACAGGAGATTCTCCAATCGAATTCCTGCAGAACCTGGACGATCTACATGACCGAATCTCCACTTCATTTACAAACTTCATGCCGCCGAGTTTCAGAGTCGATATCATGGATGCAAACACTGCCGTGGTTCGGTACTCGAGCAATCGAGAGGGCCTCACTCCTTTTGTCATAGGCATTCTTGAAGGCCTGGGAAAGAGGTTCGGAACCAGCATCACGGTTAGTTCGATCGAGCCTGTTGAGGTGCCCAGAGGTGAACAAAGCAACATCACGATTTCAATGGTAAAGGCCAGTGACTGAATCAGTTCTCGAACTGCTCGATCGTCTGTTTACATTTACATTCACGATCGACGACACACTGAGCCTGTCCCGTATCTCTGCACGATTGGGCAATCTTTGTCCCGACGCACTTTGTGGGTCCAATTTCCTGGAGGTTTTTCACTGCCACAGACCCGCCGGCATCTCGAGTTTTAAAGAACTAAGTGCATCTGATCAATCCATGTTCCTGCTCATCAGCCGGGATAAAAATCTCGCCTTGAAAGGCCAGGTCCTACCCATTAAAGAGGGTGAACTCTACCAGTTCGTTGGCATGCCCTGGCTGGCCTGGATGAATGACAATGCCCCAGAGGTACAACTGCACCTGAGAGATTTCCCAAAGCTCGACTCCCAGATGGATCAGGAGTTCTATCTGACAAGCCAGCAGTCTATGGTGCGAGAACTGGAATCTGTTAATGCAAAGTTGACGCAGGCTGAAGAAGACGCCAAAGAGGCGAGCAAGGTGCAATCTGATCTGTTTGCAATCATGAGCCACGAAATGAGAACGCCGCTGAACGGTGTTATCAGCGCACTTTCGCTGCTTAGGGACGAGAATGATCCAATAGAGCGCTCTAAGCTGACAAAGATAGCCAACGAGTCTGCAGACAACCTCCTGAGTGTCATCAATTATGCGCTGGACTACTCAAAAATTGACGCTGGTCGAATGGACCTGGACTCTGATGATTTCAGTCTCCAAGGTTTACTGGAAAGCATAATCGCCGTAACCGAGGGCAGGGCAAAAGCGAAAGCCGTTGATGTTTCGTACTCCCTCGAGCCTGGATTGCCAAAAACCGTCAACGGCGACGCAGAGAAGCTCCGTCAGGTCCTGATTAATGTTGTGGGCAATGCGATCAAGTTTACTGATGCAGGAAAAGTCGAACTTCGCGTTGCAAATTACAATGACTATTTCAGATTCATCGTTTCAGACACAGGATGCGGCATTGGCCAGGATGACCTTGATCATATCTTCGACCCTTTCTGGGGCCGATCAAAAGGCTCGTCAGAGAGCAGCACTGGCCTCGGCTTAAACATTGTAAAGCGCCTGGTCGAACTCATGTCCGGCCAGATAACGGTTGAATCGACAGAGGGAGCCGGCACAACTTTTTACATCGATCTACCATTCGAAGTGGCTGCGTCAGCTGAAGTAGAGAAGGTAGATACGGCCAAGGGTGCACTGCCCAGCTACCTCTCGGGCCGCGTACTGCTTGTCGACGACAATCAGACCAATCTCATGCTGGGCAAGATGATCCTGGAGAAGTACGGCATTTCAGTCCGGACCGCATCCAATGGCAAGGAGGCACTCGACATCGTCAGCGACGTTACATTTGATCTGGTGCTCATGGACATTGCTATGCCTGTGATGGACGGATCAACTGCCTGCCAGGAAATCAATAGACTGCCTTCACCACCCCCTGTCATCGCCTTGACTGCAAATGTTGGCCCAAAACTTGCTCAGGAGTACGAGAAAATTGGTTTCAAGGGCTACCTGAAAAAGCCCCTGGAGAACGACTCCTTGCTGACAGAACTGAATATCTGGCTGAAGCCAGGCGATACGAGCGTTGAACTTATCACCTCAGGTAAAGAAGTTAATCGAGCACAGGTGCTCACAGATCTCGTTCGACAACTTGGGGAAGAGAATTTCGCCCGCGTTAAGGCGTTGTTCCTCGAAGAAACTGACCGAAGACTTATCGCTCTGCTGAGTGCCTGGGTCCGAAGGGATCTGGAGGTAGTCAGGAAAGAGTCACACACGCTTGCCAGCAGCGTCGGCAGCTTCGGCTGTGACGACCTGTCATGGAGACTGAAGCAAATCGAACGCGCGTCGTCCCAAAGCGATGCAACAGAAATTATTAAATACATGAAGGACATCGAAACCAACGCCAGGACAGCCCTGGAAGCCGTTTCAGCATTCAAAACCTCAGAGGAGGGACAAAATGAGTGACACCACCGACAAACAGTTGATCTGTATCGTAGATGATGAACCCACAAACGTAGAGTTACTGCGCTTCATGTTAGAAGACGAGTACGACGTTTGTGTTGCTTACTCTGGTGAAGAAGCGTTGGCGACCATCATCAGCTTAAAGCCGAGCCTGATTCTGCTAGATATTGTCATGCCTGATATGAGTGGATACGAGGTCTGCAAAATCTTGCGGAATAACCCAGGCACTTCTGGCATTCCAGTGATTTTCGTCACTGGCTTGGAGGACAAAGCGAGCGAATCGGCAGGGTTGGAACTCGGTGCCGTGGACTACGTCGTAAAGCCCGTTGTCGGCGACATCGTTAAAGCCCGAATCGAAAGGACCCTACAGACAGATCTGTACATCGAGTACCTGGAAAGGACTCTGGCAGAACGGGAAGAAAAGCTCGTATCAACGGCAGTCACGTAGGCCTTTTGAGATTGAACAGCTTCTCGACAACCTGGCTGCTGCGCTGCGCATCCATGCCCAGAACCTGTGAGAAGCTGCTCAACACGATCATGGCATTTCGATGGACATCACCTTTTTTCAAGGCTCCACGAACGCGCAGCAGCAGCGCCTGATTCACCTCTACCAGCTCACGATAGTGTTGCGTCAGTTGCTCCAGTCGGTTTGCCAACGATTCATCTGGCTTCTCAAAATATCCCGCAAAAAGGAAAAAACCACTGTTTCTTGCAATTGTTTCCTCGAGGTCGGCAAAAGGTAAGTGGAATCGAGCCATCGGTTTGAGAAACCCGAATCTACTGCATCCACTCGTCGCCATCAGGAGCCCTACCAATGAATAAATCGCTCTCTGGTAGGGGAGATGCCCCAGGTATTGCCGTTCACTGGTTAAGACCTGGCACTCAACGACTTCTGTTGACTCTGCTCCATCGACCGAAAAAAGCACCGGGCTGATTGCGAGCGCAACAGGACAGTATTCCTTATCGGCTTTGTCGTACGGGCAGTTAGGACACTGGCAATTCTCCAGCAGTGCCCAGTCCTGCGCATCCCGCTCTTCAACAACGACATCAAAATTTTCATCGAAATTCAGGCTGTACTCTAAAGCGGCTGAGCCTGGAGCAGATATCCGATAAACGATGTTGTCTTCCTCTTTCAAATTCTCTCCCGATTTGCAGTTTCTGCGCTCTATTGCATTGCGATATGCGATCAGTCGACTAGACGCTCGACAAAGTCCTTACTTTACAACAGGTTAGGTTCTGGCACGAGGTTTGCTTTTGGTCGTGTGACATTCACTAATGAACACAACTATGAGCTCCCAAGTCTTCATTTCATCTAGCAGTACTTTAACTGAAGAGAAGCACACAGTACCCGTAGCGGCCACTGCGCCAGTGACCTACCAATTTGTTAAACGATGCACAGACGTCATTGGTTCTACCTGCGCCCTGATTCTGCTGTTTCCCATCTTTCTGCTGACTGCCCTCGCTATAAAATGCGAAAGCAGGGGACCGGTATTCTACTCCCAGCAACGTGTGGGAAAGGCAGGCAAACCATTTCGCTGCCTCAAATTCCGTTCAATGTCGGCAGACGCAGACATCAGGCGCGATGACCTCGAGAGTGAGAATGAAATGCAAGGTGGCGTCATCTTTAAGATGAAAGACGATCCGCGGATTACCCGAGTCGGCAAGCTGATCAGATCATTCTCTATCGATGAACTGCCGCAGTTAATCAATGTTCTTAAGGGTGACATGTCACTGGTCGGACCTCGACCACCCATTCCGAGTGAAGTTGAACTCTACACCGAACATGAAATGCAGCGCCTCGCAGTCAAGCAGGGTATCACCTGTATCTGGCAGGTGTCAGGAAGATCTGATATCCCCTTCGATCAACAGGTGGAGCTGGACATCGAATACATCAAGCGTCAGTCCTTGCTGCTTGACCTTAAGCTGCTGCTGATGACTGTTCCCGCCGTGCTCAGCCGTAAAGGTGCCTACTGATCGCGCAGCACTTGCTGATCAGCAAACATAAGCTCACCAAGGAGTCCCTCTTGAAAATTCTTGTCACTGGCGGCGCAGGTTTTATCGGCTCTGCGCTCATCCGCTTCCTGCTGAACGAAACCCGTCATAAAGTAATCAATGTCGACAAACTTACGTACGCTGGCAACCTGGCCTCACTCGAGTCAATCGAAAGCAATCCCAGGTACACGTTTGAGCAGGCAGATATCTGTGACCCGATCAAAGTCAGCGCTCTGATCTCGGCCTATCGCCCAGACAAGATCATCCACCTCGCTGCAGAATCGCATGTCGACAGGTCTGTCGACGCCCCAGGCGATTTCATCCAGACCAATATCGTCGGCACATTCAACCTGCTGAACGCAGCAAGGACTCTGATGGACAATGGTGTCAGTGATGAATTTGTGTTTCATCATGTTTCGACCGACGAAGTCTATGGCAGCCTGGGAACAGACGGCCTGTTTACCGAGCAAACCCCTTACTCGCCCAACTCGCCATACTCAGCGTCGAAAGCATCGAGTGATCATCTTGTCAGAGCATGGGGTGAAACTTATGGCCTTCCTACTGTCATCACAAATTGCTCAAACAACTACGGTCCTTACCAGTTCCCTGAGAAACTCATTCCTCTCATGATACTCAATGGTATCGCGGGCAAGCCGATGCCTGTGTACGGCGACGGCACCAATGTCAGAGACTGGCTGTACGTGGACGATCATGCCCGCGCGCTCTACCTGGTGGCGACCGAGGGCAGACCCGGAGAAACCTACAATATCGGTGGCAACAACGAAAAATCCAACCTGGAGGTGGTCCACACCATCTGCGACCTGCTGCAGGAGCGACTTGCCACAGGCAGTTTCGAGTACCGGGATTTGATAGAACACGTCACCGATCGCCCTGGGCACGATTTCCGCTATGCGATCGATACAAGCAAAGTCAGTTCTGAGCTCGGATGGCAACCTCTCGAAACGTTCGAGTCTGGCATGGCCAAGACCGTCGACTGGTACCTGACTAACAATTCCTGGTGTCA
>Ga0075475_10000909_pt1 | contig 14275 bp, 16 predicted proteins | sample DEB08_DNA_10_FD_76342 | JGI IMG/M metagenome (GOLD analysis project Ga0075475, IMG submission 76342) | Aqueous microbial communities from the Delaware River and Bay under freshwater to marine salinity gradient to study organic matter... | ecosystem: Environmental > Aquatic > Marine > Coastal ... | reverse complement strand
TTTGTTCCGGATAATATGCATCTATTCAAACTGGCTTTTTTTCATAAGTCAATGAATAATGTGGATCCCGAAGAATACAACTATAATAATGAAAGGCTTGAGTACCTTGGAGATGCGGTGTTATCCACCATCGTAGCTGAATATCTATATAAAAAATACCCGGGTAAGGATGAGGGATTTCTCACCAAGATGAGGTCCAAGATCGTTAAGAGGAAAACACTCAATGCTGTTGCTGAGCGCATGGGTATTGACATTATACTGACGGAATACTCACAGGGAAAAATGAGTAAATCGATGCTGGGTAATGCCTTTGAGGCCCTGGTAGGCGCCCTTTATATCGAGTATGGCTATGACAGGACAAGGGATTATATCATTTCCAAAATACTAATGCGCCTCCTCGATATCCATGATTTGGAAAACAACGATGATAACTACAAGAGCCAGTTATTGGAGTGGGGGCAGAAAGAAGGCATACAAATTTCCTACCGTATGTTGTCAAAATTCAAACACGATAAACGTGACAGGTTCCGGGTGGGCGTGTATCTGGATGGAAAGGAAGTATCTGTAGCAGAAGACTACAATAAAAAGTCTGCAGAACAAATTGCATCATCGAGAGCACTTATATCGCTAAATATTCAAAACTAATTCCCTGTCCGATTGTATCTATTCTTATGTTTAATACAGATAGTGCATGGATTCTGTAAGCCAGTTTGTTTTAGGGGCATCAATGGGTGAAGCTGTTCTTGGTAAAAGAATAGGCAATAAGGCATTGATTTGGGGCGGCATTGCAGGTACAATTCCTGATCTGGACGTTATTGCAAGTCCATTTATGTCAGAGGTCGACAGCCTGGCATTCCATAGAGGAATATCCCACAGCATCAGTTTTGCAATTGTGGGTGCCTTATTTTTTGGGTGGCTTTTATATCTTCTTTATCGCAATCGGAAATACGAAGGTGATGAAGTAGGACTTCGTCGGTGGCAGTGGATGTTTTTCCTCGCCTTTATAACACACAGCTTGCTGGATTGCTTCACCATGTATGGAACACAGCTGTTTGCACCTTTTACGGATTATAGAGTAGCTTTTTCAAGCATTTCTGTTGCCGATCCACTTTATACACTTCCCTTTTTGATTTGTCTGGTGATAGTAGCGTTATTCAATCGTTCGAATAATAAAAGGCAATTGTGGAATTATATTGGTCTCACATGGAGCTGTCTTTACTTATTATTTACCGTTTTTAATAAGATGCATGTTACATCAGTATTTGAAGATCAGATTAGAAAACAAGGCTTGGCCTGTGACACTTATATTCTGGGGCCAACAATCCTGAATAATGTTTTGTGGAGCGCAACCATAAAAAATGAAGAGGCCTTTTACCAGGGGCAGTACAGTCTTTTTGATTCTTCAGACATTAAATTTCATCGGATTGAAAAAAATCATTCATTAATAGATCAATCCGTGTATGACCGTACTATATCAGTTCTCAAGTGGTTTACTGCCGGCTATTACAATATTATTCAACGCTCTGATGGCCGGCTTCAGATCAATGACCTGAGGTATGGCACTTTTAGAGGTCCAGGCGATGGAGAGGATAAATATGTGTTCCGCTTTATCCTGGGTAAAAGAAATGGTCGTTATATTGTAGAAGAAGCCAAGGGCGGACCTGAGCCTGGTGAAGAAGAAAAACTGATGGCCGACCTATGGCAAAGAATAAAAGGTCAATAATTTTACATGCGTCTGATCATTGCGCTAAGCTTTTGTTTTCTTTTTGGTAATATTTTGTCTGCTCAGTATGAAGGCAAAATGAGTGGTATCACGCTTGTGGCGCCCAGAGACTCTTTCAGTCTGGACCCTATGCCAGCACTCATAGATGTTAATTGCGAATGGGTAGCCGTTATTCCCTATGCTTTTACACCTCCAGGAGAGACAACTGTACGGTTTGGACAATACCAGTGGTGGGGGGAATCTCCGCATGGCGCTGAAGAAACCATCAAATTGGCAAAAACGAGCGGTCTCAAGGTGATGCTTAAGCCACAAGTATGGATGCATCATGGATGGGTAGGGGATATGGACTATGCCAGCGATAAGGAATGGCATCAGTGGGAAGAGGAGTACAAGGCTTATATTCTAAGATTTGCAGAAATTGCCAGCCGGCAATCGGTTGAAGTCTTTTGCATTGGTACAGAGTTCAAAATTGCGCTTCAGAAAAGGGAGGCCTTCTGGTTTGATCTTATTAAAAGTGTACGAGAAATTTACGATGGCATGATAAGCTATTGTGCCAACTGGGATGAATTTGAAGATGTGGGTATCTGGAAAGAGCTTGATTTGATTGGAGTGAGTGCCTACTTTCCATTGATCAAGGATGAAACACCCGATATAGACGCTTTGGTTAAAGCATGGAAACCTATCAAAAAGCGTATACAGAAGCTTTCATACAAATTCGGAAAGCCCGTTTTCTTTGCCGAGTATGGTTACCTGTCATTGGATGGCAGTACGTGGAACAACTGGGAGCTTGAGAAAAGACGTATGGATGTTGATGTCAATGAACTGGCCCAGGCGAATGCCCTTGAAGCAATGTATAAAAGCTTCTACAATGAAAAATTCTGGGCTGGCGGTTTCCTTTGGAAATGGTATCCTGAGGGTCACGGGAGAAGAAGGTATAGAGATAGGGATTATACGCCACAGGGAAAAATGGCCGAAAATGTTATCCGTCAATGGCATTCTGAAATCAATAAAAAGCAGTTTTATCTGACGCCCTAAAAGCTTGTCTTAGCTATTTTCTTCCTTGGAAAGAGCATAGATACTCAAGACACATTCTTTCAGGGATTCATAATTGGCCTTAGACATAGTGTGCAATGGAAGGCGTACATGATTGGTACAGAATCCCAGAACTTCCATAGCAGATTTAATACCCACAGGATTACCTTCAATGTACAGCCATTGGTGCAGATCGTAGGTTTTGAAATTGCAATCCCGCGCTTTTTCAAGTTGTCCTGAGCGGCAATAGCGCGTCATTCTGGAAAAATAGCCTGGGCATGCATTGGCGATAACGGATATTACACCATCACCTCCGGCGGCAATCATTGGAAGGGCTACTTCGTCATCACCTGAGCTTACAATAAATCCATCTGGCCTGTTCTTGATAATGCGCGTCGCCTGTATGAGGTCACCCGAGGCTTCCTTGATGCCAATGAATTTCTTACTGGCATTGGCCAGGCGAATGGTTGTAGTCCATTCAATATTTGATCGGGTTCTTCCAGGAACATTGTATATCATAATCGGTACCGGGCTGGCATCCGCAAGAGCCATATAGTGGCTGTAAATACCTTCCTGATTAGGTTTTACATATGCAGGACTGGAAGAAAGTATCCCGTCAATGCCTTTAAAGTTGTAATCCTTGATTTTTCTTTGCAATTCCCGGGTATTATTCCCGCCAAAGTTTCCGGCAAGTATTGGTTTTCTTCCCCTGTTCAGTTCAATGACAAAATCAAGACACTTGCGCGCTTCTTCTTCATTAAGGGTTGTTGTTTCGCCTGTACTGCCGAGAGGTACCAGGAAATCTATATCCTCGCTGATGACATATTCAATAATTTTTCCGTAAGCCTGGAAGTCAATTTCCAAGTTGGCATCAAAGGGTGTAATAAGCGCAACCCCGGCACCTTCAAACATATCAGGCATTTTCTTCCTGGTTTTCAGATATGATGTCAAACTCACCCATCTTAGCATATTTTGCTACGCGCTCATGGAGTAATTGATCGACTGGTATTTCAGCGAGTGCTGCCAGCTCTTTTTTGATATGGGCTTTCAAGGATTTGGCCATCTTTTCAGGGTCTTTGTGGGCTCCTCCCAAAGGTTCTTTGACTATATCGTCAATCAAGCCGAAGTTGAGCATATTATCAGCAGTCAGTTTCAAAGCATCTGCGGCCTGCTCTTTAAAATCCCAGCTTCTCCATAAGATCGACGAGCATGACTCAGGAGATATTACGGAATACCAGGTGTTTTCCAACATGAAAACGCGATCCCCAAGACCTATTCCCAAGGCACCACCTGAAGCGCCCTCTCCGATAATATAGCAGAGAATTGGAACTTTGAGTTGAGCCATTTCGAAGAGGTTTCTGGCAATAGCTTCAGCCTGCCCTCTTTCTTCGGCTTCCATGCCTGGATAGGCACCAGGGGTATCAATCAGGCAGATAACAGGATAGTTGAATTTTTCAGCCAACTTCATGAGGCGAAGGGCTTTCCTGTAGCCCTCAGGGTTGGCCATTCCGAAGTTTCTGTATTGCCTCATTTTGGTGTTGACACCTTTTTGATGGCCTATAACCACGAGGGGTTGCCCATTGATTCTGCCTATGCCTCCGACAATGGCATGGTCGTCACCATAATAGCGGTCTCCATGTAATTCGATAAATTTTTTGAACATGGTCTCAATGTAGTACAGACTGTAAGGTCTTTCGGGATGCCTGGACAGTTGCACCTTCTGCCAACCGTTCAGGTTGGAGTAGATTTCCTTTTGTTTATTCTTGATTTTGTTTTCAAGCTCCTTGATCTTGTCACTGACATCGATGTCACCTTCCGCTTCAATTTGCTGGATTTTCTCCAACTGTTCGTAAAGCTTTTCAAGGGGTTTTTCAAATTCCAGGAAAACCATATTGCAAAACATTTAGATTTAACAGATTACGAAGGTAAGGATTGCAGGCCATAAAAAGCCAAAAAGATATCCACTTCAGACTGTGGATAGACATCTTCGATTATGAATTAGTTAAACGTTAAATATGTAGTGTATTGCTTTTCAATAAATAAGAGAACTCGAACAATAAAGATCCTTTGAATTGCAATCAAGCTTAATGTGCAATTTTTAAAGTAAGTGCATCATGTTCAGTGTGTAGAGGTATTCACCTGAATGTAGAATTCAGATGATAAAATCAGTTTCTGGAATAACATATCTTATTGACTCTTCATCTTCAAGCTGCACTAAAATGACTATATTGAAGTTTTAAGAGGAGCACCTGACACGTTTGACAGATGCTCCAATGAGTCAAAAAACAGTCTTTATAAAAAATTCACACTACCTGTTTTTACATCGTACATTGCGCCTGTAATCTCAATCTCTCCGTTTTCTTCCATCTCATTCAATACAGGACTTTGTTTTCTAATGGCGTCAATAGTCAACTTAACATTTGCTTCGGCTACCCTGTTTACGAAGTTGAGGTTTGAAGAATCTCGGGCTTCACCATATGCCGTTCCAGTTTGCTCTACAGCCGGCTTTATCTTCCCAAGCATTTGTGTTAGATTTCCCAGCTTGGCATCGTCGCAAGCTCCTTTTACAGCGCCGCAAGACGTGTGTCCCATAACAACGATCAGTTTTGATCCAGCCAGCTTACAAGCAAATTCCAGACTGCCAAGGATGTCGTCATTGACAAAGTTACCGGCTACCCGTGCGTTGAAAATATCTCCGATACCCTGGTCGAATACGATCTCAGTTGGAATCCTGGAGTCTATACAACTTACTACAGCCGCAAAAGGGTACTGACCGGTTGAGGTCATCTGTACCTGTGATTGAAAATCCCTGTTTAGAAATCCTTGACTAACAAATCGGGCATTTCCTTCCATAAGCATTTGTTTGGCCATTTGACCATTTATACTGCTTTGCGATTCTTTCGTTTGCGTTACCGCATTGTTTCCTGCACTCATTTTTATGTTTTTTATAAAGGCTAATTAATTATCTGAATAATCTACTTCCATTTTCTCTTCTACTTTCTTCATGGACTCCTCGAATTTTTTAATGGTGGAACCTTTTACACCATCTTGCTTTCTTTCAAGGAATTCATAACTGATATCACTGTATTCAGCATGCTTCTTGAAATCGTCAATAATATCCATGACATCCTGATGAATATTTACAGTACGAGTCTTATCTATAATCACTGTTGATCCATCGGGAATTCTGTTGAGGGCTCTTTGGATATTGGCCTTATTCAAGAAGGTTACATCTTCTGCCAATTCAAGTCGAATGACTTTGTCATTTATATGATCGTCTGTTTCGAAAAAGAAAGGTTTCTTATAATTGTTGTATAAAACAAATATAACAGCAACAACAAGCCCCAAACCTATACCTATCAGAAGGTCAGTGAACACTATGCCGAGGATAGTAACCATGAAGGCAGCAAAGCTGTCAAATCCTTGCCTGTACATTTCTTTAAATATTGTTGGTTTTGCCAGTTTGTAACCCACTAGGAATAGGATAGCAGCCAAACTGGATAAAGGAATAAGGTTTAGTACTTTTGGAATGGCCATGGCACAGGTCAATAAGATAAAACCATGAAGTATGGCAGCCATCTTTGTACGACCTCCTGATTGAATGTTCGTGGAGCTTCTTACAATAACCTGCGTTACCGGCAGCCCTCCTATCAATCCTGATATCATATTTCCTACTCCCTGAGCTTTAAGTTCTCTGTTCGCAGGTGAAACACGCTTGAAGGGATCTAATTTATCTGTGGCTTCAAGACATAGTAATGTTTCAAGACTGGCCACAACGGCAATAGTGAAGGCAATAGTGTAGACCTTTGGATTCAGTACTTGGCTGAAATCCGGGAAGCTGAATTTATCAAAGAATCCAGATATAGAACCAGCAACCGGGATAGAAACGATCTGATCCGTATTTAGTGCCCAGTCACCTCCCTGGAAAAAGAGGTTTAGTAGTATACCCAAAGTAACAACCACTAAAGGACCTTGGACGATCTGGAAGATCTTGATCTTTTTCATAAATTTCTGCTCCCATAGGATAAGTATGGCTACAGATACCAAAGAAATAATTACAGCACCGGGGCTTATTGCTCCAAGCATGTAGTACAGTTCAGAAAAGGTATTGTGCCCATCAGGATTTGCGAACTTCAAACTGCCTTCATAATCATGGTCGTAGCCAAAGGCATGAGGAATTTGTTTTAGGAATATGATAATTCCAATACCAGACAACATACCCTTGATCACAGAATTTGGGAAATAGTACCCGATAATACCTGCTCTCAAGTAGCCAAGTATCAATTGGATGGCGCCACCAAGAAATACTGCAAGAAGAAAAATTTCAAATGCACCAAGGTCGTTGATAGCTGTTAATACAATCACAGCAAGACCTGCTGCGGGGCCACTCACACCAAGGGGTGATCCACTAAGGGCACCCACGACGATGCCACCCACGATACCGGCAATGATGCCCGAGAACAATGGCGCTCCAGATGCAAGGGCAATACCCAAACACAATGGCACGGCTACGAGGAATACGACGATACTTGCAGGTATGTCATATTTGAGATTTTTAAATACAGACAGTTGACTGTTAGGACTCATGTCAAGTGAAATTTAATGATTTTAGTAATAGTGTTGCCGAAAAACGCGGCAGGGTCTCTTTTGAATACTAAGGGTCAAGTGAATTGGAGAAACTAAGCGTATTCCGGAGGGGGTAGATGAATGTCCCTGAAATGATCCAGTTTGTTTAGATCATAGGAAAAAATCCTGTGATAGATTTTTGAAATCATTCTTTGATTGGCTACAATGTCATTAATGATGTAGTCGGACTTATACTCTTTTTCAGAGGAATTTTCACTGCTGTCTTTCTCGCTAGAGCCTTCTTCTGTCAGGTCAAACATTTCCACAGCGAAAGGTGATGCGATGACGTCGTAAAGTCCCGATTCAACTGCCAGAATTGAGAGGCTGGTAATACTGATCAGCAATATGTGAAAGTGTTTTCTCATAATTTCTCAGCAAGTATAAAAACTTTTATTAATGATAGCAATACTTTCAGTAGTAAAATAATTATTCTCACAATAAATTAATGTACTTTTAACCCATAAAGTACTTAATAGTTTACAAGATCTATGTCTTTTACAGTAAGCTTCAATCTCAATGAGAAGATGTATCTGAAGAATCCTCAGGAAACGGAGGTGGGGCATCGCATATTGGAGAACAGCATTATACTTATAGATAAGCTTGGATTTGAGGCTTTTACATTCCGCAAACTGGCTATGCAAATCAATACAACTGAGGCTTCCGTATACAGGTATTTTGAAAATAAGCATAAGCTGCTGGTGTATCTTGTGTCATGGTACTGGGAATGGGTGCATTATCTTATAGAGATAGGTATTATGAATGTACGAGAGCCTAAAAAGAGACTTGAAATAGCTATAGATAGTATTATCAATGCATCTTACGAAAATCAGACGATCTCTTATATCAATGAATCCATTCTTCAGCGAATCGTGATTGCTGAAGGCTCAAAGGCCTATCATACCAAAGAAGTCGACCAGGAAAATAAGGTCCAATTATTCAGCAGTTATAAGGAACTGGTTATATTTCTATCGGGGATTATCCTTGAGGTGAAATCTGATTTTCCTTATCCGACAAGTCTAGCCAGTAACCTTTTTGAAATGGCCAATAACCAGATCTATTTTGCACATCACCTGCCTCGCCTTACCGATATCAAGGACAGGGATTCTCAGCATAGTGAGTTAAAGAAGTTGCTCGAGTTTTATGCCTTAAAGCTTTTGGACGTTAGCGAGTAATCAGACCCAATAAGGACAATGCCATTGCGAAGCAAAGAAATCCAGGGATCTATTTTTGGTCCTCTACTATTCTTCTCGCAATTTCAAATAAGGCCGGACAATGGCTGAAGTTTTTTTTGTGCAGTCTTATATGATTGAAAAAATCAAAACTGCCGGAGTGGGGGTAGGCCCTGCACGCTGCCGGGCGCACTTCGTAAATGCTGCATTTATTATCTTCCTGCAGGAAGAAACATGGACTTTGATTGAATACCCGATCACCGTCTTCATCAATTCTGACATAAGTGTTGTCAAATTCACTGGGACGCATACCGAGGTGCTTGGCGATGCGTTTTGAATCCCTTTTGGATATTATAGGCGGTATGCTTTTGCAGCAGTTTGCGCATTGGAGGCAATCCATTTCAGAAAAAACCTTCTGGTGGATATTTTCAGCATTTTGGACATTGGACTTTGCTTTTAGCTTAAGCAGCAATTTGTATATATGGATAGCCCGTGCATGCAGTTGGGATTTCCACGTATTAATTATTTGCTGAGACATTGGAGTAAAGTATGAATTGAGAATTGAGGCAAATTAACAAACTAAAAACTTTAAGACTCATATCAAGACTAGGTTTTCTGCGATTGTTCCGGGCCAGAGCATAGAATCTATACAGCTTGTTGATGCAAATGAATGCGATAATTATTATGGAAAAATAAATGAGAAAAAATATTGTGTAATAAAGCAATATCTTCTATTTTTGGCCACGCTTCGAAAGAAAAACGAAGATTAAATGGTCTGGTAGTTCAGTTGGTTAGAATACCTGCCTGTCACGCAGGGGGTCGCGGGTTCGAGTCCCGTCCAGACCGCATCTTAGTAAAATAAACGTTTGATTATTAAGTGTATAGTCAGACGTTTTTTTATTCGGTACAATATAAAGTACAACTTCAATGTAAAATCTCAATATATCCTTTTGAAATAGAATATATTTAATCTTCTCAGATTATAATATAGGCTACATGAAATTCAAATACTTTTCAATAATCTTACTTGTAATTCTTAGTTCATCTTGTAAAGATCAAGACGACTCAAAATATCAAATTGAGGAGCCCACCAAAGAACATGGAATAGAACAAAAGATTGAACCATATCAATATGGACCAGGAGATGTTGTTTTTAGAGGCTATTTGGATAAGACAGGTAATATGTGGTTTGCTACATCCAACGAAGGTGTATTCAAGTATGATGGAAGAACGTTTACAAATATTTCAAAAGATAATGGACTTTGTTCAAATGAAGTAAATGCAATTACTCAAGATCAAAATGGAGCAATGTGGTTTGGAACGGATAAAGGGCTATGTACTTATGACGGTGATAATTTTGTACATATTTCGCTCCCAAGAGAAGACACAATAAGTGTTTCGCCTGAAACAGGAAGACCAAGCAGACAATCAGAAAGAGTTCTATCTATAATTCAGGCAAAAAACGGAGATATTTGGATAGGAACTGATGCTGAAGGTGCTTACCGATATGATGGAGATAATTTTCAATCATATTTAAAGTTTGAAGGAAAATTACAACCTCATGACAACAAGTACAATAATTGTATCACAAATATAATTGAGGATAAAAATGGACATATATGGATTGGTTCATTTACCCATGGAGGGCTGAATAAATTTGACGGCAAAAAAATGATTCACCATCCTTTAAAGGATGGTTATGGAGATGGTATGATTTCTACGAGTTACAAAGACAAAATGGGGAATCTGTGGTTTGGTACAAGAAATAGTGGAATTTATAAATACGATTATCAGCGGTTTCAGAATATAAAAGATGAAAAATCGAATGAGCAAATTGCAATGGCATCTGTGATCGAGGATAAAAATGGAGCCATTTGGATTGGCAGTTTTGCAAGAAAAGGAGTTTATCGATACAATAATGATTCATTTGTTCCTCTTGAGATAAATGGAAGTGAAAAATTAAACGACATTAAGTTCGTTTCGGAAGACAAAGACGGAAACATATGGTTTGGCGGTAGATATGGACTTTTATGTAGATATGATGGGCGAAATTTAAAAGATTTTACCGAAATAAAAAGAATGAATTAAAAAAGGCAATAACTAACAAAGTGTTTAAAATCATACTGTTCTATTGTCATACACTATGATTTTGTATTTAAGTATTTTCATTAGCTTTGAATAATTACCTATGGCTATCAAAACCTGGCAGAAATATCTACTAGCAATGATCCCTCTCTTGGTGATCTTTTTTCTCTTCTACTACTTTGGAGATATTGTGAGCTATATAATTCTTGCTTGGGTTGTATCCATGATTGGTGCACCTATATATTCACTGGTGAACCGATTTGCCGGACCATCACTTTCTGCAGCCGTCAGTCTTTTTGTCTTGACACTTGTATTTATGCTCTTGTTGAGAATTGTGGTTCCTCCTCTGGTTACACAAGCCAAAAACCTGTCAGAAATCGATTATCAAACAATCATTACAGGACTGGAAGAGCCTATAGCGGATATGACACAATGGCTCAGGGACAGGGGCGTAATCAATGAGGTCAAAGAGGATGCCGTAGATGAAATAAATAAAACGCACGGCAATATTATCCATGCAGAAGTCATTGAACTGGACTCACTATTGAATATTGGCTCTGACAGCGTAAAGCGAACAAATATCAATTTACTGGTTAATATTCATCAGGATGCCATAGGAGAGGAAAAGGAAATTATTGACCTGTCAGATCAACCCCAAATTCTGAGAACACTAAAGGATGATATTTTTAAAATGCTCGATCCGTCACAGATTCCACAGCTGATTGGTTCCTTTCTTGGTTTTTTTGGTAATATGGTTATTACCCTGATGTCGGTGTACTTTATCGCTTTCTTCTTTTTACGGGAGAAAGGCTTGTTTACCAAGATGATGTCTCTTCTGGTTCCCAATAAACAGGAATCCAAAATGACCCGTGCCGTTGATGACTCCACAAGCTTATTGGTTAGATACTTTATCGGCCTTGTCATACAAATGTTTGTCAATGCTGTGCTGGCGACCATTGCTCTCAAACTGTTCGGATTCAAAAGCGCATTGCTGATGGCGATCTGTTTTGCCATCCTGAATGTCATACCATATGTTGGGCCAATTTTGGGTAACCTGATTGGTGTATTGATCGTGATTTCATCCAACCTTGAACTGGATTTTTATTCAATGATGCTGCCCAAGATCGTGACAGCCATCATCATATTTGCTGTCTTGCAGATGATCGATAATTTCATACTGCAGCCTAATATATTTTCAAAAAGTGTCAAGGCGCATCCCCTTGAGATATTCCTGATAGTATTGATAGGAGCAAAAATCGGAGGTATACTAGGTATGGTGATTGCCATTCCGGCTTACACTGTGGTACGTGTTCTTCTTAAGGTGTTTTTCAGCGAGTTTGAAGTTGTCAAAAAAATGACGGCATCTATTTAAGCCATTAATCCTGTCTGGCAAATACCTTCTTTAGCAAATCTGATATTCGTTGCGAAACATCGTTTCTAATGACGGCTTCTTTTGATTCAATCAAATCAAATAGAGCGAAGAGTACTCTGCTGTTAATATAATCAGCTAGATTGCGGTTCACATCTTTTACAAAAGGAAGACTGTTATGTTTATTCACAGCTGAACCCAAGGGATTCCAATAGTGCTCTTGAGGCATTGCTTCTAACATCTAATACAGCCATACATTTGTGGATACTGAGAATTTCAAACATATAATCGAGCAATAGACTAATCGCTTCTTTGCAATACCTTTTATGTGGTGTTCTTTTTGGACAGTAATTCCCACTTCCACCAATCGTGTATCATGTTTTGACAGTTTGACAGTTTGATAGCACAATCACCCGCTAAATAACCGTTCATTCTAACGATGGTAATTTATTTCCAATTGCCAACATTATTGATTTTAAGTTTTATCTGCTCTTCATAAAAGGAATAAAGCTGATCATTGGTCTTTAAAATAAAATCCTGGTAGCGTAAGAGTTCAGGATCTGAGCGATAGGAGAAAAATTCCTCAAGATCTGCATGCGACAATTCACGCAGCGATATTCTGTGTGATTGCATATAGACTTTTCCCATACTAAAAATGTGGTTTTCAATCTTCCCTAAGGCTTAAGATCATCTACCAAGTTAGTGATTGCTTGATCTCAAAAAGTAAATTATTAAGGCCTACGTTACTCAGCTTACGGGTATTTAATATCGCTTTGGTATTTTTGGATCTTAATTCCCGTGTTTTGAAGAAGTATATATTGGCCATTTCGGCTTGTTTTTTTTGCTTTTCAGATCTTTCAGCTCAAACTGATCTGATAAGTTGGTCCTCCATAAAACTGTATGGAAAGACAGATTCTGGTTTCCAATACGCGTTTAAACCAATTATCAGACACAGGAATGATCTTCAGGAGTACAATAACAGCTCTCTGGACTTTATGATCTCTAAACGTACCAGGTCGAATTGGAGTTTTCAGTACCTATACAGGGTATGGTATATCAAGGATGGGCCAAACAGAACCTTCTGGTGGTTTGATGTGGCTAAGTCAAACACGCTTGGCTCAAAGTGGAGTATTAAAAACCGCATGCGCTGGCATATCGCTTTTGACAGTAAGTTAGAGGATGCCAATTTTTTGAGATATCTCCCTACAGTACATTACAAATACAGCAATGATCTCTCTTTCTATCTCGGTTCGGAGCTGTGGTGGCAATTGGATGGTGTAAATGATCTACGAAGGTTTAGGCACCAGGCGGGTTTTAATTATGGTTTATCCGAACGAATGAGCCTTGATTTACAATACTGGTATGAGCGAAGCAGGGGCCTGGATCCATATTTTCTCTTTCACACTTTAGTAGTAAACCTGAACTACAGAATCTAATAATTCCAAAGATCTATTTGTCGGCTTAAGCTTTCAGAATTTATTTTTTGGATTCTTGTTCAAGGAGTAATAGCGAGAATGTTTATATTAAACTGACTAATTTATTTCTATGCGTATATTATTCATTCTGGGCTTATGCTGTATTGCTAATTTTTCATTTTCTCAAAAGGATTCATGGCTCAGCAGTTATAAAACTTTCCAGGATAATAAAATCCGTCGTATAGATCACAAAGCAATTGATGCTGACAGCTATTTTGAAAAAAATAAAAGCCTGCTTGGCCTGGGTGAGCATGATGAACTTGTAGCATTCAGAAGTTTCAAAAATAAGGATGGCAGAGAGATTACTAGGTATCGGCAATACCATAATGGTATTGAAGTTTTGGGATCCAATTACATTGCACATCAGGACCAGGGTAAATTACAATTACTCAGTGGTGTACTGTATCCGGGCATTCAGATACAAGATTCGGATAGGTCAAAATCAATAGTAGATTTGGATCGAGTCAAGGTGCAATTGCTTGAGTCAATGAAGAATTTTGAATACCCAGAATATGATGCGGAATCCTGGTCCTTTGTAGGTGAAGACCTGGTTATCGTTGATAAAGCATTCCCTGGATACTCCGGTAATTTTACGCTTTGCAGGCATTATAATGTAAACAGTTCAATTTATGGTGAGCCATTCAATGAGGATATTTATGTAGAGCTTGAAACGGGCAAGTTGATTTGCCATTTTTCGAAAGTACATTTTGACAGGGTCAAAGGTGTGGTGAATACAAAATATTATGGTGAGAAAGAGGTTTACATCGACTCTCTGGCACCAGATCAGTATCTTCTG
>Ga0075475_10000902_pt1 | contig 14326 bp, 9 predicted proteins | sample DEB08_DNA_10_FD_76342 | JGI IMG/M metagenome (GOLD analysis project Ga0075475, IMG submission 76342) | Aqueous microbial communities from the Delaware River and Bay under freshwater to marine salinity gradient to study organic matter... | ecosystem: Environmental > Aquatic > Marine > Coastal ... | reverse complement strand
GTGAAACCGCGTAGGGCTCGTCGGGTCGGTGTCGAGCGGGTCAGGCTTCCCACCACTGGTCACGCGAAACTCCCCTTCTATGAACTCGACGTCGATCGGACCTGCCGCTGGCCATGTCGCCATCGCCGTCTTGCTGCGGAACAGCCGGTTGCCTCGGGTGAACTCCACCCCGTAGAGCACGCCTTGTGAATCAAAGTCGACCGCAAACGGTTCGTTGACCCGATCCGCTGTCGGCTCTCCCGGTCGTCCTTCCGCCAAACCGATCAGCACCTGCACCTGATCCGCTGCCATAGCGAACTCCGGCATGCAGAACACACCAAAACCGATCAAGAGAAGACCGCCGTAGACAAGACCACACCAGCGGCGAACCGATCGCGTACGATGATGAAATCGTGTGTCTGTCCGCAGTTTCAAAGAGATGTTTTTCATGGCCGCTTCCCCTTCCCACCAGGTTCTGATCGTTGTTGGCGATGCCACCGAAACGGTCGATACGCTCTACCCGTTCTACCGCCTGCAAGAGGCCGGCTTCACTCCAGTGGTGATTGCACCAGAGAAGCGGACTTACCAGATGGTGATGCACGAAGTCCGCCCTGGCTGGACCATCACCAAGGAGTGGGAAGGGTATCAGATCAAGGCTGACCTCGCCTTTTCAGATGTCACACCGTCCGACTACCTCGGGATCTTCTTCAGCGGCGGGCGGGCCCCGGAATACATCCGTTACGACACCCACCTCGTGCAGATGACGAAGCACTTCTTTGCCGAAAACAAGCCGATTGGGTGCGTCTGCCACGGCGTGGAGATTCCTGCCTACGCCGACTGCGTTCGCGGCCGCCGCATGGCAACAGTGCCGAAATGCCGCTTCGACCTCGAGGTGGCCGGCGGGATCTTTGTGGACGAGCCATGCGTGGTCGACGGCAACCTGGTCAGCGGCCGCACTTTTCACGACCACGGCCACTACATCGGCCCCTGGATTCGCCTGCTCGAACAAGCTGCCAGCCAGCGTTCGTAGGCGAAGCCCGGAAGGCAACAACTCACGGAACTTCGACCGCGGCTTCGTATGCGGCCCGCCGTTCGGCGATCACGCCCCGGCGTGCACAGCAAACTCACCCGAAGAGGTACTCGGCAGGTTGGTCTGCCCCATCAGTGAGAGGTCGATCACCCGTGCGGCCTCACGACCTTCATGGATCGCCCAGACGACGAGTGACTGGCCTCGTCGCATGTCGCCTGCGGCGAACACGCCTTCACGGCTGGTCTGGAAGTTGGTCGCCTGCACATTGCCACGGGCGTCGAGTTCCAGGCCAAGGTCCTTGATCGGCCCTTCCTGGCAGGGACCGGTGAAACCCATCGCCAGCAACGCCAGCTGACAGGGCCATTCTTCCTCACTGCCAGGCACCTCGCGGAACTGCTGCCGACCGCTCTCGGCGTCGGTGTACCACTCAATCCGTACCGTCTTGGCCGCGCGAACGTGGCCATTCTCATCGCCAACAAACTCCTTGGTGAGAATGCTCCATTCTCGGCGGCAGCCCTCTTCATGCGAGGAACTCGTCCGCAGCATCTGTGGCCAGTTGGGCCATGGAGTGGTTTCAGGCCGCTCGTTGCGGCGGGGATACTTGCCAAGATCTGGCGGCTGCGGCAACAGCTCAAACTGCGTCAGGCTGTTTGCACCCTGGCGATTACTTGTCCCGTCGCAGTCGCTGCCGGTGTCACCACCACCGATCACAATCACATCCTTGCCGGTTGCCGTGATCTGACCTGGAACGTCATCACCCGCATTCCGCTTGTTCTGCTGCGGCAGGAAGTCCATCGCAAAGTGCACACCCTCTAGATCGCGGCCGGGGATCGGCAGGTCGCGGCCGAGAGTTGAGCCTCCGCAGAGCAGGATGGCATCGTAGTTGTCGACGAGTTCTTGGGTCGGCACATTGCCACCGACGTTCGCACTGCAGCGGAACTCAATCCCTTCCTCTTCCATCTGCCGCACGCGTCGCCAGACCTTGGCCTTTTCCAGCTTGAAGTCCGGAATGCCATACATCAGCAGGCCGCCAGGACGGTCAGCTCGCTCGAACACCGTCACCTCATGTCCCGCCCGGTTGAGCTGCTGCGCCGCTGCGAGGCCCGCAGGGCCACTGCCCACCACCGCCACTCGCTTGCCGGTCCGAATGGCTGGCGGCTCTGCAACCGTCCAGCCCTCCTCGAATGCACGGTCAGCGATCGTCATCTCGATCTGCTTGATCGCCACCGGATCTTCGTTGATCCCCAGCACACAGGCAGCCTCACACGGCGCAGGACAGACCCGGCCTGTGAACTCAGGGAAGTTGTTGGTGGCATGCAGACGCATGCTGGCCTCATGCCACTGCTGGCGATACACCAGGTCATTGAAGTCCGGAATGATGTTGCCGAGCGGACAGCCGGTGTGACAGAAGGGAACGCCGCAGTCCATGCAGCGGGCGCCCTGCTCCTTGATCTCCTCCTGCGAGAGGATCGTGAGGAACTCGTCGTAGTTCTTCAACCGATCTTCGACTGGCGCGTAGCCGGAAACCTTCCGCTCAAACTTCATGAAGCCGCGTGGCTCGCCCATCTTTTGTTCTCCCGAATGAGGGACTCTGTCTCTGTTGAATGCGTTTGCGGGGTGAGAAACCGTCTCAGCCCTGCACTGTTTGTTCTGCCTGCTTGGCCTCAGCCTGCTCCTGCTCAGCCAGCTTTCGCAGTTCGGCCAGAGCCCGCTTGTAGTCAACCGGCATCACCTTCACGAAGCGTGCCTGCTCCGTGTCCCACGCGGCCAGGATGGCGGCCGCCCGGGTGCTGCCGGTGTACGCAGCATGCTTCTCGATACGGCCCTTGAGATACTCGACGTCTTGGCCATCGAGCGGCTCAAGTTCGACCATCTCCATGTTGACCAGGTTTTTGAAGCTGCCGTCAGCATCCCAGACGTATGCGATGCCACCGCTCATGCCGGCGGCGAAGTTGCGGCCAGTAGATCCGAGAATCACGGCACGACCGCCGGTCATGTATTCACAGCCGTGGTCTCCCACGCCTTCCACAACCGCCTCTGCACCGCTGTTTCGCACGCAGAACCGCTCTCCTGCCATACCTCGCAGGTAGACCTCACCAGCGGTTGCTCCGTAGAGCACCACGTTACCAGCCACGACGTTGTCTTCCGCCACAAACGGGGCCGAAGGATCTGGTTTGACGATCACCCGCCCGCCAGAGAGCCCCTTACCGCAGTAGTCGTTGACATCGCCCTCGACCGTGACCTGCACACCCGGCACGCCAAACGCCATCAGGCTCTGGCCCGCAGAGCCGTGGAACGTGATATCGATCGTGCCTTCCGGAAGCCCTGCCGCACCATGCCGCCGCGTCACCTCGCTGGAGAGGATCGTGCACGCGGTGCGGTTGATGTTGCGGATCGGCAGATCGAGCTTCACCGGCTCCTTACGAGCCAGCGCTGGCTCACAGAACTCCAGCAGCGTCGTCATGTCGAGCGACTCGGCGATCCCGTGATCCTGTGCCTCCTGACGGTAGGTCTTGATGTGGTCCGGCACGTCAGGCTTGTGCAAGATCTGCGAGAAGTCGAGGCCCTTCGCCTTCCAGTGATCGATGGCGGCCCGCGTGTCGAGTCGATCGACCCGTCCCACCATGTCGTTGATCGTGCGGAAGCCCAGCTTCGCCATCAGCTCGCGGATCTCTTCCGCAAGCATGAAGAAGTAGTTGACGACATGCTCAGGCTGGCCGTTGAACTTCTTGCGAAGCTCCTTGTCCTGCGTGGCAATGCCCACCGGACAGGTGTTGAGGTGACACTTCCGCATCATGATGCAGCCCATCACCACGAGCGATGCCGTAGCAATGCCGTACTCCTCGGCACCCAGCAGCGTGGCCACCACCACGTCCTTCGCCGTACGGATCTGACCGTCCGTCTGAACCGTGATCCGACCACGGAGGTCGTTCATCACCAGCACCTGATGGGTCTCGGCCAGGCCGAGTTCCCAGGGCAGACCACAGTGGAAGATCGATGTCTGGGGGCTCGCACCGGTACCACCATCGTGGCCCGAGATGAGCACCACGTCGCTCTTCCCCTTTGACACACCGGCTGCCACCGTTCCCACACCAACTTCTGCCACGAGTTTCACACTCACACGGGCATGGTGATTGGCATTCTTCAGGTCGTGGATCAGCTGAGCGAGGTCTTCGATCGAGTAGATATCGTGGTGCGGCGGAGGCGAAATCAGGCCCACACCCGGCGTTGAATGGCGGATGCGAGCGATTTCACGATCCACCTTGTGCCCCGGCAGCTGGCCGCCTTCACCCGGCTTGGCCCCCTGGGCCATCTTGATCTGCAGCTCTTGGGCATTGACCAGGTAGAGACTCGTGACGCCAAACCGGCCGCTGGCGACCTGCTTGATCTTCGAGTTCTTGCTGTCGCCGTTGGGCTCGCGCTGGTAGCGAACAGGGTCTTCACCACCTTCGCCGGTGTTGCTCCAGCCACCGAGCCGATTCATCGCCACCGCAAGCGTCTCGTGGGCTTCCTTGGAGATCGACCCATACGACATCGCCCCCGTGGCAAACCGCTTCACGATCTCGCTGGCAGGCTCCACTTCCTCAAGCGGGATTGCATTGGCAGCAAACTTGAAGTCGAGCAGCCCACGAAGGGTCAGCAGTTTGCTCTGCTGCTCGTCGATGAGCTTCTGATACTTCTGAAACTCCTCGCGACTGTTGATCTGCGTGGACCGCTGCAGCGAGGCAACCACGTCTGGCGAAAAGACATGCGACTCGCCCTTGCGCCGCCACTGATAGCGACCGCCAACATCGAGCTCGAGGGTCTGCGCAACCATCGTCTTCGGCCAGGCATGTTCATGCCGGCGGAGCGTCTCTTCCGAGATCTCAGCGAGGCCGATGCCACCAATCCGCGAAGGTGTGCGAGTGAAGAACTCTTCAATCAAGTCTTTATTGAGTCCCACTGCTTCAAAGATCTGGGCGCCACGGTAGCTCTGCTGCGTGGAGATTCCCATCTTGCTCATCACCTTCAGCAGGCCCTTGCCGACAGCCTTGATGTAGTTGCGATGCAGCTTCTCACGCGGAATCTCCGGATCGAGAATCCGCTCGGCCTGCATCTGGTCGAGGGTGGCGAACGCCAGGTAGGGGTTCACTGCCCCAGCCCCGTAGCCGGTGAGCATCGCAAACTGCTGGACCTCACGAGCCTCGCCCGTTTCCACGACAATGCCGCACCGCGTCCGCGAGCCCTCACGCACGAGATGGTGGTGCACGCCACCGGTGGCCAGCAGCGATGGCACTGCGGCCATGTCGCCAGACGCACCGCGGTCGGAGAGGACCAGGATCGTGGCCCCATCGGCAACCGCCTTCGAGGCCTCTGCCCGGATCTCGTCAAGCCGCTGCCGGATCCCGGCGGCACCTTCACCTGCGGGGAACAGCATCGAGATCGTCTTGGCAATCAGTGCTGGCTTGCCGTTGCTGGCAGGGACATCGAGCGCCTTGATGCGGGCACACTCCGCATTCGTGATCGTTGGTGTGTCGAGTCGCAGCAGGCGGCACTGACCGGGGGTGCTCTCCAGCAGGTTGCCCTCACTCCCGATCGTCGTGACCAGTGAGGTAATGATCTCCTCGCGGATCGCGTCGAGCGGCGGGTTGGTGACCTGGGCGAAGAGCTGCTTGAAGTAGCTACTCAGCAGCTGTGGTCGATCAGAAAGCACTGCCAGCGGCGTGTCGTTGCCCATCGAGCCGATAGGCTCCGCAGCATTGGTGGCCATCGGCCCCAGGATGACCTTCAGATCTTCTAGGGTGTAGCCGTGCATCCGCTGTAGCTCGAGCAGGCTGGCGGTCTCGCCAGCGACACCCGCGGCACGCCAGGGATCGACCGCGTGCGGAGCGGCATCGCCCCCGGGTCCACCCGCTTGCTCGACGGCACGGCAGACCGAGAGCTCTGCGGCAAGGTCGTTGTCCGGCAGGGTGTTGAGATGGAGTTGGTTCTCAGTGACCCATTCCCGCCAGGGCTTTGCGGACGCGAGGCCCCGCTTGATCTCATCGTCTTCCACGATTCGGCCAGCGGTGGTGTCGACGAGGAACATCCGCCCAGGACGCAGCCGTCCTTTCCGAACGACTTCGCCCGGCGGCAGTTCCAGCACGCCCGCTTCACTTGAGAGCACCACGAGCCCGTCAGACATCTCCCACCAGCGACCCGGTCGCAGACCGTTACGGTCAAGCGTGGCACCGATCTTCACCCCGTCTGTGAAGGCGAGTGCGGCAGGGCCGTCCCAGGGCTCCATGAGGCAGGCCTGATACTCGTAGTAGGCCTTGAGGTCGTCAGCCATGCTCTCATGGCCACTCCAAGGCTCTGGGATCAGCATGCTGACCGCCTCTTCAATCGGCCGGCCAGCCAGCACCAGCATCTCCAGAACGTTGTCAAGCGTGGCGGAGTCGCTGCCGCCCTCACGAACAACCGGCATGATCTTCTCGAGATCGGGGCCGAGGACCGGGTGGGCCAGCATGCTCTCACGGGCATGCATCCAGTTGATGTTGCCGCGGACAGTGTTGATCTCGCCGTTGTGGGCGATGTAGCGGAAGGGATGGGCAAGATCCCATGTGGGAAAGGTGTTGGTGCTATACCGCTGGTGGACGAGAGCCAGCGCACTGTCAAACCGTTCGTCGGAGAGGTCTGTGTAGAACTTGTCAACCTGATCGGCGAGCAGCAGCCCCTTGTAGACGATGGTCTTCGACGAGAGAGAGCAGGCGTAGGCAAACCCTCGCTCCGAAAGGCCCATCTCGTCGATTTCGATGCCAAACCGCTTGCGGATCACAAACAGCTTCCATTCGAAAAGCTCTGCGGGCGTCTCGGCACCGCGGGAGATGAAGGCCTGACGAATCGTCGGCTCCACATCGCGAGCGGTCTTGCCGATCAGTTCATTCTTCACAGGCACGTCACGCCAGCCGAGAAACCGCTGTCCTTCTTCTCGACAGACCTGTTCAAAAAAGGCTTCGGCTTTATTCCGCTGCTCAATCGACGGCGGCAGAAAGATCGTGCCCAGCCCCCACTCGCCGGCGGCTGGCAGTTCAATGCCCGCCTCAGACGCCACGGCCTCAAAGAAGCCCTGAGGAATCTGCACGAGGATGCCGGCGCCGTCGCCAGTCAGCGGATCGCAGCCAGCAGCCCCACGGTGGGTCAGGTTCTCGAGCACCTCCAGACCCTGCCTCACGATGCGATGGCTCTTCGTGCCATGCTTGTTGACCACCAGCCCTACACCACAGGCGTCGTGCTCGTTGAGCGGATCGTAGAGCCCGGACTGCGGGGGCAGGCCGTGCGACGTCCGGATGGCAGTAGAGGGATGAGCAGGTCGCTTCATTGCGTCACTTTCGCGAGGGCTAAAGTTGCTGGGCCAGCCGCGAATCGGCGGGCTGTTGTCTGGAAAAATGTTGATCGTCTGAATGGCCGTGGAGCATCTCGACGAACAGCCGCACCGTCGCTGCCATCGGCTTTCCGCGGGCATGGATAATTCCCAGTGGCCGCACGAGGTCGCCCGCCCCGTCACCACTGATGGGGATTGCGGCGAGCGTGCCGGCAGCCACTTCGCGTCCGACCGTCGGCTCCGGCAGCAGGGCCACGCCCGCGTCGATCTCGACTGCCCGCTTGATGGTTTCGATGTTGTCGAACTCCATCGCCATCTTTGGCTCAACACCGTGGCTGGCAAACACTCGATCGATCTCGTGACGGATCACCAGATCGGGGTCGAAGCCCACCATCGGGCAGCCGTCGAGTTCGGCGATGTCGACCTCATATCGCGAGGCAAATGGACTCTCGGCTGCACAGACGAGCACCATCGGCTCTTTCCGCCATGGCTCGGCCTGGATGCCCCGCGTACCACGTGGGTAGCTGACGAGCCCGATGTCGGCCTGACCGTTCTCCACGCACTCGAGCACACGCTCGGGATGGAGGTATTCCAGCCTCACATTCGCCTTGGGGTAACGACCGATGAACTCTTTGAGATACCGGTTCATATGGTGCAAGCCGACCGAGTAGATCGCTGCCACCCGCACCTGGCCCGCAACTTCGTGGTGCAGCGTTCGCACCTCGTCCTCAAGCGCCTCGTAGCGGGCGATCAGTTTCTTGCACCCCTCGAAGAAGACCTGCCCTTCGCGGGTGGGCACGAGCGGCCGCTTCGACCGACGAATCAGCTGCACCCCGAGATGCTGCTCGAGGTGGCTGACGACCTGACTGGCGCCTGACTGCGACATGCCGTTATCTTCCGCCGCGCGGGAGAAACTCCGCCGGGCGACGATGTCGCAGAAGACTTTGAGCGATTTGAGGTTCATCGCGGCCAGTTTTTAATGAATAAAACGAATGCTCCTCCGTGCAAACATTCGGATAACTGATAGTAACGTACCGCCTGACGACCGGCCGTCAAGCGTCCTGCACCGCATGCCTCGAGCGGGTGGGCTCCGTCTGGGCTGATCGTGTAGAGTCTGCCGACAGAACGATGAGACGCTTCGTCTTTCCCCCGAAAAACGGCCATGTGCCCACCCTCCCTGAGCAGGTGGGGATCATGGTTGCCTGCGGCCTCGTCGAAACCACACGCTCGCCCACCCTCCTGACGCAAAAACCGGGCTTTTGCTGGCTTTTTCCGAGGGAGGCTTTTGCCCGAGCATGATCCGACAGGTAAACTGCGGGATTCCCTCTGATCGGCAGCAATGCCCCTTCGTGACCCGATTGATCCTAAGGATGCCGTGAGCACCACCGACTCGCACGCCCACCATTTTGCGGAAGCCCACGAGGCAATCGGCAAGGCCGACATCCTCATTGAAGCTCTCAGCTGGATCCGCCGTTTCCGTGACACCACCACGGTCATCAAACTCGGCGGCAGTGTGCTGGAACACGAAGACGCGCTGCGTCACCTGCTCGTCGATGTGGTCTTCATGTCGACACTCGGCATGCGGATCGTGGTGGTTCACGGCGGTGGCAAGGCGATCAGCCGGGCGATGGACGCTGCTGGCATCGCTCCACACTTTGTGCAGGGCCGCCGCTACACCGATCCGGCAACCCTCGAGATCGTTGAGAAGGTGCTTGCCACCGAACTGAACGAAGAACTTGCCGCCAAGATCGAAGAATACGGCGGTCGGGCCGTGTCGCTGAACTTCCGCTCCACTCCGGTTCTATTTGGCGAACGCCTCGACCTCCGCGATGACGCGGGCAACTCGGTCGATCTGGGGGCGGTGGGCCGCGTCACCAGCATCGATCGGCTTACCATCGACAACCTGATGTACGCCGGCCAGGTGCCGGTGATTCCGTCGATGTGCCTGGCGGAGAACGGCGAGAAGCTCAACGTCAATGCCGACACAGCGGCCACCGCTGTCGCCGCAGCGTTGTCTGCGGAGAAGCTCGTCGTGCTCTCCGACATTCCCGGCGTGCTGCGCGACATCAACGACCCCACAAGCCTCGTCCACTCGCTCTCTGCTGCTGAGGCTCGAGCCTTGATCGCCGACGGCACCATCGCTTCCGGCATGATCCCGAAGATCGAAGGCTGCTTAGAAACCCTCGAACAGGGCGTGAAGAAGATTCACGTCATCGACGGGCGGCTGCGGCACTCGCTGCTGCTGGAGATCTACACCAACAGCGGTGTCGGCACGGAACTTGTACGAGACGACGCCCGCTCATCGGCGGCAAGTCACCAGACCACCACCGTCGGCACTGGAGCCTGACAAAGGAACGTCATCGATGTCTGTAGCAGACACCTCTCCCGCCAACCCCGGCATTGGGCCCGCCACACAGGCCGTGATCAACACCTTTGATCGCTATGTGGTGCCCAACTACCGCCGGTTTCCGGTCTGCCTGGTGAAGGGCGAAGGCTCCCGCGTCTGGGATGCGGAAGGGGCCGTTTACCTCGACCTGTTTCCAGGCTGGGGCTGCAACCTGCTTGGCCACTGCCCCGAGCCGGTCGTCAAGGCCGTGCAGGAACAGGTGGCTTCGCTGATCCATGTTCCAAACACCTGGTACATCGAGTCACAGGGGCGCTGGGCAGAACTGCTCTCCGAGCGGTCGTTTGGCGGAAAGGCCTTCTTCTGCAACTCCGGCACTGAGGCGAACGAAGCTGCTATTAAGCTCGTTCGGCTCCGCACCAACGGTGAGCGATACAAGATCATCACCTTCCAGGGTGGCTTCCACGGCCGCACGCTCGGCAGCGTATCCGCGACGGCCCAGCCGAAGTATCACGAAGGGCTCGGCCCGATCGTGGCTGGGTTTCAGTATGCCCCCCACGGCGACCTCGCCGCGGTAGAAGAGCTGATCGACGACCAGACCGGCGGCATCATGATCGAGCCGATTCTCGGCGAAGGTGGTGTGGTGCCCGCCCCGGCGGGCTTCCTGCAGGGCCTCCGCGACCTCGCCGATCGCCACGATCTGCTGCTGGTGTTTGATGAGGTGCAGTGTGGCTGTGGACGCACCGGCACCTGGTTTGGCTATCAGCATTTCGGTGTCACGCCTGACGTGATGACCTTGGCAAAGAGCCTCTCTGCGGGCGTTGCCGGGGGAGCGATGCTGACCACCAGCGACCTGGCAGTTCACCTGCGGCCCGGCATGCACGCCGCCACATTCGGCGGCAACCCGCTGGCCGCTCGAGCGGGCATCGCAGCGATCGAGATGATCGAACAGCAGGGCTTGCTGGCCAATGTTGAGCGGGTTGCCGAGGTTTTCCGCAACCGACTTGGGCAGCTCAAGGAGAACTGCGAAGCGGTTGTCGATGTCCGCGTGCTCGGCATGATGATTGGCGTGCAGCTGGCATTTGACGGTGCCGACATCGTGCAGCAAGCGATGCAGCGAAAGCTGCTAGTCAACTGCACGCAAGGCAATGTGATCCGGCTCTTGCCTGCGATGACGCTGACTGAAGCTGAAGCTCACGAAGGCTGCGACATCCTCAGCGAAATCATTCTTGAGGCTGCCTCTTAGCCAGAGGCCTGTTGTTTGAGTTCCGCTTTTCTCCAGCCCTCTCTGCGTTCGATGTCACGTCACCTGCTCGTTGCCGAAGATCTCACCGCTCAAGAAATTGAGGCGGTCTTCGCTGTTACTCATGACCTGCAGACCAAGTTTGAGCAAGGCATTCGTGAGCCATTGATGCCCGGGCGAGTGCTGGCGCTTGTGTTTGAGAAGCCCAGCCTGCGGACGCGGGTCTCATTTCAGACGGCGATGGTCCACCTCGGAGGATCGAGTCTGTTCCTCGGTGCCGACACGGGCTTTGCGTCATCACGAGAGAGCGTGGACGACTTCGGCAAGGTGCTCTCGCAGTATGTCGACGGCATTGTTTGTCGCACGAAGTCGCACGACACGCTTGAGGCACTCGCCGCCGTCTCGGGAGTACCGGTGATCAACGGCCTCTCCGATGCCAGCCACCCCTGCCAGGCGTTGGCCGACATCTACACGCTCAGGCAGCATGTGGGCCGCACTCAAGGCCTGACGCTGACGTTTGTCGGCGATGGCAACAACGTCGCTCGCTCACTCGCCATGGTGTCGGCTCTGCTCGGCATGCGGTTTGTGCTTGCTGGTCCGGCCGGCTACCACTTTGGTGAAGACTTCCTGACGCATGTGAGCACGCTAGTGCCGGGGGCAGAGATCCTCCAGACCACAGACCCGCGAGAAGCGGTTCGCGGTGCGGCGGTTGTCTACACCGACGTCTGGGCGAGCATGGGCCAAGAGCAGGAACGCTCAGAGCGTCACAAGGTATTCCGACCCTATCAAGTCAACGCCGAACTGATGTCGCTGGCGCCCGAGGCAATCTTCATGCACTGCCTCCCGGCTCACCGCGGGGAAGAGGTGACCAGCGACGTAATCGATGGCCCGCAGAGCGTGGTTATCCAAGAGGCTGCCAATCGCATGCATGTGCAGAAGGGGCTGATCGCCTGGCTGCTCGGCCACTCTAGCGAGACGGTTACGAAGACAAGCCGCCGCTGAAGGCAACGCCCAGTTCTCGACCCAGCCAGCCCCTGGTCTGAAGCCGCCCCTACCCGGCAGTCACGGCCCTTTCAGCTGCCTGCGGCAGGATCGGGCTTGGCCTCGTCGGCAGCGTCTGCTGGCTGCTCGCTCCCTTCAGCAGCCGCCTCCTTGGCAGCATCTGGAGCCATCTCGTCGTCGAGCACGATCGACGCAGAGTTGATGCAATACCGCAGCCCTGTTGGCGGTGGGCCGTCATTGAATACATGCCCCAGGTGGGCACCGCAGCGGCGACAGGTCACCTCCGTTCGCACCATGAACAGCGAGGTGTCGAGGTGTTCCTCAATCCGCTCCCCTTTCTGGCCATCAACCGGGGCATAGAAACTCGGCCAGCCGCAGCCGCTGTCAAACTTCTCTCCTGAGGTAAACAGCGGCTCCCCACAGCCGATGCAGCGGTAGGTACCGGCGGTCTTGGTGTTCCAGTAGCGGCCAGTGAAGGCTCGCTCGGTGCCCTTCTGCCTCGCCACGTGGTACTGCTCGGCAGTCAGCCGCTTTCTCCACTCCGCCTCCGTCTGTGGGATGTCTTCGTCGTCGAGTCGTCCCGACACAGCAGGGTTCCGAGCAGCTTCCATCGCCTTGATCCTCTCGAGTTGGGCCTTTTGGCGGGCCGCGAGCACCTCCTGAGGTGTCAGCCGCCTTGGCCGATCGCTTGAATCCTTCCCAGATGCCTCGCCGCTGGCGGCTGGAGCCTCATCCGCAGCGACTGCCAGCATGCCGACGTGTGGCCTCATGGCGACGCCAACTCCCGCAGCAAGCACCGCGACGACAGCCCATGTTCGTGTGCTATTCATCGTGTCGTTCTCCCCATCAGTCCGAACAGCCGTCGGTCACTCCGTAAGACCACCAGACGACCAACACCCAGGTCACGATCGGCCACACCGCTATCTCAATAAGCGATACGAAACTAGGGCTTCCGCGGGTCGCGCATCGTCTCTGGAGTATAGTCGTGGTCCCGCTTGCGGATCACCTCCGCTTTCACGATCTGATCCGGGGCACCGCCCGCAAATGGGCCTTCTGTCCGCACCAGCTGCGGCAGCACATCAAGGCCCTCCACAACCCGGCCAAACACCGTGTGTCGGCCATCGAGGTGCTCTGTCGGACGGAAGGTGAGGAAAAACTGCGAGCCTCCCGTGTCTTTGCCAGCGTGGGCCATCGACAGCGTGCCGAGGAAGTGCTTGCGGGCGTTGGGCTCGTAGCATTCACAAGCGATTACATGGCCAGGCCCACCTGTTCCGGTGCCGGTTGGGTCGCCTCCCTGAGCCATAAAACCGCCGATCACGCGATGAAACGGCGTGCCGTCGTAGAAGCCTTTTTCCACCAGCGTGATGAAGTTCGCCACGGTGTTGGGAGCTTCGTTCTCAAACAGCTCCACGACGACCGGTCCTTTGGTCGTCTCGATCTTGACCCGAGGCAGGTCATCAGCAGCAGCTTCAGTCGCTCGCACTTTCATCTCCGCGGCAACCTTCGGCCGCTCTGAAGCCACCATCAACTGAAGTTCTTCCACGCGACCATCTTCAACACCCGCTTTTTTGGCCTCGTCGATCCAGGCCTCTGCCTGATCGAGTTGGCTGGCGACGAGGGCTGCAGACGCCCCCAGCAGCAAGACGTCCGGCGAGGCAGCCCCGGCTTCATCAAGCTTCTCGACGAGGGCAAACGCCTTCATTGGGTCGTCCGATTCGACTGCGGCAGCCACCACGGCTCCGCAGTGTTCGCGTGCTTCCTGGTCATTCGGGTCAGCAATGGCCAACGAAAAGGCAGCATTTTCCAGCAGCTTATCGGCTGCCATGCCCTTGACCTTGGTCTCGTTGAACTGCGCCTCGATCACCCGCTTATCGCTGCCGTCCTTGCGATACTCCGCCTGCAGACGCGTCAGTTCCGTGACAATGTCACGCATCGCCGTCTGCGACTCGGTGAACGCGGTTTTCGCTTCGGCTGCATCGACACCCAGTTGAATCGTGACGCCCCCAACCACTTCTTCCTCTGCCCGAGCACATGCGGCGGGCAGAGCAGCGGCCACCAGCGTGGCCAAGCACGAGATCAGACCGAACACGCAACGACGAAGAGTGATCGTGGCAACCATGGAAAGGATGTTTCTCTCGATGAAGAACAGGCGGGGCGATTGGGCAGCGGGTGTCCGACATCAGTCGGCGGCTCCGACTGATACGATACCACTTTCCGCTCAGCGACGAGTGGTGCCCTGCCCCCCCCTTTCCAGGGAATGACCGCTGCGGCCTTCCGCAGCCAACAGCTATGCCCCGTCACCATGCCCGCGGTGGAAACGCCCGCCGTCGCCCCCCCAAAGCAGATCAGACTGAGCCACCAGAGGCCGCCCAGCCTCCCCGCATC
>Ga0075475_10000900_pt1 | contig 14339 bp, 14 predicted proteins | sample DEB08_DNA_10_FD_76342 | JGI IMG/M metagenome (GOLD analysis project Ga0075475, IMG submission 76342) | Aqueous microbial communities from the Delaware River and Bay under freshwater to marine salinity gradient to study organic matter... | ecosystem: Environmental > Aquatic > Marine > Coastal ... | reverse complement strand
TGTCGCCACAGAGCGCATAGACCATCGCCTGGTCTGCCCGCTGGGGCAGCTCGCAAACCGCATCCGGTTCACGCTCCGGCAGCGTGTGAGGTACAGGTGCGCCTTCTGCTGAGCCGCCGAAACCACCGTCCCCGCGATAAAACAGGGTCGAGCTCACCGTGTAAAGCGGACTGCCATCATCGAGTTTAACGCTGGTCTCGTTGGTCAACAGTGCGCCCTTGCCCTCGCCCTTGTCATACACGCCGGTAACACGATTGCTGATCAGGGTGCTGGCCGCTGGCGGCAACGGCTGATGAATCTGCAGTCGCTGCTCACCATGCAGCATCATGACGTAGTTCATCTTGCTCATCAGGTTCGACCGGGTCGTGGCCTGGCGGCTGGGCTTCGTCAGGACCGTCGCGGCCGTCGGTACAACCCGGTTGCCAACGGTTTCACAGACATACTCAAGTTCACTGGTATCCAGCGGGTCTTTGCCCATGCCAATCGCCACGGCATAGAGCAACGAATCCCGGTCCGCGTAGCTGCCTGGGACTTCTTCGGGTTCGATCGCAAGGGCTTCTTGAACATCGGCAAGGGTGATGGCCATGACTTTCTCCTGAGTCTGTAATCTAAGCTTCGCGACCGATAATAGGCGATGCAGTCAGGCGCTGCCAGACTAGCGTGGACTATTGCTGATCCATCATCTCATTCAAGGTAAAGGTGACCTTGTGCAGTACGCCTGCGGTTTCAATCGGCACACCGTCAACAACCTTGGGTTTGTACTTGAACTTCAACGCAGCAGAGATCGCAGGTCGGTCAAAGATCATGCCCGGACTGTCGACGCACTCTTTCGTGCCACCTGGCCGATAAGTCTCAACACAGTTATCGACCACCACCGGGTTGGTGACCTTGCCGTTTTCATCAACGGTAAATTCAAGCATGACCCAGCCGAACCAGCCTTTTGACAGCGCCATCCTCGGGTACTGCGGTGCTACTTTGAGGATGGGCAGATATTCACCATCGGCTGAAAATGACGCTGACCGGGAAAGATTGATGTCAGGTACAGGCGCCTGCATCTGCGTCGTAAAAGCATTTTCGACGTTAACGGCCGCGGTGTTCTGCTGAATCTGTGGTGGTGGTTCATCCGGTGTGGGCGGTGGTTCCGGTTTACGTTTCTTGGTCTGTACCTCCATCACCTGCTTGGTGCGGACGAAGTCGACGAAACGGACTGTCGGCGTCTCATTCAGCTCCTTCTGGCCGGAGTCAATCAGGTACTGCATGAGATACAGCAGCATCAGCGTGACGACGATACCGAACATCGCCGTGGCCGGAAACTTGGCCAGGTAAAACCATCGGTACCACTGGTCGGTGTGGTGGTGGACGATAATCTTGGGCACTGCTTTCAGCTCTCTCTGTCTACTTCTGAGCGAAATTCTAGCCCCGGAAATGAAAAAGGCTCATTGACCGGGGTCAATAAGCCTTTTATTTCATCCTGATCCGGCGCCGGATGCCCCGGTAGTGGTTCAGGCTGTTGTCGACGTTCGGCAGCCCGCATAGCAGGCTGCCGTCACCGCATCAGAAGTTGTACTCAACCCCGATACGGATCTCGTAGACCGATGCATCGCCGATGCGAGCTTCTTCCTGCGAGCCACGAACAACGTTGTTCGGGAAGTTTACTTTTTCAAGCACACCCCAGTCATCGTTGATCATGTTGGTCAGGTTATCGATCACGAGGAAGGCTGAAGCCTGCCCGGGACCAATGTTGAATTCCTGCTCGATCTTGAAATCAACCTTGGCCCACCAGGAGCCTTCCTGGTCGTTACGACGATCACCCGGTGCCAGGACATTGTCACGGAAGTCGAGGAACGGTGTGAAACCATAAGGATTGATCGTACCGTTATAAGCGTAGCTGTAGGGAGGACCCTCATTAGCAGACGCGTAGAGAGAGATGCGCGTGATATTGTCGCCGAACCACTGTTTCTCCCAGTTCAACGTTGCCGTCAGACGATGGGCAATGTTGTAGTTGGAGGTCGACAGCACATCTTCTTCTGGATCAAAGAAGGCGCGGTTCTGATAGTTCGAGAACGCAACAGAACTGGTCATCGGCTGCACATCTTCGGCATCGTTGTAGGTATAACCGAAGGTCCAGTCAAAGCCGTTGTCATAAGCCTTGCTGAAGAAGATAGACGCCGTCAGAGAGCGGTTACCTTCGTCACTATTGGTAAGGACAAAGGACGCTTCGCGAACACTGTCGTAGATCGGGTAGCCGTCTGCCGTCTGACCGACGCGCTCGAGGTCGCCGTGACGAACCATGGCGGTGTCTTCACCACGGGTCCAGATCACATCACCCTGGATCTGCATCATGTTCTCAGTGTAGTAGGTGAAGCCCAATGCCATCTTCCATTCGGAGGGAAGATCAAAGGACGGGTCGAGATAGTTGATCTCGAAGTTGTCACCGGTACCACCTGTTACAGCGTCATAAATCTCAGCCGGGATACCCCAGCCAGGACCATTCGGTACACCAGGCTCAAGTCCCTTGTAGACAACGTCTGCATCAAACAGTGAGCGCGATCCATTCGTGTAACCGAAGGAGCGGCCACGCTGACCAAACTGCAGGACATTGTTGTTAGAGAAGTTGTTTGACAGCCAGACATTCGGGTTACCACCGGAGTATCGGCCTACTCCACCACGCAGAGTCAGGTCTTCTGAGATATCCCAGGTGATACCCAGTCGCGGCTGAATCAGGCCTTCACCGTCGAAGGACTGGCCGTTCGAGAAGCCATAGTCGGCAACGAAGTCCGGGTTGGTGACCGGCTCATCGTCGCTGGTATACCACTCGTAACGCAGGCCGGCGACGATCGTGATGGTATCTGTCAGGTCAAATTTATCCTGCAGGTAAACCGTGTTGATCTCGTAGCCCCAGTCTGCTGCGGCATCATTCGGGTTATGCGACGGTGCGTTGTTGTAGTAGATCGCCCGGGCAAAACCATTTCTGAAGTTATCAATACCACGGAAGCGGATCTCAGTTTCGGTGTGCTGGATGAACAGGTTGAAAATGTCCAGTGCCTCACGCTCGAAACCAAAGGTCAGTTCGTGACCGTTCCAGTCGTAGTTACCGCGGAATGAAATGGTGTCGACTTCATAGTCCAGCTTGTTGGACTGACGGGAGTCATCACCACCGAGGTAGACGTCGACATCTGCCAGTTCAACGCGGATTTCACCGAAGTCAGTACCGCCAACAGAAATCTGGCGGTTGTCGAGCTTCAGGTGACCGAGTCGAATCTCAGTTGAGAAGTTGTCGGTCCAGTCCGAGTAAAGTGTCGCAACGAAATTATCAAGCTCCGCACCACGCTCATACAGGTGGTTGGAGAATTCAAACTCGCTGAGATCGCCATCAGACTGAGAGATGTTGAAGCCGTCGTTGTAGTTATAGGTGAACGCGAGGCGATGGTAATCATTGATATACCAGTCGAGTTTCACCATGTACTTCTCGTCTTCATTATCGACGCTGCTCGGGATCGCACCAGGATCGTACTGGTATACCGTGCGGGCGATGTCGAGGATCTCATCCAGTTCAGCCTGCGTGACGAGGATCTCGTTGACTGCACCGGAACCGATCGGGCCCCGCTCGAACAGGTTGGCGCCGTCCCACTTCTCGTAGGCAGCGAAGAAATACAGCTTATCTTCGATGATCGGGCCGCCGAAGTTCACACCCCAGCGGGTTTCATCGTAGTCAACATACTCGATGTCATCACCTTCGAGGGTGTCGCCGCGCATGCTGTCATCGCTGTAATCGTAGAAAAAACCGCCGTAGAACTCGTTGCTGCCAGACTTGGTTACCGAGTTGATGTTACAGGCCGTAAAGCCGCCGTACTTGGCATCAAAAGGCGAGAGTTCAACTGACACCTGCTGGATCGCATCGTAAGGAATCGGCATGCGCTCCGTCGGGTAGCCGTTCGAGTTGAGGCCGAACAGGTCATTCATGCGAACGCCATCAACGGTCCAGCTGTTGAAACGGGAGTTCTTGCCGCCACACTGGATAGCATTGATGTCACCCCTGGACTCATCGACATAGACCCGAGGGTCAATTCGCAGAATGTCTGTGATGTTACGGTTGATGTTCGGGGCACTTTCCAGTTCCTTCAGACCGAAGGAGGCGCTTGGACCGACGGCAACCTGAGTCTTGATACGTGACCCGGTAACAACCAGTTCTTCCAGCACACCGGCTGAAGCCAGCCTGAAGTTGAGCGCAGTCGTCTGACCCAGTACCAACGCAACGTTTTCAAAAGTATCGCTGGAATAACCGCCTTCAGAGGCTGTTACCGTGTAGGTGCTGCCGACCGGCAGATTACGAATTAGGAAAGCACCATCCGCATTGGAATCAGCAGAGCGTGTCAGCGAAGTGCCTTCACTCTGGGCAGTTACTGTGGCGCCAGCAACGGGGTTGCCGCTCTGGTCCACGACAACGCCACGAATCGATGCACTGGTATCGATCGCGAGCGCACTGCCGCTGAATATCGTCATTAAAAGGGCAAGGGTTATCCCCATTAGCCCGTGCTTTGGCAGCTTGAAGTAGCCAACTTGTTTCATAGATTTCTCCCCGAAGTTTACCACCACCAGAGGATCACCCCGGCAGCAGAGCATGAGATTGCGGATGGTAGTCCGGAACCGTAAAGCAAGGATAAAGAGCGAATGAGGAGGTGATGTCGGATTCCCGGCCCAACCCTGCTCACACACACCTCGTGCTTTACAGGCAAACCCCGTCACGCGTGCAGTAATTCTAAGCCGACTCCGGAGCGCATTGAAGGCCTATCTGGCGATATCGACAGTAATTTCGTTACCCGGCGTAGCGGGTCGGGTCCTCGACCCCAGCCTCGGTGAACCCCACTGCCCGCAGGACACAACTGTCGCACTCGCCACAGGCTTCACCAGCCTCGCTGAGGCGGTAGCAGGACACTGTCATGCTGTAGTCAACACTGAGCTCCATACCTGCTTTGATAATCTCGCCCTTGGTGAGGGAAATCAGAGGCGAATGGATGGTCAGCCGGTCGCCTTCAACCCCTGCCTTGGTGGCCAGATTGGCCATATTCTCAAACGCCTGGACGAACTCCGGCCGGCAATCCGGGTATCCCGAGTAGTCGACTGCATTGACGCCAATGAATATATCGCTTGAGCCCAGCACTTCTGCCCAGCCAAGGGCGTACGACAGGAACACCGTATTTCTGGCCGGCACATAGGTCACTGGGATACCCTCATCCGCCACCGCCGCATCCGGCACATCAATCCCGTCATCGGTGAGGGCAGAGCCACCAAAAGCCCCGATGTCGATATTGGCGACGCGATGTTCCGTCGCACCGAGGTGTGCTGCCAGCCGCCGGGCGAAATCGAGTTCACTGCTGTGCTTCTGACCATAGGCGAAACTCAGACAGTAACAGGCATAGCCCTCTGCCCTGGCCATTGCCAGCACAGTGGCGGAATCAAGACCGCCAGACAGCAGGATGACTGCTTTCTTCTGCTGACCAGGCTTATCGATCGCGTCAGACACCGGGTTTTTCTCCCCACAACAGCTTGTGCAGCTGCACCTGCAGTCGCACATCAAGTTCATCTTCCAGAATCCAGGCGGCAAGGTCGCTGGACTCAAGCTCGCCATGACTGGCAGAGAACAGGACGTCAGAGACCCTGCCAGTCAGTTCAAACTCTGCCAGTTTGAAGCGGGCCCATTCATAGTCCGCGCGATTGCAGATGACGAATTTCAGCTGGTCCTTGGGCTGCAGCAGCTCAATGTTCTCCATGCGATTGCGCGCCAGTTCACCCGATGCTGGCGTTTTCAGGTCCATCACGATGGAGACACGCTCATCGATACCAGCCAGATCAAAGGCCCCGCTGGTTTCGATGGAGACCTCGTAGCCGGCATCACATAGCGCGGTTAACAGCGTCAGGCATTCCGGCTGGGCAAGCGGTTCACCACCCGTAACCGTGACGCAGGGTGATTTTCGGCGGGCGACCTGGTTCAGGATCTCCTCGATGTCGAGCAATTCACCGCCGGAAAAGGCATAGGCGGTATCGCAATAGACGCAGCGCAGTGGGCAGCCGGTTAAACGTACAAAGGCCGTGGGCCTGCCGACGGATCTCGCTTCACCCTGCAAGGAGTGAAAAATTTCTGTCACTCGAAGCGTGGCCACTTCAGGCGTCGCAGTTAATGGATTCGCGCAGGTAGTTTTCTGCCAGCTTGGCGGCAGACTTGCCCCTGTACTGGTCGACGACCTGCTGCAGCAGGTCTCTGGCACGCTCGCAGTCACCGAGCGCATGGTAGGTTTTGCCGAGCGCATAGGCAGCATCAGGCACCTTGTTGTGGCCCGGGAAAAACTGGATAACCTGGGCCAGAGCCTGGCGGGCTTTTTCAAAATCAGGATTCGCCTTGACGGCGTAAACCTGCCCCATCCAGTAGTAGGCATTGGGCGTGTAGACACCATCCGGGAAACGGGCGATCAATGCCTCAAGCTGAGTAATGGCGAGGTCGTACTGGCGGTTTCGAATGAGCAGCTGCGTCGTATCGTAGAGCTCCTTCTCCGACATCTCCTGCACATTCGCAAGCGGGTTCTCATCGCCTTCTTCCTGCACCGGTTCAGGCTCTGCGGGTAGTGGCCGGGCAGTGGCTGACAAGGCCTGCTGCAGACGAGCATCCAGTTCGAGATAACGGTCATCCTGAACGCGCTTCATCTGCTGCAGCTCATATTGAAGGGTTTCAACCTGACCGCGCAACTGCATAACTTCCTGCTGCAGCAGCTGCAACTGGTACTGCTGCTCAATGCCGCTTTCGCCTGCCTCCTCCTCAATGGGTGGCTGGTAGGTCACCGATGAGGTGTCACGAGACTCCACGGCAATCGGTGATTCAGCGGCCAGGGCCCCCGAACCAGTCAGCAGAACGAAAAATGGTGTGCTGATGATCGCAGCTGCGAGTATCAGCACACCACTTGAGCGGGTGTGAATAACCGGCATTGGCGCTTATCGATAAACGATCTCAACCCGGCGATTCTGCGCCCAGGCAGACTCATTGTGGCCGGCATTGGCAGGTTTCTCTTCGCCGTAGCTGATTACTTCGATCTGCGAGCGGGATGCGCCCTGCGCGACCAGGTAGGCCTGCACTGCGTTGGCACGCCGCTCACCCAGCGCCAGGTTGTATTCCCGGGTGCCACGCTCGTCGGCATGACCTTCAAGTCGAACCCGCAGGTAACGATCGCCGGCAAGCACTTTCGCGTGCTTGTCGAGTTCCTCGTGGCCTGCACGCTTGACGATGGCCTGGTCAAAATCAAAGTAGAAAACGCCGTTCAGCATTTCCGTCATGCTGCCGCTGTCATCCATCGGGATAACAATCTTGCCGTTCTCGACAACCGGACCTGCCGGTGCCATGACCTCTTCCGCCGCTGCGGACGTAACAGGAGCTTGCTCAATCGGCTCCATATCGGGGCCGGAATCCGCAGGTTCCTGACTGGCGCAACCGCCCAACAGCAAACCGGCCATGCAAAGCACCAGCAGCCCGCGCAACCTATTAAAAACCATGACTTGCTCCTTCTAACTGTGTCAGTGTGGTTCAGAAACCGGATTAAACCACAAATCCGAAAAATAATTTAGCAAAGACAACCGTTTATCGGCTTCTCTGCCGCATTTTATCGCCGTCAGGGATCCCTCTCGGTTACTCCTCCAGCGGGACGAAAATCTTGTTCTTGACCGGCGACCAGGCAGGTTCCCTGACATCACCTTCCGAGGACGGCAGGTTGAACTTGACGCCACCGTCGATCGATACGGCTGCGAGAATACCTTCACCCCGATGCTGCGTCGCATAAATCAGCATGGCCCCGTTGGGAGCAACGCTGGGCGACTCATCAAGCGACGTCTCTGTCAGCACCGTCAGTCTGCCCCGATTCAGGTCAAGCAGGGCGATGTGATAGATACCTTCGCGCCGGTGCACCATCACAAGACCGCTGCCATCCCGCAGCAGGTTGGCTTTCGCATTGTAATCACCTTCGAAGGTCAGTCGCTGGATCTGGAAATCAGCAAGGCGCAGCTGATAGATCTGCGGCTGGCCACCGCGATTCGAGGTAAAGATCAGCGATTCACCGTCCGCCGTCCAGGATGGTTCGGTATCGATCCCGTAGTGGCGGGTAATGCGCCGCAGCCGCCTCGTCTGCAGATCGAGAATATATATATCCGGATTACCGTCTTTTGACAGTACCAGTGCCAGCTGCCGGCCATCCGGTGAGAAGGACGGCGCGCCATTCAAACCGGCAAAGCTGGTCAGGATCTGCCGGTTGCCGGTGCTGAGTTCATGCAGGTAGATTGCCGGACGACCGTCCTTTTCAAAGGAGACATAACTGATCATTCTGCCGTCCGGTGACCAGGCCGCTGACAGGATCGGTTCATTCGACTGCAGCACGGTTTCAACCCGATGCCCGTCCGCATCGGCGATATTCAGAGAAAACAGCCGGCCATCTGGCTGGTCCTGGGCGGTGACGTACATGATGCGGGTCGAAAAGGCCCCTTCAATGCCCGTCAGTGCTTCGAACACCACGTCACTCACATGGTGCGCCATGTCGCGCAGGTCACCGGGGACGCCGCTGATGGTCTGGCGAACAACCACCTTCTGCCGCAGCACATCAAAGAGCTCGAAGGTAAGCCTGACCTGGACACCTTCGGGTTCAAGATAGCCCACCACCAGGTATTCCACATCGAGCATGCGCCAGTCGCGGGGAATCACATCTTCAGCGCGGTGCGGCAGGCTCAGCATCTGCTCAGACGGCAATGCCGTGAACCGACCGGACAACCCCAGGTCGGCCGAGATAACTTCATCCACAGCCAGCGGCAGCCTGCGCTTGCCGAGCCAGTCAAAAGGCACAACAGCGACGCGAACCGCATTATCCACACCCCGGGTGATTTCGATTCGAAGCTCGGCCTGCACCGGTGCGGCCAGTAAGCCGGCCACAAGCAGCCAGAGGATTTTCGTCTTCAGGATTTTCGCCATGTTCTGGATCCTCAAACTACTATCGCAGCCGTTTTCATTGTCTTTGCCAGTTACAGCCTCAGGTCGTCGGGCTTGAAGAGCACCATGAACTCCCTGAAGTCACGTTCAAAGCGCAAGGTATCAGTGGGTACGACAAATCGCTCGGATTTCCTGACAGCGAGGATCGCCGAACGATCAAAGGCATCATTACCGCTGCCCTCAATGATCTTCACATCAACAATTTCACCGGTCGGCACCAGGTGAACCCGCAGCAGGGTCTCCATCCCGTTACGGGCACTGGGCGGTCGCGACCAGTTCTGGATGATTTCACGCTGGATCTGGGCGACATAGGCCATGGCCTTTTCATCATCAGTCACGGCTTTACGCATGTTCGCTTCAACCACCATGGCCAGCGCCAGATCTTCCTCGAACTGTGATCGCACAGCTTCCTGGTCTACCTCGGGCGCGGGGTCAACTGCCGCCAGACTCTTTGGCACTGTCGACTGAACCGGTGGTGGCGTCGGCTCAGGCTCGGTGCGGACGGCCTCATTCTGCTTCTCCAACTGTTCAGCTTCCCAGCGCTTCTGGTCCATGACCAGGTTACGTTCATGCTCCCGACGCTTTTGAATCTTCTGCTGACGGTCGTTTGTCTGCTGGTTCTTTTCCCGTTGACGCCTCGCAGTGTAGGGGTTTTCCGCAACGACGCTGGCCTCTATGTAATAAGGCTCGACCTGGTTGAACTGTTGCTCGGTATCGCCGCCCCAGTTGAACATCATCAGCGCTATCACCAGCCCATGCACCAGCACGGCAAACAGGAAGGCAATAATGTATGAGGTCACAGAGTCCACGCGCGCTCGCTTCCGGAAGTTCGAGGAATCAGTTAGCCGGGTTATCCGGCTGCGTTATGAGCCCGACACTGGCAGCACCGGCACCCTGCAACGTATTCATCAGGGCAACAATAACGCCATACGGCAGGGTCTTATCACCCTCCACCAGCACCTTGATATCCGGATTGGCGGCGAGGATCTTCGATGCCTTCTCGCCAATCTCTTTCAGGGGCACCGGTTCCTCCGCCTCTCCCAGGTTGATGTAATAGGATCCATCAGCTTTGACCGACACCACCAGCATTGGTTCATCATCATCAACTTCAAGAGGCCCGGACGCAGCCTCCGGCAGGTCTACCTTAATGCCCTGGGTCATCAGTGGTGCCGTCACCATGAATATCACGAGCAGCACCAGCATGACATCAATGTAGGGCACGACATTGATTTCGGACATCGGTTTTCTGCGGGATGCTTTTGCCATGGATCAACTATTTCTGGTGGCTGGCACGGTAAAGGATACTGCTGAACTCGTCTGTAAATGCCTCAAACCGGTTCAGGATCACCTCCACCTGGGCAGAATAACGGTTGTAGGCAATCACCGCCGGGATCGCAGCAAAGAGACCAATCGCCGTTGCGACCAGGGCTTCCGAGATACCCGGTGCGACAACAGCGAGGCTCGCCTGGTTGACGGTGGCAAGCCCCCTGAATGAATTCATGATGCCCCAGACCGTGCCGAAGAGGCCAATATAGGGGCTGGTGGAGCCGACCGTCGCAAGAAACGGCAGGTGTGTTTCCAGCCTCTCTTCCTCCCGGCTTAGCGCCACGCGCATGGCTCGCTGCACGTTCTGCATAAGCCGGTCCGGATCGATGCCATCCTGCTGGCGGACCCGGGAGTACTCCTTGAATCCGGATGCAAAGATATTTTCCAGCCCGATCAGATCCTCTTCGCTTTCTTCAAGTTCCTTGAAAATCTGCCCCAGATCCTTGCCGGACCAGAACTCGTTCTCGAATTCAGTGGCATCGCGTCCGATAGCTGAAAGGGCAAACCCTCGCTGGAAGATCATGACCCACGATGTCAGTGAGGCGAGGAGCAGCAACGCCATCACTAGCTGAACGACAATACTGGCATTCAGGATCAGGTCGACAATGGAAAGTGGTTCGCTCAACTTGGCTCCTTGTAAAGTTATCTGACGCTTAAGATCACGGGATATTCCGCGAGCTCAGCGATGGCTTAATCCGTATCATCCGACGTCTGGTTAAAGAGATCGCGACTGGTTTCTGACCGGTCCGGCACCTTCAGGCCGAAATGTTCATAGGCAAGACGCGTCGCCAGCCGGCCCCTCGACGTCCGCATGATAAACCCCTGCTGAATCAGGTAGGGCTCATAGACATCCTCAATGGTCGCACTCTCTTCACCAACGGCAGCCGCCATGCTGTCAATGCCCACCGGGCCGCCTTCAAACTTCTCAATCATGGTCAGCAACAGGCGCCGGTCCATCTGATCGAAGCCGTTGGCATCAACCTTCAACATATTGAGTGCTGTGTCAGCAATCTCGCGACTGACCACACCCTCGCCCTCAACCTGGGCGAAATCCCTGACGCGACGCAGCAAGCGGTTGGCGATGCGAGGCGTGCCGCGCGACCTGATCGCTACTTCACGGGCACCAGAGCGTTCGCATTCAATCCCGATCATGCTGGCCGAGCGTTCAACAATGGTGGTCAGGTCGTCCACCGCATAGAATTCGAGTCGCTGAATGATACCGAAGCGGTCGCGAAAAGGTGATGTCAGAAGCCCGGTCCGCGTGGTTGCCCCGACCAGCGTAAACGGCGGCAGGTCCAGCTTGATGGAGCGCGCTGCCGGTCCTTCGCCAATGGTAAGATCAACCTGATAGTCTTCCATTGCCGGGTACAGCACTTCTTCAATCGCCGGGTTGAGACGGTGAATCTCATCAATGAAAAGCACATCTCCTTCTTCCAGGTTGGTCAAAGCCGCGACCAGGTCACCTTTCTTTTCAATCACCGGACCCGAGGTTGCCTTGATATAAACCCCCATTTCATTCGCAATGATGTTGGCCAGCGTTGTCTTGCCGAGGCCAGGCGGACCGAAAATGAGTGTATGATCCAGCGCTTCACCACGGCCGCGTGCAGCGGTAATAAAGAGACGCATCTGCTCTGAAACCTCAGGCTGGCCACAATAGTCATCGAAGGTCTGCGGCCTGATCGCCCAGTCCTGGGAACGTTCTGTATCGCTGCCCGCCGCGGTTACTATTCTATCTGACTCGATCACGTGTTTACCTTTGAACTCTTCTTGGCACGCCCGGCATCATGCCTTCATCAGCACTTTCAGTGCCTGCTTGATCAACGCTTCCAGGTCTTCTGCCGGGTCCTCCAGTTTCGAGAGCGCCAGCGCTGCTTCCTGCGGCTTGTAGCCGAGGCCGATCAGGGCAGCTTCAGCATCATCGGCGATGCTGGCAGTTACTGCACGAAGCTCACGTTCATGCTCACCGGCCAGTGCCGTGACCTTGTCCCGCATCTCGATAATGAGTCGTTCAGCTGTCTTTTTGCCCACGCCCGGCAGGCCGGTGAGTGTTTTGATATCACCATCGAGAATACAGGCGGCGAAACTCGCTGCATCAAGCCCTGAGAGTATCGCGAGCGCCATCTTCGGGCCAACCCCATTCACCTTGATCAGGGTTCGAAACAGCTCACGTTCATCAGTTGAGCTGAAGCCGAACAGCAACTGGGCATCCTCACGCACGACGAGGTGCGTGAACACGATCGCTTCGCCTTTGGCATCAGCCAGCATGGCAAACGTATTCAGGGAAATTTCCACTTCGTAGCCGACTCCGCCGACATCAATCAGAAGCTGCTGCGGTGAAATATCTGCGATCTGTCCTCGCAGGCGGCCGATCATGATTCGTCCGTACCCGCCAGGCGACCGCGGCGAAACCGATTGCTCTTCAGGATTGTCGCTCCCTTGCCGGCGAGTTTCGCCAGGTTGTGCTGGGTATTGTTGTGGCAGATGGCAATCGCCAGTGCATCGGCGGCATCTGACTGCGGCTTTGACGGCAGGTTAAGCAGCGTCATCACCATGTGCTGGATCTGCGCCTTGCTGGCGGCACCACTGCCAACCACTGCCTGCTTGATCTTGCGGGCCTCGTATTCGTGGACCGGCAACCCCTGGTTTACGGCAGCAACAATCGCCACTCCGCGGGCCTGGCCGAGCTTGAGGGCGGACTCAGCGCTGCGCGCCATAAAGATGCGCTCGATCGCCAGCTCATCCGGTATAAACTCATTTATGATCTGGGAAACACCCTGGAAAATCACATCGAGCCGTTCCGGCAGGTTCGCCTTGTCAGTGGTCTTGATACAGCCGCTGGTGACATATTCCTGACGATTGCCGATCACCCGGATAATGCCGTATCCGGTTACGCGGGAGCCGGGATCTATGCCGAGAATCAGCGCCATGTCTTGCCTCAGGAGAATGGGGTCAAGTCTAGCATACCGGGGGTTGGCGGTGTTCCTCGAATCTGTACGGTTACGCTGTTCATCCTCAAGTAGCGAGGTGAAGACCGCTTCCTTCCGGTACCCGCCTCCAGCGCCTGTCACGCCGCTGCCCCGGAATGAACAGCAGGATAAGGATTTACTCGGCGAGGAGATCGTCCGGGAAGCCGGCGTTAGTGTAGACGTTGGTCACGTCATCAAGGTCTTCGAGCGCATCAATCAACCGCATGACTTTCTCACCGGTATCGACATCCAGATCACTCACCGTCTGTGGCACCATCGCCACTTCTGCAGCTGCCGGTTCAAGTCCGCCCTCAACCAGGGCATCTTTGACGGTATGAAAGTCTTCCGGTGCTGTTACCACTTCGACCATACCCTCATCATCCGCGACCACATCTTCGGCGCCTGATTCAATGGCGATTTCCATCACATCGTCTTCGCTGGTACCCGGTTCAAACTGGATCTGGCCCTTCTGGTCGAACAGGTAATCGACCGAACCATCCGTACCAAGATTGCCGCCCGCCTTGGAAAAAGCGTGGCGCACTTCCGCGACCGTACGGTTGCGATTGTCCGTCATGGTCTCCACCAGGATGGCGACACCACCCGGACCATAGCCCTCGTAGGTAAGCGGCGTGAGATCAGCGCCGTCCTGGCCACCGGCGCCGCGGGCAATCGCTCGCTCCATGGTGTCCTTTGGCATCTGGGCAGCCTTGGCTTTTTCGACAACGGTGCGCAGCGCCGGGTTATCTTCAACGTTACCGCCGCCATCTCTGGCAGCGACGGTGAGTTCACGAATAATCTTGGTGAAGACCTTGGCCCGCTTGGCATCCTGCCCGGCCTTGCGGTGCTTGATGTTGCTCCATTTACTGTGACCTGCCATCGCTTACTCGCCCTCTTCTGCCGCCGCCTTTTTAACGGTAATACCGAGCTCTTTCAGCTGATCCGCATCAATCTCACTGGGCGCCGAGGTTAAAAGACAGGTCGCCGTCTGGGTCTTGGGAAACGCAATCACGTCACGGATCGCGGTTGCACCG
>Ga0075475_10000896_pt1 | contig 14344 bp, 11 predicted proteins | sample DEB08_DNA_10_FD_76342 | JGI IMG/M metagenome (GOLD analysis project Ga0075475, IMG submission 76342) | Aqueous microbial communities from the Delaware River and Bay under freshwater to marine salinity gradient to study organic matter... | ecosystem: Environmental > Aquatic > Marine > Coastal ... | reverse complement strand
TTGGCCGTTCGGAAGGATTGGGCACAGGTTCCCGTACATTTGGCGTTTCGAGGGAGTGCAGGGCAGAGTTTTTCGGTGTTTCAGACGGGGAATGTATCGGTGCGTTTGACGGGCGAGGCGAATGATTCGGTGTGTAAGTCGATGCATAGCGGGAAAACGGTGATTGTTCCGCCCGAGGGAGTGCTGTATCGGCCGGAGGAGAATGCAATTATCGGCAATTGTGCCTTGTATGGTGCGACGGGTGGTATGTTGTATGTGTATGGGCAGGCGGGGGATCGGTTTGCGGTGCGGAATAGCGGGGCGACGGCGGTGGTGGAGGGTACCGGGTTGCATGCCTGTGAGTATATGACGAATGGAATGGTGGTAATTTTGGGGGAGACGTCGGAGAATGTGGGAGCAGGGATGACGGGGGGTGTGTTGTATTTGGCGGAGGATCCTGGAGAGCGAATCAATCGGGAGTATCTGGCAGAGGATGGGTTGACGGAGGAGGATTGGACGTCGTTGCGGTTGATTTTGGAGGATTACGGACGGGAGACGGGATCGGCTCGGGTGGCAGAATGGGGGTTGGATTGGGAACGTGTGCGGGTGCGGATGAAGAAGTTTGTGCCAGTCTCTGTTTCAGGTATGGGTTAAGATACCTGTGATGGATGTGGATGATGTGGGTGGGGGTGTTGTGGTTGTTCATCCAGAAATTTCCATATAAGTTTCTGTGGATGCCTTAGAGCCATATCCCATAACCATGACCCGGGATGGGGAGCTTACCTCCATAGACGAATCTATTCCCGAGCAGGTTCAGGTCTTCCGGCTGGATCAGAACTATCCAAACCCATTTAATCCGACGACAACCATTTCGTTTGCGCTACCAGAACCGGGACACGTGCGAATGCGGATCTTCGACATGACCGGCCGTCTGATGACCGAGCTGGTAGACCAGGCCTTGATGGCCGGTGAGCACACGGTGTCCTGGAGCGCAGCAGGGGTTTCAAGCGGGGTGTACATGTACCAGCTTCAGTTCCGTGATGCCTTATTGTATCCAACCCGAAAAGATCTTGCAATTATTTTTCAACGTTTAACCGAAAGAAACTATCCTATCCATGGGGCCAGTGATCATGGGGTTTCCGAGGCAATCTATTTACAGGATCCTGATCAGAACGGGGTAGAACTATATTGCGACCGGCCAAAGGAGCAGTGGCACTACCTTGAAAATGGTTTGGTCCATTTGGTAACAAAACCGTTAGACCTGGAAAGTCTCATGAAAGAGTTGGGGGATTGAACTCTGTATATATGCCACCCTCTAAACATGCCACCCTTAGTAAACAAAAAAACCTCTCATGCAGTAGATCGCAAAAGAGGTTTTGGAATACTTTAGATTTAGCTCCCCGGGCTGGATTCGAACCAGCGACCGATCGGTTAACAGCCGATTGCTCTGCCACTGAGCTACCGAGGAGTGTGACATTCAAGGATGGCAAATATAAGAGGTTGAGGCTTGTTTAGTCAAGCATCAACCCAAAAAAAAAGAGCCACCCACTGGTAACTCTTTTTCTTCCATTCAAAGTGCAGACAAACGTTCTTATCAGGCGTTTTTTTGCTCCTGAATGTGAACACGGATCTCCTGCGCCAGGCTTTTTACGGACTGAAGCGTTTTACGGGCACGTGTTCCGGCCGCTTTGTTTCCTTTTTCGTAGAACTTCACCATATCTGATTCCAGCTCTTCAAGCAGTGCTTTTAAATCATTCATTTTACTCATTTGTATCTCCGTTTGCGTTGTAGGTTGTATTATAGGTTGAATTGTAGGCTGTGCTATTATTCGTACTTGTGATCATACTCGCGATATCTGATGTGTATCAAATGATCAAAGAAAGTAGTCGAAAGTACTTTGCATGAAAATACCTAGTCTGTCATGCATGGAACGGTGGGCCATGTACTGTGTGAACGATCCAAAAAATGAATGGAAGCAAGCTCGCTCTGTACAGCCTGAAAGTTCGCTCATCAGCCGATTTAGTACATAGTTTTGACGGTTTGGTTTGATCACACAAGTATGGTAATCGAACACGTTTCGCATTTCTTACCAGTCAAAACGATAAGAAATTAGATAATCAACTCTAATTATACAAATATTTGTTTGCTGGTTTTCATTTGTAATGTTCAGGCCTTGATGTTCAGGACTCACTGTACTCTCGGAAGTTTATGAAGATGCTCCTCCCTGCCGAATCGTTCCGGCGTTGCCAGATGAAAAGGCAGATCCGATTCAAGAAAATCTCTGGAAATGTGCTCTTCAAGGAATGATCGGTCTTCGCTCTTGGACAGTGTTTCGGGGAGTTCCAGCTTTATAAAATCGGTACCCTTTGCATGGGAAAACAGGATCAGTTGTTCGATATGGAGCTCACGCATAAGCGCCCGAGCAAGTTCCGGCAGTGGAAGGATTTGTGTGGTTCGGGTTGATGAGAGAGCCTCTGATGCCCCGTCCGTTTCGCTGACTCCAGCCAAACATGACAGGAGTAGTACGGTTCCGGGTGGATGAGTCAGCCGTTCTGACCGGATTGTAATCATGTCCTGCCAGGAAGTTCCCTTATCTCTTTCTGCAGATACCATCACGGCATCTCTGTGAAATCCATGCATTGCAACCGCCGGCACTCCGGCATCGGCAAAAAGTGCGGTCAGGCGCAGGTTGAGATCTTTGATTGCACGTCGGGCAGCTTGCTCTCTCATCACCCCTGTTTGAAGAATTCGATTGGTGTACTCGCTGTCACCATGAATCACAAGTCCGGGTTGTTTATGCCTGGCCAGAGCCTTTGCAAATGCATGCAAAAAGATGCCATTATCCAAATTTTCGAAGTCCAGTACAGCAATATAACTCATAAAACGTGTCCTTTAAGGCGATTCAACCAGGGGTACTCAACCAGGGCAACTCCATTATGAACTCTTGAATTCAGAGGGCTGCAATTACCATCCAGTCAGGAATGATCGGGTTTGTTTTCGCGTAGATCTTTTTGCAGACTTGTGGATAAGAAACTCATGGGCAATAGATCAAACACAGTATGTCTGGAACGGGATCCGTCGCCATGAAAGAGCTCGAGGTCGTAGTTCGGCATCGTTTCAAAAAGAACCTGGCGACATGCACCACATGGGCTGCTAAATTCCGCTTTGGGAGCATGAATTTTCATAATGCCCGATGGATCATATCCCGCACTTAAAGCACGGCTCACCGCTACTCGTTCTGCGCAGAGTCCGAGACTCCAGGGTCCGGGCTCGACATTGACACCAGGAACCCACGCAGTTTGATCATTGACATGAATTTCAAGTAATGCACTTACCGGGAAGTCAGACGCCGGCGTGACGGCGAAATCGAGCAGAGTCTGTAAAAGGATGTCCGGATCGGATGTACTAATCATTGGGTCATACAATGACAGACTTTCTGCTTGTTTTTTCATCTCTGACAATCGAAATAGATCACACCAAAAGTCAAATAGTTCTGGTTTGTTACCAAACCATTTTACGGATACTGGTTCATCCTGATTTGCCAGACAACTGCATACAGCAGCCTGTACCGAAGAGATTGATATTGGAAAAGAACTGATCTCCAAACGTACTCCAGGGTACAAAAATCCTTTCTTTCCTTCAATCAGACAGGCCGAACCTTGGCCGGAAAATGGAACATGGCTTCGTTCCAGAAGGGTCTTTTCGAGCATGAACCAATTCTTTGTGCGCTTCGTTGTTTCCTGAAATCTCAATATTTCACCTCTACTTTTTCCATCAGGCTCATCATCACTGTATCTGCAATGGCAGCTCGCACTCGGCTGATTTGGCTGCCGTCCCTGCGTTCCGGCCATGTCCGATTCGTTAACAAGATCACAGCCAGATCCTCATCGGGATCGATCCAGACACTGGTCCCAGTAAATCCAAGATGACCAAACGTTTTCGGGCCGGTAAATTGACCGGCAGACGAAAAACCATCACTCTTGTGATCAAATCCATACCCACGACGAGTTAATGTAGACTGGTTTCGAGTAAACTGCTTCACCACCTCTTCAGAAAGATAGCGCTTACCGCCATAAACCCCCTGATTTAGTAGCAGTTCTGCAAATACTGCAACATCGTAGGCAGACCCAAAAAGTCCGGCGTGCCCAGCTACTCCACCCATAAAGTAGGCTCGCTCATCGTGAACCACACCCTGAACCGTCCCCCTCTCCCAAGTAAGATCGATCTCCGTGGGAGGGATCACATTGGTCAGCCATCGTCCAACCTTCCCGGGATTAAAAAATGCTGTGTTCATCCCCATAGGTATATAAAAGTGGGTTCGAAGATATCGGTCCATTGGCATACCGGACTGTCTTTCGATAATTTCTGCCAGGAGCATAAACCCAAGATCACTATAACGGTAAACCTCCCCAGGTTCCGAAAGCAGGGGCTCTCGTTTTACAGCTGCCAAAATCTCCTCTTTCGTTTTGTATCGGTCTACGTACACCTGAAATGGAGGCAATCCCGATTGATGAAGCAGCAGATCCCGGACTGTGACATCCGACGCAGTCCGCTCTGCGAGTCTCGGACTTTCTGCGAGTATTGTACTTCCCGTACGGTTACTGCTAATACTCAAATCTCCCTGCATCGTTGCAAGTTCATCCGAACTACCGGCCGCAGTTGAAGAGGAATGCGTGTCGGAGAAATTGACTTCCGAATCCTCCGCAGACTCCGGTAACGCAAGGGCCCATTCCGGCAAATAGGCAGAAACCGGATCGTCCAGTCGAACCGCCCCTTCATCCACAAGACGCATCATCGCCAGTGTAGTAGCCATAATTTTGGTGACCGAGGCCAGATCATACACATGATTGGGTTCCACTTTCTTCAGTCGCTGGTAGTCGTGATATCCGTAGGCTTTATTCCAAACCATCATTCCATTTTTTACAATTCCAACCACTCCCCCTGGAAAAACCGAATCATCCATGGCACGCTGCATATGCATATCGATCTCCATCAATGTAGCGAGATCCATGCCGGCTGTTTCCGGACGGTCCCATCGAAGAGTTGTGTGGGGACGTTTCAACCCATGGCCAACTTCAAAAAGATCCGGAATAACGGTCGGAAGTGATCCTGCAATTTCAGAGGCACCAAAAAGCGCAGGTACGGTTTGATCAATCTGCATCCTGCTTGATGCCCAAGCCAGTAACTGAACATCCGCATCCGGGAGCTCGCGGACCAAATATGGATTTCCAAATGAGATGAGAATGGAGGGTGATGGCATCTCCAAGATCTCTTGCAGAACGGGCATAAGTTCATCCGGTATCTGAATTTTTTTGTGTGACTCCACCATCACAAAGGATCCGATTATAATCAGATCTGCCTCAGAAGCAGCATCTAGAAGTGCCTGAACATCTTCCGGATCAGTACCAGGATCCAGGGTGCGGAAATCCACCCGATGCAGATAATTACGAAGTTCCGGGGCCATGCCATATCCGGACCGGTCATCTTTTTGATCTGAAACAGCGAGTGCAAGTACATTTTGATACTGATTCTTTCCTATTGGCAACAACCCCTTCTCATCACGTAGCAAAGTGACCGATTCACGGGCAATCCGTTCAGCGACCCGTTGGAACGAAGGCGTATTGATCGTTCTGGTGAGGGTTTCCGTTTCAACAAACCGGTTTTCAAATAAGCCATACTGATGCTTATATGTGAGCATTTTTAACACAGACCGATCAATACGCTCTTCCGAAATTCGGCCAGACAGAACGGCTCGTTCGACCTCGGCAATGGCTGTTTTAATATCCGGGCTTATGAGCATGATATCAGCACCGGCAAGCAGAGATTCCACGACCGCCTCCCCGGGTGAGTAGTGATCTGTGATTCCATTCATATCAAGTCCATCCGTTACAATCAGTCCATCAAATGATAGGCTGTCGACCAGTATCCGATTCAAAATGGACGGATCCATCGTGGCGGGGCGGCCGTAATTCGTACTGATACCGGGGTAAGCAATATGGGCTGTCATAACACTCTGTACCCCTCGTTCTACAGCCTCACGAAACGGTTCCAATTCAAATGACAGAAGACGATCCAATGGATGCCGAATGACAGGCAACTCTAAATGAGAGTCTATGTGCGTATCTCCATGCCCTGGGAAATGTTTGGCCGTTGCCATCAATCCCTCGCTCTGGATTCCATCAATAAATGCAGCGCCAAATCGTGCCACGGTTTCCGGTGAATCCCCAAACGACCGGACATTTATCACCGGATTGTCCGGATTGTTGTTGATGTCCAATACCGGGGCCAAAATCTGATGAACCCCGAGCAGTCTAGCTTCCCGTGCCGTTATTTTCCCCTTCAGCCATGCATTCTGCGGATCACCCGTAGCAGCGATACCCATCGCCGGTGTAAATCGGGTGGTGCCTCGTACTCGCATGGCCGCTCCATACTCCATATCCTGAGCAATCCAAAGCGGAACGGGAGAACGGGCCTGAAGTAGGTTCGTGAGATGCGCCTGACTAAGCACATCCCCCTGAAAAAATAGTACTCCACCAATCCGGTACTCAGAAACCAAACGCTTTAGTTCGAGGGTCGCCGGGTCGTAATCGTTACGAAAAGACCCATAGGCACGTACGACAAAGAGTTGGGCGATCTTTTCACGCAGCGTCATGGACCGTAACAACGAATCAATTTCGGAGTGTGCGACTCTGTACGAAGCCACATCGATGGTTTGATTCGGGGCTGTGTCAGCCAACTGCTGAGGCATTGACTCCCAACGTGAATCATCCGATTGATTCAACGTCCGGTTTGAACCACAAGACACGACTGTCATTGTTACCGTGAAAATTAGCGAAATTGTGGCCAACCTGTGCCTCACGGAGCGATACTTTAGGGTATGACCCATCACGGAACGACACTTCATGGATCTTGGGACAGTCACAACATTCATTTTCAATGGTTTCATGGTCACCTCGGAAACACTTCAAAAATTCTTCGAAAATTCTACGCAATCACTCTAAAAATGACTCTTTGCAAGACAAATGTCAACGTAATGGTATCGATATTTTTACCTCTGTAAAGCGGTCAACTTCCGAGTCAATTACAATCTTTCCCCCACATCTTCGAAGCATCTTAGCAGTGAGATAAAGACCCGTCCCTGAACCGGGGATATACCCTGCATTCCTGCCTCGGTAAAACGGTTGCTTGATTTGATGCAGATCTTCCTTGTGAATTCCTGTACCACGATCGTGCACACGAAAGTGAAACCATTGCCCCGTTTGATCCCTCTCGAGCCCCCACCCAATCGAAATATCCGGAGGTTGATCTCCGCAATAGGAGATTGCATTTCCCAGTAATGTGTCTGTGATGAATTCCCACTGCATACGACTAACCGGAAGTTCAATGAGGCGCGGCTTAGAAACGGAATTTGTTTTCCCGGCTACATATCGGATCTTTGCCTCTCGGACGCCTCGGTAAAAGGAAACTTTTTGCTTCAGGTCGGAGTCAGGATTAATGCAACAAACAGATCCCGAGTGATGCATCCCTTCAAGGAGCAACCCCTCAAACACTCTATGCAAACGGGATGACGCGCGATGAATTTGATGCAAACCCCTCTCAATCCGATCTATGTTTTGACTAGGAACCTCAATCATCATCCTCGATAATTCGCCAGTTGTATGTATGATCACAGAAAGCGCAGTCTTGCAATAGTGCAAAGCCATAGGAATCTCCTCTTCAGACCATCGTACATCCCTGCAATTCAATGATCCAAAACCCGATGAGTGATGCCCCGCAGAGTTATCTACCTTAGAGATCTCTTCCTTAGAATTGTACCTTCTAGTGTTCTGGTCCATCGTTTTGCATCGTCTTTAGATCCCTGGCAAGGTGTACCGGTTTCACCTCTCTATCATTTCGTAGATCATTTTGTAAGTCTTCGGCTCCGCCTGTTTTTTTTCATGAGATCCAGCGGATTTACATCAAAATACTCCCGGTATAACCGTGCAAAATATCCACTATCCTGATACCCGACTCTTCGGCTTACCTCCTTCAGGGTGGTTACCTCTCGACTCCGAATCAATTCATTCGCCTTCAACAGCCGTAGAAATTTGATCATCTCATGGGCAGAAATGGTAAGCAGATCCCGAACCCGCTCGTAAAATTGCTTTTTGTTTACATTCAAACTCGCAGCGAGATAGTCAACGTTGAGATGATAGTTGTCGATCTCCTGCAAAATCAGCTCGTAAACTTGATTGATATCCTGCTCAATTACGGTTTGATAGGGTACTGTTGCGGATTGTACCCTCTCAATAGCCATGTGAAAATTCCGGATTTTGAGCTCTAGTTGTACCATATCGAGTGGTTTCTTCTCAACAAACAGAGCTCCGTTTTTCAAAAGACTCAGATCATTCACCTGAGGTTTTCCGGTGATAATCACAACACTCGTCCTTGGGTAATGAACCGTAATGTAGTCCAGAGTTTCATACCCGTCCATGGCAGGCATCGTTAGATCCAAAATCGCAACTTCCACCGGTGTTGCATCCAATATATTCAACGCCTCCAAACCATTCGAGGCATTGGCCGTCTGATGTCCGCAGGATTTAAAATACTCTTCAACAGTAAGCCGAAAATCATAATTATCATCAACAATTAGCACGTTCATATCACAAGTATTAATTATACATTATCAAAACAAGAAGCTTTGATGAATATAACTCTACCAGAATATGAATAATGCACACTGTCAATAGGTCATTTTTCCAAAACGTATGAAAAAATGGTCATTCCGATATGAATTTTTGTACAAGCGGCAACTCCCAGCCTCTCTCTGGAATCACATCAACATCCTATCCGGCCTCTCTCCCGTAACCTCAACAGATCACGCTTCCTACTCCTTCTCCTTCTCCTTCCCTCCAAACTTCGACCCCGTCGGCGGGCGGTACGCCTGAAACGGAATCTTCAGCAAATTCCCCGCCCGGTCATGCTCCTCCGGATTCATATGCGTATCAATCCCATATACCAACTCTCCCGGATCCACCCGCGCATACGTCCCAAAAACCCGATCCCACACCGCAAATATATTCCCGTAATTCGTATCCGTTAACGGCTGCTGATAATGGTGATGCACCTTATGCATATTGGGCGTTACAAACACCCAAGAAAGAGCTATGTCCAGCCGATCGGGCATCGCAATATTCGCATGCGTGAGATGTGCAAATAACACCGATAAACTCTGATAAAGCATCACCATTCCAATCGGCACACCAAGCACAAACACCCCCGCAATCGTGAACAAAATTCGAAACACTGTTTCCCCGGGATGGTGACGCAACCCCGTCGTAACATCCACCGTTGTATCGGAATGGTGCACCAGATGAAACTTCCACATCCATCGCACCTTATGCTCCACCCAGTGAATCAGCCATGCCCCAATCAAATCCAACAGCAAAAGCGCCGCAATCACATGCACCCAAAGCGGCAAATCCACCAAATAGAGTAGCCCAAAGGAATGTTTCGCCGTCCAACTCGAAGCGAAATAGAGCACCCCGGCCAGCCCAAACCCAATCACCGTGGTAAACAACGTAAACATCAAATTCATCCCCGCATGCCGCACCTTTCGATACTGAAAATCTTTCAGCGGAATTACACCCTCCATCACCCAAAACACAAAAATCCCACCCATCAAAATCAGTGCGCGAACCGCCGTAGGAATGGTTTCAAAATAGTTGATTAATGCGTCCATAATACCAAGATAACCAGGTTTTTTATTCGGCTCTCCAAACTCTCACTCTCCAAAAAATGTATGGAATGATCGTGGAACAGTAAAGTTCTACTTTTTTCGGGTTGATGGAAAAGCTTCCCGGACCCAATCCGTTCTATAAGTTGTGCGGGTAGTTCCAGATTCATTCTGTGCAACTTTCGCGTCGAACCTGTATTTTCCTAACTGCACTTTCCAAGCTGTGCAGATGACGATTCAACCCTTTCAACGATTACTCTTGCTATACTACAAGCTGACTTTTTTGTTTTTGTTGATGCTGCAAAGTCTCGCTGTTATCACACCAGCGGTTGTCCAACCCGATCCCGGTGAACCGTTGTCGATACCCTTCCCGGGTACGTTCTTAAAATCATCTGTATTCTATGGATCGTCGACAAACCATGGTTTAATGACCAACCCTGGTTAGTCGACAGCCCCTGGTTCGTCGACAGCCCCTGGTTCAGATACCACAACCACCCCGGCGAGCTTCGATACAATCACAAACTCATTCCAGGACAAACCGGGCGAAGTAACCGTGCTGAGTGCAGATGGTGTTGAGGTAACGGTCCGCGACCGATCCCGTATCGCAACCCTGGGCGGCGCAATCACAGAAACGGTATATGCACTTGGATATGGCGACCAACTCATCGCTTCTGACCAATCGAGTACCTACCCGGAAGAGATCTTTCGCAAACCGCGACTCACGGTATTCCGAACCTCCACCCCGGAAAGCATCCTCTCCCTCAATCCATCCCTCATACTTACAACCGAAGGGATCCGGCCACTCTCGGTTCCGACACAGCTTCGGAATGCAGGGGTTCCGACGCTACTACTAAAGGAGGCAAAAACGCCGGAGGACGCCGCGGAACGAATGCGGAAGATCGGAAAGGTGCTGGAGGAGGAGGAGAAAGCGGAGGAAATTATTTCAGCGATGCTGGAGGATCTGGAACGAGCTCATGAATTGCAGGAGCAGTTGCCCCGAAAACCTCGGGTTCTGTTTGTCTATACCCGCGGTGCCTACATGGTAAATGTTACCGGACGCGGCACCTCTGCAGATGCAGTCATACGACTTGCCGGAGGAATCAATGTGGTGGATCAATTCGAAGGATACCGTCCGCTTACAGCGGAAGCCGTGGTAACATCCGCCCCCGACCTGATTCTTGTTCCTGAGTTTGGGCTCGAAATGCTGGGTGGAATGACTGCATTCCTCAATCAACCCGGAATATCCCTAACGCCGGCAGCCAAGAACGGACACATTCTGGCGATCGATGATGCAATGCTTCTTTCATTTGGCCCAAGGCTCGGTCAGGGCGTCTACCAACTTACCTCCGAAATGATTCGGGTTCTCGAGGAGAAGCAACCATGAGCGCGAGCTGGAAAGCAAGCACTCAACCGGGAAGTCAATCTGGCAAATTGTCGGATGCTCTATCCAACCTGACTTCTGCATCTGTTCCACTTGCAGATACGGGTGGCAGAACCCATCATCCTGCTGTAAAAGCCTCAAATCGCACCGCAATACTCTCGATTCTGGGCGTTTTGTTACTCTTTGTGACCCTACTTTCCGCAGCTATAGGCGCTGTTTCCATTCCCTTTTCGCAGCTTAGTGCGATTCTGCTCTCCAAAATCGGGATTCATCTTCCGGTAGAAATCGATCCGCGCGCAGACCTTGTCCTAACTGGCATTCGGCTTCCACGCGTTCTGCTGGGTGTGCTTGCCGGCATGGCTCTGGCGGTAAGCGGCGCACTGATGCAGGGTCTTTTCCGCAATCCGCTCGCCGACCCGGCTTTGATCGGAATCTCCAGCGGATCCTCCTTTGGTGCATCCTTAATGATCGTTTTTGGAAGTACACTGCCCGGATTTGTGGCCTCTTCTCTTGGCCTTTTCACCATTGCTCTTGCAGCATTTGCAGGCGGGTTGATGGTCACCTTCATCGTCTATACCATCTCCACGAGGGATTCGCAAACCTCGGTTGCCACGATGCTTCTGGCCGGAATTGCCATGAATGCTCTTTGCGGGGCAGGTACGGGCGGACTGATTCTATTCTCCACCGATACCCAACTCCGGGACCTTACCTTTTGGTCTTTGGGCAGTCTCGGTGCTGCAACGTGGCAGACCCTGGCCGTGGTTGCTCCGTTTGTCATCATCGTACTGATCATATCTCCATGGTTGGCACGCGCCCTGAACGCACTACTGCTCGGTGAATCGGCAGCTCATCACCTTGGAATTGAAACGCAGCGCGTAAAACGGCTGGTGATTCTGCTCTCCGCTCTGGCTGTGGGAGCTGTAACGGCCGTGACCGGACTGATAGGATTCGTCGGTCTTGTCGTTCCGCATTTGATTCGTCTGACATTCGGTCCCGATCACCGGCTCCTGCTCCCGGCATCTGCACTTCTGGGTGGCATTCTGTTGGTTTTTTCCGACCTATTGGCCCGTATCCTGCTTCAACCGGCCGAAATCCCTATCGGCATCATCACCGCGATCTTTGGTGCTCCCTTCTTTCTATGGCTCCTTATGTATGGTTTTTCGCGAAATTTGCGGGTATAGGCGGGTGGTGTGATGCAGTTTGGGATGACGAGCTACTGTCTGGGCTAATGCACAAAATGTGGTGGATTGGATCAAGTCGTCACCATGGAAACCGATGCACCTCCCATCAACCCGAATAGAAAAAACTTACCCGCATTTCAGAAAACCCTTCCGCATTTCATTCGTCAAATTTGTACATTCAATAAAAAACCTTATTAGGAGCCTTCTTGTTATGAGCCATCGAATTGCCAAACTCACCGCCCTTACCCCTCTCTTTACGTTGCTCATCATCCGAATTCTTCAGAGCTGCACAATCACTGCGCCGGATCCCATCACCGATAACAAAGCAGACCAGGTTACCCTTCAGATCTATTTTGGCCAAAACATTTTGTTACACGACTTGCCCGATTATGCCAATCCCGAAATTCCGGACTATATTCCCCTCCCCGATCCCTCCATTGCGGACATTACCGACATCGGCGCCACGCTTGGACGCGTTCTGTTTTACGACAAACAGCTATCCGTGGATAACAGTATCTCTTGCTCCAGCTGCCACAAACAGGAGTTGGCCTTCAGCGATGTGAACATCGCTTCAGTGGGCGTAGATGGAACGACCGGACGCCATTCCATGCGATTGGTAAATGCGCTTTATGGCGAAGATCAGCAATTTTTCTGGGATGAACGTGCTAGTTCGCTTGAAGATCAAAGCACGCAACCCATCCAGGATCACATCGAAATGGGCTTTAGCGGTGTCGATGGAGCGCCAGGCATCCAGGATCTCATCAGCAAAATGGAACAGATCCCCTACTACCCGATCCTGTTCGACCGCACTTTTAACTCCGAGGAGATTACCGAAGAGCGCATGCAGATGGCACTTGCCCAGTTTATCCGTAGTATCCACTCCTTTGATTCACGGTATGATGAGGGACGTGGCCAGGTCGGGAATCACATCCAGCCATTCCCAAATTTTACGCAGGAGGAGAACGACGGGAAGCTTCTTTTTACGACGCCTCCGGTGTTCGATCCACAAAGCCGGCGAATCGATGGCGGTCTTGGTTGTGCAGGATGCCATCGTCCACCCGTGTTTGATATCGATCCGAATTCCCTGAACAATGCGATGATTCATCAAATTAGTGGAATGGGGCAGGACCTGACAAATACACGCTCCCCATCCCTGCGTGATCTGCTCGGTGCCGATGGATCCGCAAACGGTCCGTTTATGCATAGCGGTTTTTCAACCGAATTTATCGATGTGCTGGCTCATTACAATATGATTGGCATGCAGATGATGAACAATAATATGGATCCACGATTGCGGCCGGGTGGTCGGCCCCAACGCCTGATGATTACGCAATCCGAAGCGGCTGCAGTTGAAGCATTTATATTGACATTAACCGGTGAAAACCTCTATAGCGACCCAAAATGGTCGAATCCATTTGTTGGATTCGCCGCAGCTAAATAAATCGGAAGAATAGAAAGAGAGGGAGCGGTTTTCCTATCAATTTTACACAATTATCCCTATTTTTTGGCGTTCAAATCAAGAGTTGATCTCCCGGTGTTTTCGACTGGAATTCTTGCCGGCCGGTTGTCCGGTTCTATCAACTACTTTCAGCACATTTGAATAGCCCCAGTACCGATGCCCTTGTTTGTGAATGAAGCCGTTCTGTCTTACACGCGAATGGCTCTTTCAATGATCTGGTATTTGTATCGTACTGTGGTTCTCTACCTGTTTTTCACTCTCTATAGTCAAAGAATGTGATGTAACGCACTGTGATCCAACTGACGAACATAGCATACTCTATTGGCGGGTCTGAACTTCTGCAGGATATCAGCTTGACGGTATCACCGGGGGAGATGGTTGCCGTGATTGGTGCCAATGGAGCCGGTAAGTCTACATTGATGCGGATTTTGAGTGGGTTGATTCGACCCAGCCGAGGTTCATTGTCGCTAGACGGAAAGGATCTGTTTTCCTATTCGGCTGAGGAGATGGCCAGGCGTCGGGCAGTGCTGGACCAGCAGTCGGTGTTGACGTTTGGATTTTCTGCGCTGGAAGTGGTGATGATGGGACGGACCCCGCACATGACGGGAGCTGGTATGAATCTTGAGATT
>Ga0075475_10000893_pt1 | contig 14357 bp, 10 predicted proteins | sample DEB08_DNA_10_FD_76342 | JGI IMG/M metagenome (GOLD analysis project Ga0075475, IMG submission 76342) | Aqueous microbial communities from the Delaware River and Bay under freshwater to marine salinity gradient to study organic matter... | ecosystem: Environmental > Aquatic > Marine > Coastal ... | reverse complement strand
CACTCGACCCGTCGCCACTATCACATCGTGCCGCGGACGATCCTCAATCGCCCTGCCGACCTGCGGGGCGAACGGCTCCTGAAGATGGGCGTGCCGATCTGGCTGCGACGACTGATTTCATTGCGTCTGATCGACCGGGCCATCGGCCTTCCACATCGGCATCGGCTCCCCACACCTGACCATCAGCTCTGGGAAAGCCATCCGGTGATCAATGAGCGACTCTATCGCCGTATCGATGAGGGCCGGATCAGCTCCGTTGGCAGCGTGAAACGGTTTGAACAGGGCGATGTGGTGTTTGCCGACGGGCGACGTGAACAGATCGATGTCGTGATCGCTGCCACAGGTTTCCGCATTGAGATGCCGTTTATCGACCTCCAGGAACTCGGTGACCGTCGACATGCCCCCACCGCAGCTCACGCCTCCTCCGTCAGAGGCAATGATGATCCTCCCGATCTGTTTCTGCACATGCTGCCTCGCCATCGCGACGACATCGCGTGTGTGGGACTGATCCAGCCTGACAGCGGCCAGTGGGGACTGACCGACCTTCAGGCTCGGGTCGTCGCTCGGATGGCCCTCGCACGTCGTCACGCACCACGGACTGCCTCTTGGCTGCGACAGAAGCGGCAGCAGTCTCCCGCACTCACACCGTTTTGCTATGTGGACTCCCCCAGGCATCGGCTGGAGGTTGAGCATCACAGCTACCGACTGCGGCTGGAGCGACTGATCGCAGCGCTCGATCGCAGGCTGCGGCGTGAACTCAGCGAGGCGGGGCGGGCGGCTGCGGGTTGCCAAACATCGCCTCAAGGCCGCGGCTAAGGCCTTCCCCAATCACCGCATTGGCAGTGTTCTCCGCGATTCGCACGAAGATCTGGTCGATCGCAGAGGCGTCAAACTGCGGTCGGTCGAGGGTGCCCTTGAGGGGGATCAGCAGTGGGGTCCGCAGAAGGGTGGCCACGATCGGCGTCTGTCCTGCAATGTCGCCTCGGAAGGCGAGCTCCACATCCATGTCGAGTGTGCCATCCTCTGCCACGCTGCCACGGGTGCGAACGGTGAGCTGTCCTGCATCGATCACCAGGCCTTCATGCCAGATCCGCCGCTCGTGCAGCCAGATCCGCACTGGCTCTGGTCGCACTCGCATCATCACCACTTTGTCGCCAATCCCAAACCGCGGATCGAACAGCGCCTGCAGGCGGCCAATCAGGGTGACCAGTGGCTGAGCAGGAGGGCCAGGCGTCACCTCGACGCCTTCAAAGATCACCTGCCCTGCAGACTGGCCACCAAATGGGTCTGCCAAGGGGACTCGCGTGCCCGCGGTGTCGATGCTGAGCCGGCCTTGGATCTCCGCCGCATGCCCCAGCAGCGGTGCCACCCAGGTCATCCAGCGATTGGCCATGCCTTGAGAAATGTCCACCCGCTCAACAATGCGGCCGGGTGGCACCACGAGCTCTGCAGGCCCTGGGAGAAACCGCACCCATGGTGTTCCACGAAGCCGCCCACCCGAGGCTGCCAGGTCAAAGGGCCCAAACGCCAGCTGCCCTTCCAGCAGCCGCATCGGCATGTCACCTGCAGCGATCGGTACCCCAAACACGTCTGCCGCTCGCCAGCCAAGCGTGGTCTCGAGCGATGCTGACCGCAGCCACGCGGCGGCCGTCACCCCGGCTGGAGAGGCCGCAGCATGCGACACGCTGCGTGTGATTCCACGAGCAGGTCTGTTTGGCTCAAGACCACGAGCGGCGGCCAACCAGTCGTCAGGCCGCTCCAGCGGAGCCACTGGAGGACGCTCGGCAAGTGGATCGACGGGGAGCCCCCCGGTGTGCATCCTGTCGTCTGCGAGAGCCTCAGGTGGCTCAACCTGCAGCGGCCCGCGGATCGTGAAGGGACGTCCGCCGCTCCCGGAGAGGAGCACACGTCCACCGGTCCAGGGTGTGGCCAGACGTGAGATCAGGTCCCAGTCGTAGCTGGCGGTGCCGGTGAGTTCGAGAAAACCTTGCTGGTCGAGATCCCGCAGAATGCCTGACGCCTGCACCGCTGCAGTCGACGACTCGAGTGTGACGGCTTTGATGGTCACGTCTCCGGTGGGCGTTTGCCCTTGACGCGTGACTTCCAGCAGGAAGGTGGCCCGCGGCTCCCGCCAGACCTCCGTTGCCGCCGTTGGGCCGCCTATGCCCAGCACCGATGCGGCCGGCACGCGACCGAGGGCAAGATCATTGCCCGTCGCGGCAAACCGCAGCCCGACCCCATCTGCTGCTTCGCTGACGTCGAACGTTCCCCAGACGCGGCCTGAAGCGGGCCATGTCGCGGCAGTCAGCGGCGTCACAAGCCACCGCTCCATCCGCCCAACATCCGCCTGCCACTGGCCAACACCACGCAGCAAAGGCAGCCGCTGTCCGGCCACCAGGGTTCCCGCACGCGGTAGATAGGCGAAGCCACCACTCCTCACCGAGAGTGTGGCGGTGAGCACCTCAGCCGACGAGATCTCCACGCCCCGGCCATGTGAGAACAGCGTGCCAGCCACACTGCCGACCACACGCGGCTCCTCAAAGGAACGGCCATCGGGAAGTTCCACGGCCACATCTGCGAGCTCGCCGCCGCCCCGTGTGAGCCGCCAACCCTCCTCGACCGCAGACAGCGTGCCGGAGAGATCGCAGCTGCCGCGGATCGTCAGATTTGCCAGGCTGGCTCTCGACCAGAGAGATGCCAGCCGGGCATGCCATCGTTCCAGGGCACCGGCGACCGCGACTTCCACCGCTGGGGGCGTGGGTCCTGTCCGTTGTGCCGCATCCACGAAGCCCGCAAGGCCGATTATCCACGGACTGGCAACGGTGAGTTCGGCCACGTCACGACCGGCGTCAAGCCGGGCATGACCTTGTTCGATGCGGATGCCTCCAACGGCAAACTGACCAACAGCAGTCGCCTCAAGCTGCAGCTGGTCATCAGACCAGCGATCGTGACCTGGGAGCTGCAGGGCAAATCCATCGACGCTCGCCGAGAGCGTGGCTGCAGTCGAGCCGTTGGCATGTGCTGAGCTGAAACGACAGCTCCCGCGAGATATCCCCGCCACCGTCGTTGCCGGCAGATCGAGAAGCTCGCCTACCTGCCCGACGAGTCGCTCAAGGTCTGCCGTCCAGGTGACCTGTGTGGTCGCCTGCTCATCACTCACCGCCGAGACCTCAAAGGCGGGTGAGACGATTCGTGCTTCGTCAATCCGGAAGCCAGGCTGCAGAAGGTTCCGACTGCCGCGGAGCCAGGCCGAGAGAGGCGCATCCCATCGCAGCGGACGCTCGCCCTGCATCGCCTCAAGATCTTCAGAGGAGACCCGGACCTCAATCACGCGGCGTTCTCCCTCCGCCCGCGACACCGCGGCCACCTTCAGGCTGCCTTCGGTCACCCGAACATCAGGCCGCAGCTGGAGTCCGCCGGGACGACCCGCCGCCACGGCAGCCAGATCGATTTCACCAGCAAGTGTGAAGTCAGCCGCAGCCGCCGTCTCGAGCCACTGCTCTTGACCACGGGCTCGCAGCGGCAGTTGGCCCGTCGCCTTGAGGTGAAACAGTGGCGAGCTGGCAGAGCACTCGCGAAGCACCACCGCATCGGAGGTCACCAGGCAGCTGACCGGCAGCTCAACACGCTCGAAGCGAAACTGCTCTTGGAGCAGCGCGGCATCGAGCACATGAACATCCGTTGCCGTCACGCGGCCTTCGACGACATAGCCGGAGGGCTGGGCTCGTTCTGCAGCAGCAACAGGCAGGGTGACATCGACCCGCATGTCCGCATGCCCATCAAGCACGACAGGCATGCCATAGCGAACGGCCGCCAGCTCACTGATTCCCAGGGGCAGTCGGTGGGTCGCCAGCACGAGTGTCTGCGGCTCGTTGTCCTTCGCTTCGACAGACCGCTGCGGCGACGAGAGTGAGAAGCCTCCCTCACGAGCCATCAGTGCCGTTGCCTGCGTAGCGACCTGGATCCGCGCGGCGTGGGTGCCTGCAGACTCCTCATCGCGGAACTGCCTGAAGATGGCGACAGCATCGACTTCCTGCGGACCACGCCCTGCATGAACAGCCCGGCCGGCCACCGTCCAGCCCGTCAGACCCTGTGGTGTGAGGTGGGCCGCGGCGACGAGGTCCTCGAGCCGCCAGGAGTCCGCGTGCACCGTGTCGATGACCAGCACGCCAGCATCCACCACCTCGAGTTCCAGCTCGGGCCGTCGCGAGGCTGCCTGTGTGGCCTTCCACGACGAGAGCAGCCGCTCGAGATCACTTCCGTTCGCATCCACACGCGTGACGAGCTCCACACCCGAGAGTCGCAGTGTGCCGAGCTGCGGTGTTGCCGAGAGACCGAACTGGCTCGCCAGCTGAAAGAGCCCTGCATCGAGCTCGGCCCGCTCAATCGCCAGGAGTGGCTGACCATCGGCATCGTGCAGCACGATGTTCCGGTAGACCGTGGGGCCAAACCAGCTCCATGCCGCAGAGCCACTCGCCACCGTGGCATCGAGGCGACTGACAATCGCCTGCAGCGGACGCTCACGAAGCTGCGTCAGCACCACCACCTGCGGTGCACACCAGAGTCCAGCCACAAGCAGGGCCAGGGTCAGCAGCCGACGCCAGGGACGGCGTTGACGAGAACGCTCCTCTCCCTCGATCCGCTCATTGAGCTCGTCGAGTCCGTCTGTCTCGTGCTGCTGTCGTCCCCACCGCGACATTGGGTGGATGCTCCTGACGCCCCTTCAGAGTCACACCTCTCCGCCAGAGGCGTGCCGCTGGCAGTGCGCGAAGAGCAGCCGCCATTCCAGTGCAGCAATCTCGCGGGCTTTCTGTTCATCGGTCGAGCCTTCGGCCACGCTGGAGGACCAGTCGATGAACGCGGCGGGACTCCAGGAATCGCTAGCACCCGCGAAATCGGTATCACCCGCCAACTCGACAGCCGCCGCCGCCAACGGGGCGAACACCGGATGGTGGCCGACCAGGCGAAACCAGTACTTGGCGTTGCCTGGATCAGGCTCACGTCGGTGCATGATCCCGTGCCAGTAGCTCCCATCGGCGGTCTTGATCGCCTGGCTGATGTGATGCGATTCGTCGAGGAAGTTGTTCCAGAGCCAGAGCCCCGCAAGACAGCACCGGGCGGCACTCGCATCACGAACCGCACAACCCTCAAAGAGCTGCTCAACCGTCAGGTCGGCCAACGCCTGACGGTGCGACTCCACCGGGCGGCCCGGCCCCAGTTCCGGCAGCCGCGGCATGCCATCAGGTGCTGCCAGCAGCCGCTCCACAAGCGGCGAAAATGTGAGATCTGCAGAACGTGTCATGGACTGGATTGTCACCAGATCTTCGGCGGTGTCGATATCACGAAATGAGTCGAGCTGCGGGTCAGCCTGCTGTAGGTCGGTCTCTGTCAGCGATCGCCAGGACACCCGCTCGAGCAGTCCGCGGAGATCTCGTCGTCCGCTTGCCAGCATGGCCTCCACCACCTCAGTCATGCTGGCGTTCGCTCCAGCAAGTGCCGAACAGAGCACCTGCGGAACGCCCTTCACGACCGGCACGACCCACGACACCTGCCCGCGAGTGTCACCGCCAGCGTCCGCACTCACCGGGCGACACGCAGCGAGCAGTTGCCGCAGCACCGCTGGCTTCAACAAAGGCATGTCACACGCAAGCAGCAGTGTCCGCTGGGGCTGAGCGACATCGGCAAGCTGCCGAAGGCCATCAGCGATGGCAGCCAAGGGACCGGCGTCTGCCTGGGAATCAACGACCACCTCGACCCGTGCGGTAGTCGACCTTGCCACCCTGGGCAGCGGCTGCCCATCTGCCGCCACGACCACCACCCTCGGCACAACCTCGGTCACGACCGCGAGCGTCCGCTCAAGGAGCGTGACACCTCCCAAGGGCACCGCAGCTTTGCCGCCGGCAGGCGTGCCCAGTCGCCGACCGCGACCCCCTGCGACAATCACTGCAGCGTCTTGAGCCGCATACACTGCGGTGTCTGTTGCTGCGGCATCTCCTGCAGTCTTTGACATCGATCTCTCGTCAGGCGTCTGCTCCGTGGCATCAGCATAAACGCCACCTGAGACCACCATCACTCGGGGTGGGACTGTCAGCAGCTTCCACGAGACGACGTCAACGGGGTCATCTTCATCAGGAGGCCGTCTCGCCGCGATCTTCGCCGGGCGTTCGCATTGCCAACGTTGGGCCTTACACTGCGACTCTCGCTCTTGATCAGCTCCGCCGCCACTCACTGAGATCCTTTCATGTCGCTGCCTCGCTTTTCTTTCGGTGTTGGAGACCGCTTCGCCCATGAAGCCGAGGCCCAGCTGGCTGCCTTCGAGCAGCTCGCCGAGCATGGGATCATCGCTGCTCCCGTCTGGAACAAGTCGCATCGCGAGCACACCTTTGTGGGCAGCCAGCCGGCGAGTGTGCGGGAGGCGGCAGCGGCCGCTGTTGCCGCCCGCGGCTGGTCGCACCCGTGGTATGTCGATGCCGACCACATCCGCCTGGAAACGGTGGATGGCTACCTCCCATGTTCAGACTTCTTCACGATCGATGTGGCCGACGCCATCGGGCAGCCCGCCAACGCAGCTGATGTCGACGCCTTCCTTGCCCGACACCCTGAGCTGTCACAGCCGGTGCAGGTCAAAGGTATTGAGGAACCCCTGCCACTCTCTGCCGATGAAACCCGTCGCATCGCCATGCACTATCTCTCGGCATGTCGTGAGGCTGGAGCCCTCTGGCGGCATATTGCCGGCCATCGCGATTCTTTCGTCACCGAAGTGAGCATGGACGAAACCGATGATCCGCAGACGCCTCCGGAACTGCTGGTGATCCTCGCCATGCTCGCTGACGAAAAGATCCCTGTCGAAACGATCGCACCGAAGTTCACCGGTCGCTTCAACAAGGGTGTGGACTATGTCGGTGACCTCGCCCAGTTCACCCGTGAGTTCAATGACGACATCGCCGTCCTCGCCCACGCGGCAGCTACCTATGGCCTGCCCGCGTCACTGAAGCTCTCGGTTCACTCAGGAAGCGACAAGTTTTCGCTCTACCCGGTGATTCGAGAGGCCGCCGCCCGCACCGGGGCAGGCTTCCATATCAAAACCGCCGGCACCACTTGGCTTGAGGAGCTGATTGGCCTCGCCGAAGCGGAGGGTGAAGGGCTTGCACTCGCTCGCGAGATTTATGCGCAAGCCTTTGCCGGCATCGACGAGCTGACCGCACCCTACGCGGCAGTGATCGATATCGACCGCAGCCAGCTCCCCAGCCCCGCAGAAGTGGCAACGTGGACCGGCCCGCGACTGGCATCCGCAATCCGGCATGTGCCAACACACGCCGATTTCAACTCATCGCTGCGGCAGCTTCTGCATGTGGCCTTTAAGCTCGCCGCCAAGCAGGGGAGACGCTACACCGATCTGCTGATCGCCAACCGCACAATCGTTGCGGAACAGGTCACAGAAAACCTTTTCGAGCGGCACATGCGTCCCTTGTTCCTCGCTGACCACTCCACCGGAGGCACCGCATGAAGTCTGCTGTCACCATCAGTCTTGTTCCTGAAGCCCGTGGCGGTCCGTTTGTCTTCCACTGCCGTCAGCCTGGCGAACAGAACGACCTCCCAACGCTCGCAGAGGCCTGTGGTAAGGCCGCCGCACTCGGCTTTGATGCCGTTGAGATCTTTGCCGCCGACGCTGAGAGCTTCCCCAAGGAAGAACTCAAAGGGTTGCTTGAGAAGCATCGACTCAGCCTTGCGGCAGTCGGCACCGGGGCAGGCTGGGTGCGTCACCGGCTCTCCTTGTGTGATGCCGATGCTACCGTGCGAGCGAAGGCACGCTCCTTTATTGAGGGCATTATCGATGTCGCCGCGAGCCTCTCAGCCCCGGCAATTCTCGGCTCAATGCAGGGACGATCGACCCCCGATGTACCGCGTGAATCTGCCTGCCAGATGCTTGCCGACGCCCTGGGGCCACTTGGCGAACGAGCCGCCAGACACGGCCAAGTGTTCCTCTACGAAGCCCTCAATCGCTACGAGACAGATCTGTTCAACCGACAGGCCGATGCTGCTGCGTTTCTCGCGCAGCATCGCCTAGGCCATGTGCGGCTGCTGTGCGATCTCTTCCACATGAATATCGAGGAGACCGACCTCGCCGCCACACTCAAGGAGGTGGGCGATCAGCTTGGACATGTGCACTGGGCCGATTCCAACCGCCGGGCGATCGGGATGGGACACACTGCCGTCAAGCCAATCGTGGCAGCCCTCGAAGCTGTTCGTTTCCGTGGCTTCCTCTCGGCTGAGATCTTCCCACTCCCCACCTCCACTGAGGCGGCGAGTGCCAGCATTCAGAGTTTCCTCAGCCACGCCTCACGCCGCTAAGCCCGGCACACCTCTTCCGGAGCCTTCCCTCGCATGCTCAACACGCCCCTGCTTCATCCGGAGATTCTCCGCGTTCTCGCCACGGCCGGCCATCACTCCAAGGTCTTGATCGCCGATGGCAACTACCCGGCCGCCAACAAGCGCGGCCCCCGCGCAGAGCTGATCTCGCTGCAGCTGTCTCCTGGCGTTCCCTCCGTCGCTCAGGTCTTTGAGGCGGTGGTCAACACGGTGCAGGTCGACGAGGTCAACACGATGGGCATCGACCGTGATGATCCCTACGCAGCAGCAACCCCAGGTGACCCACCCGTCTGGACAGACTACCGCAGAATCCTCACCGCCGCCGGCAGCCCGTGTGAGCTGATGCCTATCGTGAAGTGGGACTTCTACGAGGCCGTCGCGTCAGCCGATCATGTGCTCACGATCCAGACAGCGGAGACCCAGCCCTGGGCGAACCTGCTGCTCACCATCGGCTGCCGCACGTTCTCCTGATCGACTGTTCGCAGTGCCTCGGTGGCCGTCCACAGCAGACGCTCCTGGCCTTTTCCTCCTTCACGCACGAGTTCAGCATGCAGACCCGTCCCCTCGGCTCGACCGGCCTGGAACTGCCGATCCTTGGCTTCGGCGCTTCGTCCCTTGGCCAAGAGTTTCGCCGTGTAACGCTTGACGAGGCGCTAGGGAGTGTCCGCACCGCACTGGAGTGTGGACTGCGACTGATCGACACGAGCCCCTTCTATGGCCGGGGCATGAGCGAGGTGCTCCTTGGTGTGGCCCTCCGTGACATTCCGCGGGACGACTATCTGCTCTGCACCAAACTCGGTCGCTACGACCTGACCCACTTCGACTTCACTGCCAAACGAGTGGCTGAAAGCATCGATGTCTCCCTGCACAGGCTGGGCACCGATCACCTCGACATCGCCCTGTGCCACGACATTGAGTTCGTGCCGATGCAGCAGATTGTCGACGAGACCCTGCCCGCCCTACGAAAGGCTCAAGCGGCCGGCAAGGTGCGGTTTGTGGGATTCTCGGGCTACCCGCAGAAGATCTTTCGCTTCATCTGCGATCAGACCGATGTCGACTGCGTGCTCAGCTACAACCAGTACACCCTGCAGAACACCCGTTTTGCCGATGAGACGATCCCCTGGCTCAAGGAGCGTGGGATCGGGGTGATGAATGCAGGCCCCTTTAGTGCCCGACTGCTGACCGATGCCGCGTTGCCCGCCTGGCTCAAGGAGCCTGAAGAAGTGAAGGCCGCCGCCCGCGAGGCCGCCGCGGTCTGCACGTCGCGAGGTACGCCAATCGCCAAGCTCGCCCTGCAGTTCTCGCTCGCAAACACAGACATTGCCACCACGATCGCCGGCAGTGCCAACCCGGCAAACATCCGGGCCTGGGCTGAGTGGGCCGCTGAGCCGATCGATGAGGAACTGCTGCACGACGTTCAACAGATCTTTGCAGCGGTGAAGAACATCGGCCACACCGAAGGACTGCCTGAGAACAACTCATGACCTCTGAGAGGAGATCGCCATGCGAGTCGACGCCCATCAGCACTTCTGGCAGTATTCCGCTGAGGAGTATCCCTGGATCGGGGACGGCATGGAGCGGCTCGCCCGTGACTACCTGCCCGCTGATCTCAAACCCCTCATCGCAGCTGAAGGCATCGCTGGCAGCGTCGCCGTGCAGGCCCGGCAGACACGCGAGGAAACGCGATGGCTGCTGAGCCTTGCCGACTCGCATCCCGAAGTGCTCGGGGTGGTTGGCTGGGTGGATCTCCGCAGTGCCGACGTCGGTGAACAGCTGCGAGAGTTTGCCAGTCACCCAAAGTTTGTCGGTGTGCGGCATGTCGTGCAGGACGAGCCGGATCCACGCTTCCTGTTGGGCGAGGCATTTGTCAGAGGCCTGCGGCATCTCCACGGCGACGGTCTGACCTATGACCTGCTGTTGTATGTGCCGCAGCTGCCGGCTGCCGTCGAACTGGTGGCGATGATGCCCGAACAGCGGTTTGTGCTGGACCATCTCTCCAAACCGTTGATCAAGACTGGCGAGCGAGAGCCCTGGCAGACCGACCTGCGTGCCCTCGCCCGGCATCCCAACGTGGCCTGCAAACTCTCCGGCCTGGTCACCGAGGCCGCCTGGAAGGGCTGGAAACCTGATGACTTCAGGCCCTATCTCGACGTGGCCCTTGAAGCCTTCGGCCCGCAGCGGCTGATGTATGGAAGCGACTGGCCCGTCTGCCTGCTGGCTGCCGAATATCCAGAGGTGTTTGGACTCGTGGCCGACTTCCTCAGCACACTCAGCGAGACCGAACGCGAACAGATCCTCGGCACGACCGCAACCCGCTTCTACGGCCTTGCCACCTAACGCTCTTCCCGACAGAAAGCAGTCACCGATGCAGGCACTTGTTCTTGAGCAGCCCGGTTCGTTCGGCTACCGCGAGGTTCCAGAGCCAGAACATCCTGGCCCAGGCGACGCGGTGGTCCGCGTGGAGGCCGTCGGCATCTGTGGCACAGACTACGGTGGCTTCCGAGGCACGATGCCCTACTTCAGCTATCCCCGCATCCCGGGCCATGAGCTGAGTGTGGAGGTGGTCGCAGTCGGTGACGGTGTGACGGGCGTGGCTGTCGGTGACCGCTGCTGTGTTGAACCCTATCTCAACTGCCAGGCCTGCCACTCCTGCCGTCGCGGGCTGACCAACTGCTGCGAGCACAACCAGACGCTCGGCGTGCACTGCGATGGTGGCCTCCAGCCGCTCTACACGCTGCCCGCCCGCAAGCTGCACCGCTCACCTCGGCTCAAGCCCGAGGAGAATGCCCTGGTGGAAACCTTGGCCATTGGCTGTCATGCGATCAACCGAGGAAAGCCGACTGACCAGGAGACGGTGCTCGTGATCGGGGCCGGACCGATCGGCCTCTCGGCGGTTGAGTTTGCCCGCTTGGCAGGCAGCCGCGTGATCCTGATGGACATGGCGGAGTCGCGGCTGGCCTTTGCCCGTGAACGGCTCGGCATCGTCGACACCCTGCTCGCCACCGGCACGCCTGAGGATGAAGAGACGCTCCACGGGATGACCGAGGGTCGCCTGGCGGAGGTGGTTGTCGATGCCACCGGCAGTCATCAGAGCATGAGTGCCGCACTCGCCCTCTGCAGCTACGGCGGACGGCTCGTCTACGTGGGTATTACGCAGCAGAACCTCTCCTTTTCTCACGCCACGGTGATGCACCGTCGCGAACTCTCGATCCTCGCCAGTCGCAACGCGCTGCCAGGTGACTTCACCCGCATCATCAGTCTGATCGAGGAGAAGCGTATCGACACGCGGCCTTGGATCACGCACCGCGTGCCTTTCGCTGAGATCGCGGAGGTCTTCCCCACCCTGCTCGAGCCGGGCTCAGGCGTGCTCAAGGCTGTGGTGGAGATGCCAGCAGCGGCACCGGGTTCGTGACCTTCCCGGCTGCTCGTTCACCGCGACCAGGCTGATCAATGTCGCCGATCTCCTGCCGGATCGCCGCCGCCAGCTGCATCAGCCGGGCCACCACGTCAGGATGGTCGTCGGCGACTTCATCCGCCTGGGCCAGATCGTTGGCCACATCGTAGAGGGCACACGCTGCAGGCTCAGTGCGTCGCCCAAGAGTCACGAACTTCTCTGGCAGCGGCAGGTCAAGCCGCCAGCGGCCGGCGCGAACCGCCTGCAGCTGTCCCAGCCGATAGTAGCCAAAGCCAATCGTATCCCATGGAGAACTCGTCGTGTCGCTGTCGCCCAAGAGGATCGACGAGATATCATGCCCATCAATCCTGCGGCCGGGCAGTTCGGCTCCTGCCAAGTGTGCACACGTAGGCAGCAGATCCATAGTGGAGATGAGGGCGTCACAGACACCTCCGGCAGGCACATGCCCAGGCCACTGCACCAGACAGGGCATCCGCATCGCCCCCTCCGACGTGTCGTAGCCATGGCCTTTGAAGGGTGCACAACTGCCCTGCGGGGGATTTCGCCGTGGTGCCCCGTTGTCACTCGTCCAGATCACCAAGGTCTCATCGGTCAGGTGGTGACGCTCGAGGGCATCAAGCACCTCGCCGGTAGCCCAGTCGAGCTCCTCAACACTGTCACCGTAGGCACCATTGCGACTCTTCCCCTGGAACGCTTCGCTGGCGAACGGATGCTGCGTTGAGCCTGGCATCGGATGGGGCAGATAGAGAAAGAATGGCTGCTCGGCATGCGCGTCGATAAACCGTACAGCGGCTTCTGTGCAGCGGCGAGCGAGCAGTGTGCGGTCGACAGGGGCCTCAATCACCTGCTCACCAGAGAGCAGCGGGAGCGGAGGCCACGGCCGTCCTTCACGGGGCGTCATGTCGTCGCTGTAGGGGATTCCGAAAAACACATCGAAGCCCTGCCGAGTTGGCAAGAACGCTGGCTGATCGCCCAGGTGCCACTTCCCAAAGATGCCTGTGGCGTAGCCGGCGGCCTTGAGCACTTCTGCAATCGTGACCTCATCAGGATGCAGCCCGCGGGCAGCAACCGGCTGCAGCACCGCTCCACCGGTGTCACTCTCGTGCATCCCCACGCGACGCGGATAGCAGCCTGTCAGCAGTGCCGCCCGACTCGGCGTGCAGACGCCACTGGCCGAATAAAAACTGGTCAGCCGGGTGCCGTGGGTGGCCAACGCATCGATCCTCGGCGTGCGATGCAGAGTCGACCCGGTGCAGCCGAGGTCACCATGGCCTAGGTTGTCAACAAAAAACAGCACGATGTTGGGAGGCCGTGCTGCAGATGCCTGCTCAGCCACAGCCTGCCGGACCACCGCCATCAGGGTGACTGCCACCGCCGCTGCCATGGCCACCCTCAACACAGTTTGCAGCGTCAGCCTGGTCTTCCGCTGATGCATCTCACAGCCCTTCCACCATCTTTGGCCCCACCAGTCTGTGTCCTCCCACAGCCGGCACCACCCCTCGTTATGCTACCGCAGGGGTTCAGGCGGTGGTGCCAGACCGAGCACATGTTGGCAGAGGAAACCGATCGTCATGCAACAACGCAGCCAGAGTCCGATACCGCTGAAGGTTCTTGTGGGGATCGCCACGCTCCTGGTCCCAGTCCTGGGCACTCTCTGTGGCTCAGGATCAACAGCAGCGGCGGAGCTGCAGGCTGGGGCCGCGACCGCCTGCATCACACCTCCACTCGGTGAGCCGATCGTGGGCGGATTTCATCCGTTCCCCGCTGAGCATATCCACGACGATCTGCATGCCCGCTGTCTGGTCCTCGACGACGGTGAGACACAGCTGGCTGTGGTGATCTGCGACCTGCTGGGCATTCATCGATCTGTCAGCGACGAAGCCCGGCGACTGATCGCCTCAGAGACGGGCATTCCGCCACAGCAGGTCCTGATCGCAGCGACCCACACCCACTCCGCAACGACGGCACTCGGTGGGACTGGTGATGAGCGTTTTGTACCGCTGCTTGAGGAGCTCTCGGACTACCAAGCGTTTGTAGCCAGACGAATCGCCGATGGTGTTCGCTGTGCGGCCAACCTGCTGCGGCCTGCCGAACTCGCCATCGGGCAGGTCGAGGCTCCGGAACATGTCTTCAATCGTCGCTGGTTTATGCGTCCAGGCTCGATGCCTGAAAACCCCTTCGGCTCTGCAGACGATCTGGTGAAGATGAACCCACCTCGTGGGAGTGCCAATCTCGATCGTCCTGCTGGGCCGACCGACCCCACGATCTCTTTTCTCGCCATCCGTGAAGCTGCAGGGCGACCGCTCGCCCTGCTGGCTACCTACTCCCTGCACTATGTCGGCGGCGTTCCACGAGGCCATGTCTCGGCTGACTACTTTGGTGTCGTCTGCCGGGAACTGGAGCGACGGGTCGACCGTGAGCCCAGCGATCCACCATTTGTGGCGATGCTCGCCAACGGCACCAGCGGCGACATCAACAACATCAACTTTCGTGAGCCTGCCCCGCGGCGGCAGCCGTATGAGCAGATGCGGCTCGTCGCCGAGGATGTGGCTGTGAAACTTGCCAAGACTGC
>Ga0075475_10000887_pt1 | contig 14409 bp, 6 predicted proteins | sample DEB08_DNA_10_FD_76342 | JGI IMG/M metagenome (GOLD analysis project Ga0075475, IMG submission 76342) | Aqueous microbial communities from the Delaware River and Bay under freshwater to marine salinity gradient to study organic matter... | ecosystem: Environmental > Aquatic > Marine > Coastal ... | reverse complement strand
TTTTTCGCCTAATAAAATTTCTTCACCTCGACTCTGCGCAGGGAAAATACCATACGCTGCATTTAGGGTCAACCATTGCTCCTTTTGCAGCGTACGCAACATTTTTTGGGCATCGGCATACACACTTTTTGCCTGCTCCCCTACAACGGCATCTTCGAGTATTCGGGGGAATTTGCCAAAAAGCTGCCACGTTTGGAAAAACGGAGTCCAATCGATAAACGGGACAACCTCTCCTATTGGAACGTTCAAAACATGCTTTGTTCCAATGAATTTTGGCGTTGGCACCGTAGATGAATCAAATACGAGTTTCGGTTTATTCGCCTGCGCATACATCAGCGGGACTAATGCCTTTTTCTCGCGGTGTTTCGCATAGCCTTCACGAACCTTCGCCAAGCCCTCTTTTTCCGTTTGTGCGTACAATGCACCCTGCTCACTCAACAGTTTGGAACAAACGCCTACTGCCCTGCTGGCATCAACAACGTGTAATACAGGGCCGTCAAATTCCGGATCAATCTTTACCGCGGTGTGTGCTCGTGAGGTCGTAGCACCCCCAATCAATAAGGGCTGCGTCATACCCAAACGCTTCATTTCTTTTGCGATGTGAATCATTTCATCCAGAGACGGCGTTATTAACCCGCTCAAACCAATGATATCCACCTGATGCTCTTGCGCCGCTTGCAAGATTTTCTCCGGTGGCACCATCACTCCAAGATCTATGATTTCAAAGTTGTTGCATGCCATGACAACACCTACAATGTTTTTCCCAATATCGTGCACATCCCCTTTTACCGTAGCAAGCAAAACTTTTCCTGCACTCGAGGAGGTGCCTACTTCTTTTTCTGCCTCTAAATAAGGCATCAAATAAGCCACCGCCTTCTTCATGACGCGAGCACTTTTCACCACTTGCGGTAGGAACATTTTCCCCGCTCCGAAAAGGTCACCAACCACGTTCATTCCATCCATGAGTGGCCCTTCAATCACGTGCAGTGGCTTCGCAAAAGATTGACGGGCCTCTTCAACATCTTCATCGATGAATTCTGTAATTCCTTTTATCAGTGCGTGCTCCAGTCGTTTTGCAACCGACGCATTGCGCCATTCCAATACTTTAGCTTCATCTTTTACGGTACCTTCAACCGTTTGGGAGAACTCTAACAAGCGTTCTGTCGCGTCGTCCCTTCGATCCAGTAACACATCTTCAATATGCTCCATGAGTTCCTTGTCGACCTCTGCATACACTTCTAACATGGTCGGATTCACAATGCCCATGTCCATACCGTGTTGAATAGCGTGGTACAAGAATGATGCATGCATCGCCTCACGTACGGTGTTATTCCCTCTAAAAGAAAAGCTCACATTCGAAACGCCGCCACTCACCTTTGCGTAAGGCAGGTTTTCTTTGATCCACCTTGTGGCACGGAAGAAATCGAGTGCATTTTTCCGGTGTTCCTCCATCCCTGTAGCTACTGGGAAAATATTGGGATCAAAGACGATATCTTCTGGTGGGAAATTTAATTGTTCCCTTAAGATTCGGTAGGACCGTTCACAAATCTCAATACGACGCTCGTACGAATCCGCCTGACCGTCTTCATCAAAGGCCATAATAATGACTGCAGCACCGTAGCGCTTAATGGTACGCGCTTGCGCAATAAATTCTTCTTCGCCGCCTTTCAGCGAAATGGAATTCACCACGCATTTGCCCTGTACACATTTTAAGCCCGCTTCTATGATTTCCCATTTAGAACTATCAATCATGATGGGCACTCGAGCTATATCAGGCTCTGCAGCGATAAGGTTCAAGAATGTCGTCATGGCTTCTACCCCATCGATCATTCCTTCGTCCATATTGATATCAATGATTTGCGCACCGCCCTCTACCTGGTCGCGTGCAACATCTAATGCTTCGTCGAAATTGCGCTCTTTAATTAGGCGCAAGAATTTTTTAGAACCCGTAACATTAGTGCGTTCGCCTACGTTTACAAAATTGGTATCAGGCGTAATGACTAAGGGCTCTAAACCCGAAAGACGCATAGGTCGATTTGGAAGATTATGCGACATAGGTACGGGGATTGTAGTTTTTTGCCAATTCAGCAATGGCCGCAATGTGCGCAGGAGAAGTCCCGCAACAACCGCCGATAATATTAACGAGGTTCAATTCTAAATAGTCCTTAATCTGAGCCGCCATTTGATCCGCAGTCTCGTCGTATTCGCCAAAAGCGTTGGGTAATCCTGCGTTGGGGTGTGCGCTGACTGCAAAAGGCGCTTTAGCATCTAAGGTCTGTAGGTACGGCATCAATTGTTTCGCACCCAAGGCACAATTCAATCCTATACTCAATAAAGGTGCATGCCCCACAGAGATTAGAAAGGCCTCCGTGGTCTGGCCGCTTAGGGTGCGTCCCGAAGCATCCGTAATGGTGCCGCTGAGCATGATCGCGACCTCACGGCCAGAAGCCTCTATTGCATCTTGCGCAGCAAATAGGGCGGCCTTCGCATTCAACGTATCGAATACCGTCTCAATCAATAAAGCATCCACTCCCGCCTCAACGAGCGCTTCACATTGCTCGAAATAACACTCGCGTAAATCATCAAAAGACACCGCTCTAAATCCTGGATTATTCACATCTGGGCTCAAGGAAGCTGTTTTATTCGTCGGTCCCACAGAGCCGGCTATATATTTCGCCTCAGTCCCACCATTTGCGCGGTACTGATCGATGGCGCGGCGGGCGCTTTCCACAGCGGCCTTGTTCAGTTCTACCACGAGATCACTCATGTGGTAATCCTCCATAGAGATGCTGTTGGAATTGAACGTATTAGTCTCTAGAATATCAGCACCGGCCTCGAGATAGGCAAGATGGATGGCATCGATAGCCTTCGGTTGCGTGAGTACTAAAAGATCGTTATTGCCCTTAAGAGAATACGGGTAGTCTGCAAACCGATCACCACGGTAGTCCTCCTCTTCAAACTTATAGGCTTGAATCATGGTACCCATGGCACCGTCCAAAACTAAAATCTTTTGCTGTACAGCTTTTGTTATTGTCATCTCTTCCAAGGTTAGGTGCTAAGAAGAAAGGAGGTGGCGCTGCGTCTGCGATACGTATCATTCCCTTGTTCGGGTGGGTGGTGGCACCCGGCGCTTCCGGGTTGCCAAGACATCACAGGGCCCAATCCCTCAGTCTTTCTTGATAGCGGGGTAAAATTAGAACGTATTTTTCGAAAAAGTTGCATCTCAAGCATAGAAACTCAAAATCTTTTCTACTTTTGGGGCAGTGGAAGGATTTGACTGCTTGCAACCACGATAAAAAATGCTAAATACAGCACACATCTCGCAGGGCAAGCAGCTTTTATATTTCTACCTAAGTTTTAGTAAACCCTAATAAATCTATAGAGAGATGTCTTATTTCTTCACTTCAGAGAGTGTTTCAGAAGGCCACCCAGACAAAGTAGCCGATCAAATATCAGATGCCATTATAGATAACTTTTTGGCCTTTGACCCTCAATCAAAAGTAGCTTGTGAAACCCTGGTTACGACGGGTCAAGTCATTCTTGCCGGCGAGGTAAAATCTTCAGCGTACTTAGATGTACAAAGCATTACTCGTGATGTCATACAACGCATTGGTTACACGAAAAGTGAATACATGTTTGAAGCCAATTCTTGCGGTGTATTGAGCGCTATTCATGACCAGAGTGACGACATCAATCGTGGTGTAGACCGCGGGAATCCTGAAGACCAAGGTGCTGGTGATCAGGGAATGATGTTTGGTTACGCTTCAAATGAAACGGAAAACTATATGCCATTGGCACTGGATCTTAGCCACCGCATCTTACAGAAATTGGCCGATTTCAGAAGAGACGGTGCACAAATCCCTTATTTGCGTCCGGATTCAAAAAGTCAGGTGACTATTCAATACAGTGACGACAATAAGCCCGAACGTATAGAAGCCATCGTAGTGAGTACACAACACGATGATTTCAATGCAAATGACGAAGTGATGTTGGCGAAAATCAAAGCAGACATTGTAAACTTGGTTATTCCTGCAGTAAAAGCCGACCTACCGCCTAACATTCAAGCCTTGTTTGGTGACGATATTAAATACCACATCAACCCTACCGGGAAGTTCGTGATTGGCGGACCGCACGGTGATACTGGTTTGACCGGACGTAAAATCATTGTAGATACCTACGGCGGCAAGGGTGCACACGGTGGTGGTGCCTTCTCTGGCAAGGATCCCTCTAAAGTGGACCGTTCTGCTGCGTATGCAACGCGCCACGTAGCAAAAAATCTCGTGGCTGCCGGTGTATGTGACCAAGTACTCGTACAAGTTTCTTATGCCATCGGTGTGGTTGAGCCGATGGGCGTTTTCGTGGATACCTACGGTACTTCGAAAGTTGATTTTACCGATGGTGAAATCGCAGCTAAGGTGAAGGAACTTTACGATTTCCGTCCGGGATTAATCGAGCAAAATTTAAAACTGCGTCAACCGATGTATAGTGAAAGTGCGGCCTACGGCCACATGGGACGTACCAACGAAACCGTTACAAAGACATTCAAGTCTGCCGATGGCAAAACAGAACTCAGTCTTGACGTCGAACTATTTACTTGGGAAAAACTCGACTTTGTAGATGCTTTCAAGAAGGCATTCAACGGCTAAAATCAAACGACAGGACAACGTAAAAAAATGGGCCGCGCGATGCGCGGCCCATTTTTTATGCCTTTTATCTGCGAAATTTTCGCGGCGCCCTTAGTGGAGAATACCTACCGATTTACGGACAACAAAATCCTCGCCCCTAAACACCAATTGATAGGTACCCGCTGGGTACGCGCTCAAGTCTATTTTCGTACGGAATGGTGCTTCAAATACAAGCTGTCCTGCCGGACTGTACAGCTCCATTCGCAATACCTCAGCAGAGGTTTGCACCTCTATCAATCCTTGCGTTGGATTTGGATAGAGCGTTAAATCAATTGCTAGGTTTTGGTCTATACCAATACCACTCGTAACAATAATGGCATCATTATCTGATCCTGAACAGCCTGCGGAATTTGTGACCAGCAAGGTTACGATGAATGTACCCTTGTTCGCATAAGTGTGCTGAGGATTTGGTGATGTTGCGTTACCGCCGTCTCCAAAGTACCACTGCCATGAATTGGCATACATAGAAGAATCGATAAACTGAACGGTAGTTCCAGCCTGCACTGTATCCGGAAACTCTGAAGCAACATATAAAATATCGTTCAACGCCACGTTCTTATACAACGTGTCTGAACCCCCAGCATTTGAGGTAACGAGCATCACTTGATACGTACCAGGTTTGCTGTAATTGTGGGTCGGATTCACCGCGGCAGAGAAGGTTCCATCTCCGAATGCCCAGAAATATTGCGAACCATTCGTGCTTTCATTGATAAAACTGACTTCGCCATTACAGGCATTCTGCACTTGGTATTGATAGTCCGCATCTGGTGCGAAAATAACATTAGCCGCGAGGTTGACGTATTGAATACTGTCGTTATTCGTGATCGTAAGGATACCCGTTTGTTGCGTCGCCGTAGTTGCGGTAAAGGTCACGTCTAGCCATGCACTTGCGCCCGCAGCGATAACCTTTGAGGTCCAACTCGGCACAAAATGCGCATTATTCGCAACCACATTTGAAATAGACAAATCTGTACAACCGTCATTCGTGACTAAGACAGAGTCCTTTACAGGTGTGGTATTGTAGACATTACCATAATTCACAGCATTAGTTCCCAATACCATATCGGGCTCGCTCACCACATTGACCGTCATTGGCACCTGATATAACGGATCTTGAGGGTCATTCGTCTCGAACAAAACCGTCGTATTGTAGGTACCCACTGCCAGATTACTCACGGTGACAAGTAATGATTTTGACACGCTATTACCTGCGCCTACCGAACCCGTAGTTAAACCTACTGGAGATGCCCAGGTCACTAGATCTTTTTGATAAACCTCAACCGTACAAGTTTGTCCCGTAGCATACGTATAGTTGTACGAATACAATTGGATCGTCAAATAACCATTATTGATGATGTTCGTTAACGTAGTACCAGTTAAGAATCCTGAAATAGTATCATTGGTATAATTCGCAACATTGTTATCGTAAAGCGTTTGGATGTAATACCCGTTCGCATACAGGTAGAAGTAGTTACTTGTAGCACTATACTCCCCATTTAAAATAATGCTGTAGAACAAGGTATCCGAATCGATAATGTTGTTAAACGTATGCACTTGGGTATTGGAGTAGTTCGGTGCAGGATACAGCCAATTCTGTGTCGAGCTCGAATCGTACACCTCCGCAACGCTCACCTCATAACTCAGTGCAGCTGAACCGTTATTAGTTATGGTATAAGGGACCGTCGTAAAGCTGTTACACTTATTTACCGTTACCGTTATACTGCTAGGGCTCACACTAATATCTGCCGCACCCACAATAACGCCTGATAAACAATGCGTAATGGTATCCGCATTGGTGTAAATAGTTAATTGATCACTGACGCTACCTAGCGTACTTGAATTAAGGGTCACTGGAATATATCCCGTATCGCCAGGCGCAATACTCAGCGATGGACTTGCTGCCGTAAAGACGTTAGTACCCGTTGCTGTTCCGGTCAATGTCAGGGTGTCACAACCTACGTTATAGAAGGGAACATCTTTGATATGATTCATGTTTTGGTATACCGAATCCCAGCTCGTACAAGCCGATTCCACTGCCGTCTCACCCAAACCGTTTACAGTAAAAGTAACGGGTATAGAGAATGAACCATTCGAGGGATCATTCGTAGTTACAGTAATAGTCAACTCATGTTTACCTGCAGCAAGGCTATCGGAATAAGCTGTACCGCTAACAGTCGTAGTATCGCCTCCAGCAGTTGTACCACTCTTTGGACTTAAACGTATCCAATTAGGCCCTTGATCTTTATTCGCTAAAGTGTTTTCGAGAATATTATCCATCATGGTTGTAATCTCGCTGTAAACCGTATTAAAGTTGAATCCATAATAAATAAACTCCCCATCGCCCATCGGCAAATAACTCAATGCTTGTCGGTAGTAGGTATTGTAAACTAAATAGATCAAACCCGTATTGTAGATGTACGCATCTAGTGACGCCGATTGTGTCACGAACGAATTGCTAACCCCTTGGATGTAGGGATGGTTCGAATAGGTCGTATTCACATAATGCGTATACCCCGTGTAGTTGCCGTAGTAATACCCGCTAATCCAGTTCATCGCAAGGATATTACCTACATAGGTACTCCCCATAACGATCATCTTGCCTCCGTCTTCAATCCAATCTTCCATATCCGATTGCACTGCAGTGTAATCGGTCGAAGCAGAACTGTTCGTAATTGGTGGGAAGATGACCACATCAGCCCAATTCAACTCTGATACCATCGCTGATAAAGACGTGACAGTTTTGACTGATAAATTTTTCACACCGCCCAAATAGGTTTGAAGGTTTGATAACAACGACGGGTATACATTTTGATTCACCACCACAACATTCAAAACTGGGTTAGAAGAAGCGTTCCAACTTAAGTTTGTATTCAAGGCCGTATTTCCCAAATCGAAGGTAAAGTTCACACTATCACCACAATTCTGGGTACTTAGAGTCAATGGCGTTGTATTGACCCATGCCGAAGGAGCTTCAGCTACATACCCCGCATAACACACTGGCCAAACCGTATCTGAGGTAGAAACATACACAGTGTCATTTATTGTACCTGTGGCCGTTGGATTTATGGTCACCTGTATCCAAGCGCTATCCCCTACCCACATTTGAGAGGTAGCATTGGTTGCTGTAAAGAATGTACTTGACGTAGTGAGCGCATTGAAATAAAGGCTGTCACAACCCAAATTTTCGACGAGTATACTATCTATAGTGACACTATTTTTTACGATAGTATCCAGGTCTAAACATACAGTGCGATCAACGTAAGTTTCACTCACCCCATCCAGTGTGAGATTTACCTTAAGATATACTGTTGAATCCACTGGATCATTACTGTTGATATATCCTTGGAATGTATGCAGGCCTTCCTGCAACGAATCGGTGTAAATAATAATATTGACCAATTCTGAATCACCAACCGCTGTATTACCCGTGTCGGGGCTGAATGCGAGATTCACTCCTAAACCGGCATCTACTTCAAAATCATCTACTATCCAGGCGTCATAAGATGAGCCACTATACGACTGCTGGTACAATCTCAACTGCGTAGATGAGGTCATTGCCGCTGCAGGTATGGTAGCTGTTGCGGTCATAGAGTAATACGTGTAGAAGTATTGGATGTTGTACCACGTTGAACCGTTGGTACTGTATTGTAAATAAATTCCCTCACCAGATTCGGCATTATCACAATTGCCCTGATCCATCTCGAAGGATACGGTCCCTCCGTTTAAAAGATTAAGTGGAACTGTTGCGGCGTAGCGCGTACCGCCATAAAAATGTAAACTGTAACTACCATTGATGGATCCACAACCGTAGGTAGAGGACTGAATATTCGTACCTGAACCAAAGTAACTCCAAAGCGAAGTATTCATCGTTCCCGTTTCAAAATCTTCCGTAATGTTCATACCCATCGGCGATGTCCCCCAATTCAGCGTCTGCTGGCCATCGTTGTACAACCAAAACGGAACGACCAATGAATCCGGACAACCGGTATACGATATATTGAATACCGTACTGTCAAAGCCAATAGATGGCGCATCTTGCACTGTCGCTGTAATACAATGCGCATAGATAGAATCCTGCTCTTGGAACAAAATGCTGTCGTTGTAAGTTCCTGCCGAACCTGCGGCCCAAGCATAGGGTACATAAACGGTGTCCTCAGGCGCTATAGTAAATCCATTGGTTGCAACGGTTAATCGGTTCGTAGATTTAGATACACTGTTCACCCTTAACGTATCACAACCCGTATTCCATAACTTCAATGTATCACGGGTTACCGCTCCTGAATATCCAGAAATATTCAGACAAGAGGAATAATTAGAGGCCCATACTCCATCTCCTGTAATATTTACAATCACAGGGATTTTCATTCCATCAAGCGCCGTGTCGTTTGAGGTCAACGCCAATTCAAGGAAGTAAGACCCCGCATACAAATCTGTGGCATCCACAGTGAAATTCATGACCACGTTGTTTCCTCCCGCGACTGTAGCGGAAGTTGGGTTTTGCGCAATACTGAGCGCGTTCCCGCCTTGTACCTCAACGTCGTCAAGATAATGTACGTAAGAGGTCGAGTACTGGTAGCTGTGAATACCGTTGATACCCGTATTCAAATTATAATAGAATTGGGCACCCGTAGCGATGGTCACGCCATCGATGATGATATCAAAAGTCTTGTTCGTCCAGTCGATATTATCGTATTCGATGTTTACAAATTCATTCGCCGTGGTATATACGAAGTGCGTTGTGGTATAACCGTTTGCCTGCCTGTATACTAGGCGTAAACTGGAGGTATACCAGTAGGAATAACCAAAGGGTGAATACCCAAGAGTTGAATATTGATCCCCCGAAAACCAGGTATAACCACTCCCCCCTTGTCCAGCATTTACCTTCGTTGCATAGGATGCTCGAGAAGGCTGTGCATTAGAAAAACTGGCACTGGTTGTAGCACTAGTATTGAAGTAGCCGTTCATCATGAGCGCGCCATTTCCCGAATTGGTCACTGTACTGGTATTGCTCAACGAGCCGTTGGCACTGGCCGAAGTAAACGTCTCTAAGGTTCCGTCTTCAAAATCTGCTTTAAAAATATAATTGGTATCGATGAGCGCTGTACTCAACGCTAAATTTCCGGCGCTTGCTGCATTTGAAAAAGTGAGGGACTGTGAGGCCGTCGTACCACATGGAATGTTTATTACTAATGAATCGTTTGAAATTGAGCCATTTGGCGCACTCCCTACTGTGATGTTCATTGTCGTCGTATCACTGCTGAAACAATTCGTTGCGACCAGCGTAACTGTTTTGGCACCCGAACTCGTATAACTGTGCTCTGGATATTGATCAGTGCTCGTTGAACCATCACCGAAATCCCATGCATAGGATCCTGCATTTTGACTTGTATTAACAAATTGTAGCGGTGTATTGTAGCTAATGCTGGTGGAAGTCGTTGTAAAACTCGCCGTTGGCGCCGTAGTACCAGAGGTAGCCCAAGAACATACGAATCCGCTTGAGGTACCCGCATAGTTTGAATAAAAGCGAACGGTCAACGCACCGGATGTTGATGTAATGGCCGAACCTCCGTTCGGTAATGAACTGCCGTAATAATACCCAATGAAAGAACCACTTGTACCTACGCCGTCCCAAACGTAGATGTAATCAGAGCTGCTCGCTGTGGAGAACGATGAAAATGTCAACGATACCGGGGATGTCCCGGGTGGATCTATAATGAGGTAGCCGTTATTGTAGTTCCCGTAATTTCCATTGAGGCCTCCACCATCAACGAAAATTCCAGAGCAACTAGTAGCCGTATCAGTGGTACCATTGGTCGGAATGGTCATAATGCCTTGAGCATGCAGCCCAAAACTCAATAACAAAGCAGCGAAAATGCGTAGGTGCATAGACATAAAATTAGTATTGCGAATCTATAGAATCGCCTTCAATTTTCTTTGAGAAATGAGTATAAGTTCCTACTCGTTGATAAAGCGATTTTCCCTTAGTCCTAACGGTGGTGGAGAACATTGCACCGCTGAGGTATTCAAAGCCAATTTTACCTAGTAACTTTGCACACACAAAACAGCGTAATCATGATCGAAACCGATCTTCTTATCATAGGGGCTGGCCCCACCGGTTTGTTCACCGTTTTTGAAGCAGGACTTCTGAAAATGAAATGCCATTTGATAGATTTCCTGCCGCAACCCGGGGGACAATTGACAGAGATTTACCCAAAAAAACCCATTTACGATATACCGGGCTATCCGGTAGTAATGGCGGGTGAGTTAGTGGATAATCTTATGGAGCAAATCAAACCTTTCAACCCCGGATTCACCCTGGGTGAAAGTGCTCTAAGTATAGAAGAAACTGATGATCATTGCTTTATTGTAACTACAGATAAAGGAACGCAACACAAAGCACCTTCTGTCGCCATTGCGGGTGGACTGGGAGTCTTTACTCCTCGTAAACCGCCCATCGAAGGTTTAACTGAATTCGAAGAAAAAGGTGTGGATTACATCGTTCGCGATCCGGAGAAATACCGCGGTAAACGCGTGGTGATTTCCGGTGGTGGCGACAGTGCGCTAGACTGGACGGTCTTTTTAGCGGATGTAGCGAGCGAAGTCAGTTTAGTACACCGTAGAACCTCATTCCGCGGACATTTAGACACCGTTGATAAAGTGCATGAATTGGCCCAAAACGGCAAAGTGAAACTCATTACTAACGCAGAGGTTGTCGATGTACACGGGCAAAGTGAATTGGACCGCGTAACGATCAAGATAAAAGGTGCCGAGGATCTCAGCATGGAATGCGAGCATTGGTTACCACTTTTTGGTTTAACACCCACTCTGGGACCCATTGGGGATTGGGGATTGGAAATCGAGAAAAACGCGATCGTTGTAGACAACGCAACCGATTACCGCACAAACAGAGTAGGCATCTATGCTATCGGCGATGTGAACACCTATCCAGGCAAACTCAAACTGATTCTTTGTGGATTTCATGAAGCGACGATTATGGTTCAAAGTGCGTTTAAAAGAGCCTTCCCGGATAAAAAATTATCATTTAAGTACACTACTGTTATGGGTGGCGTCGGCAGTTTAGAATAAATCATGAGTGCAGATATTAAAATAACCGTCGTGGATCGTGAAGGTGTCCCTCACGAGCTGATCGCGCCGACCGACATGAACATGAACCTCATGGAGGTTTGCAAGTCGTATGAGCTTCCTGTTAAAGGTACCTGTGGCGGTATGGCCATGTGTGCATCCTGCCATTGTTACATTGAAAGCGCGCACGAACTCAATGCGCCGTCTGACGATGAAGAAGATATGCTGGATCAAGCCTTTTTTGTCGAAGATAATAGTCGTCTAGGGTGTCAAATCTTCATGAAGCCGGAATACGAAGGACTGATGGTGCGTCTCGCAGAGGAAAGCGAATAAATTATTAATCTGCACCCTTCTTTGAGGAATTAAAAGTCACAGAGCTATTATCTTAGCGGGATTCAGAATCTATCCCAATGAAAAAAACACTCCTACTCGGGGCGCTATTTGCCCTAACCCTCAACACTTTAGCACAAGAGAGTATTACCCTGAATTCGCTTTGGCAGCGTTATGAATTTTATGCCGGAGGCATCAGTGGTTTGCGAAGCATGAACGACGGTGTTCATTACACCGCTCAAGGGAAGGGAACGATTGAACAATACAGCTATAAAACAGGTGAACAGGTCGGGATTTTGCTGGACGTCACGGCTTTAAAAAGTGAAGCTCTGGAAGTACCCACATTTGACGCCTATGCACTGAGCGAAGACGAAAGCTGGGCCATTTTAGAAACTGAAACCACCCCCATCTACCGCCGCAGTTCGCGCAGCGTAGTTTGGCTTGTCGATCTCGAAAGTCACGAAGCACATAAATTACGACCAGAAAAGGTGCGCTATGCTACTTTCTCTCCAAACGGGGCCTACGTTGCCTATGTTTTAGACAACAATCTTTATATCTATGATATCGATTCGGATGCGCACATTCGAATCACCAGCGACGGAGCTTTTAACCAAATCATAAATGGTGCTACAGATTGGGTTTACGAAGAGGAGTTTGCTATTGTAAAGGCTTTTTGGTGGTCGCCTAATTCTGAAAGTATAGCCTTTTTGCGCTTTGACGAAAGCAATGTAAGAAGCTTCAACATGGACATGTACGGTAAAGAACTCTATCCCAACCCGTACACCTTCAAGTATCCAAAAGCGGGTGAAGACAATAGTGTCGTCACGGCGCACCTATGGAATATGAAATCAGGCCAAATTCAACAGGTGTTGCAAGATGTTCCTTACGAATACCTGCCGCGCGCGCAGTGGTCCAATGAGAATACTTGGGTAGTGAGCACACTCAACAGATTACAAAATGAATTCAAGTTGTATGCCGTAGCGGCAACGGATGGTTCAACACGAGAACTCTACCATGAATCAGACGATAAATACCTGGAGATCAATGATGAGCTGTACTTTTTGAAGGACGGTTCCTTTGTTATGTTAAGTGATCGTGATGGATGGAACCATTTGTACCACGTCGCAGCAAATGGAAAAATCAAACGTCAAATCACCATTGGCGATTTCAATGTGACAGGCTTATACGGTTTAGATGCTACAAATACCCTTTACTACCAGAGTACAGAGCGCAGCCCAACCGAACGAAATGTCTATAGCATTCGTATCAACGGGCGTTCCAAAAAACTACTCACCGAGGAGAAAGGAACGCATAACGCCAACTTTACCAACGACTTCAGTTTGTTTGTAAACAGTTACAGTGCAGAAGGCGTACCTACTAGGGTTACTTTAAGGAACCAGGACGGTGGAATTGTTAGGACGCTTAAAACTAACACACGTGCAGAAGAAGCATTGGAAACGTACACGTACAGTAAAAAAGAGTTCTTTACACTCGAAACACCGTCAGGAGGCCCACTCAATGCGTGGATGATTAAGCCGGTAGACTTTGATGAAAACAAGACCTACCCCCTATTTATGTTTGTTTACGGCGGGCCCGGAAGTCAAACCGTAATGAACAGCTACGATGCGTTTAGAGGCATGTGGTTCCAAATGTTAGCGAATGAGCTCGATTTGATTGTTGTAAGTGTTGAGAATCATGGTACAGATGGGCGCAGCGAAGCATTCAAAAAGAGTACCTACGGTCAAATGGGGAAATTAGAAACGCGCGACCAAACGGAAGCTGCGTTAGAATTAGCGAAACGCGCATATATTGATGGAAGTCGAATAGGCGTGTTCGGATGGAGTTACGGTGGATACATGGCATCAAATCTCTTGTTCCAAAGCCCGGATGTTTTCAAAATGGCGGTAGCCGTTGCCCCGGTGACGAACTGGCGTTTTTACGACAACATTTATACAGAAAGATACATGGGTCTTCCATCCGAAAACGGCGAAGGCTATGATGCCGATAGTCCCCTATCCCATGTAGATGGATTGAAAGGAAAATACCTCCTCATCCATGGAACAGGCGATGATAACGTTCACGTTCAGAATTCAATGCGCATGGTAGAGGCTCTTATTCAGGCAGATAAGGATTTCGACTGGTTCGCTTATCCAGATAAAAACCACGGTATCTATGGCGGGAACACGACCATGCATTTGTACCGTAAGATGACCAATTTCATTGCCGAGAATTTATAAGAACTGGTCCCTAGCCGCTCTTAGAAATAAAATGTATACTTGTTGAACACTAAAAACACCTAAACATGAGTGAT
>Ga0075475_10000877_pt1 | contig 14460 bp, 8 predicted proteins | sample DEB08_DNA_10_FD_76342 | JGI IMG/M metagenome (GOLD analysis project Ga0075475, IMG submission 76342) | Aqueous microbial communities from the Delaware River and Bay under freshwater to marine salinity gradient to study organic matter... | ecosystem: Environmental > Aquatic > Marine > Coastal ... | reverse complement strand
CGCATCGACCCGAGGCGTGGTGGCGAGTTGTCACTGATTGAGCGGGACCGTCTCTATGACGAACTGGCCCGTGATGCCCGCTATTTCGAGCGGCAGGCAGCCCAGCTCCATCGTCTCACCCTGCTGCTGCGGCCGACTGTCGTTCACATTGAAGCCGGCAAGCCAAACCGCCCGGGCCGCCCCTCAAACCGCGACAGCGAAGCTGGCTCGGGCGTGATCACCCGACTGGCCGATCGCACCGTCGTCATCACCAACCGGCATGTTATCAACCGCGCCTCACTCGACAGCATCATTATTCGCTTGGAGGATGGCCGCGAGATTTCACCAACCCAGGTCTGGACCGATGCCGGCACCGACATTGGCGTCATGCTTGTGGCTGAGCCAGACCTTCCAACTGCCCGCCTCGCTCCTGACAACGCTGTGCAAATCGGTGACATGGTGCTGGCCATTGGGAGCCCCTTCGGGCTGCGGCATTCTGTCACGCTCGGTATCGTCTCGGCCAAGGGCCGTCGAGACCTCGATCTTGGTGACGGCGATGTCCGCTTCCAGAATTTCATCCAGACCGATGCTGCCATCAATCCCGGCAACAGCGGTGGCCCACTGATCAACCTGCGGGGCGAAGTAATTGGCATCAACACCTGCATTGCCAGCCACTCTGGAGGAAACGACGGCATCGGCTTTGCCATCCCCATCTCGATGGTGAAATTTGTTGCCCTTCAACTGGTCAACCGTGGCGCGGTGTCGCGGGCCTATCTTGGCGTCTCCCTCGATAACAACTTTGATCTGGCAACGGCTCACCGACTCGGCCTGACCCGTCCTGTCGGCGCCCGCGTGACGGGCATCACCGCTGCCTCTCCTGCGGAGCAGATCGGCCTGCAACTCAATGATGTCATTCTTGAGTTCTCAGGAGAGCCGGTCGATGACGATGATCATCTCGTGAGCCTTGTCAGCATGACGCCGACCGACCAGCGGGTCAGAATGAGGGTCTTCCGCAACGGGCAGCCACTCTCGCTGGAGGTGACCGTTGCCCCGCGTGACTCATTCGAGCCGGGAACTCCCAGCCGTTCCAGCCGGTAATGGCTGGGCACCCGCTCTTCTTTCAGGGCCAGTTCCGCCGCCAAGTTCCGTTCAATTTCCGGCTGCCTGCGAGCATTCCGCAAGCCGCGCGAGCGTGGCCGCTGCCGCCCCGGAGTCAATCGCCTGTTCGGCCAGCGCCCGGGCAGCGGGCAGGCTGTCTGCCCGACCAGAAGCCCAAAGCACCGCTGCCGCATTGAGCACGACCATATCGCGGCCCGGCCCTGGCTTGCCGGCCAGAACCTGACGAATAGCGGCTGCACTGCCAGCAGCGTCATTCACCAGCAGCTCACTCCGAGCAGACTCCGGAGCAGGAGCCACCCCAAAGTCTTCCGGTATCCACTGGCTCTGGGTCACTCCCTCAGGAGTGACATCAAGGACCCGAGTTGGAGCAAACAGGCCAACCTCATCGACCCCATCTTCGGAACAGACGATGACAGCCCGGGAAAGACCAACCAGCCGCGCGGCTTCAGCCATAATTTCTTCTGCCCCCGGCCTGCCGACACCGATCACCTGGACAGCTGCCCCCGCCGGGTTGCAGAGAGGCCCCACCAGATTGAAGACCGTCGGTCGACCGATGCGGCGTCGCACGGGCCCGACTGTTGCCATCGCGGGATGGTAGGCGGGGGCGAAACAGAAACAGATGCCGACCTGCTCGAGGCAGGCCTGATTGACTTCGGGAGACGCCTCAACGCAGACGCCAAGTTCCTCCAGCACATCGGCTGATCCGGTCTTGCTGGAAACCGCCCGGTTCCCATGTTTGGCCACCGGCAGCCCAGCCGCCGCCACCACCAGGGCCGCCGCCGTCGAAATATTGAAGGTGCCTGATCCATCGCCACCGGTCCCACAGGTATCCACGATGGGCCCGCTGACATTCGTTACCAAAGGCCGCATCCGCCGCCGGAGGGCATCAACCACCCCTGCCAACTCAGCTGCGGTCGGCAGCCGGTCAGCGGTCAGGGCAAGCCAATGCCCAAAATCATCGGGACTGATGTCACCAGCGAGAACCGCCTCGACGAGCCCGGCGACAGCACTGCGGGAAAGTGGCTGGCCGGCCATCTCGGCAGCCCTGGCCTGTTCAAGCAGTTGCACAGCAGATGGTTCCACGATGAATTGGTCCTACAGAGAATGTGTCCTGGGACGGGCAGGTTCCGGCAGCGAGTAGAGTGTCGCATGAACCGGCTACGGCGTCACCTCCCGACAGAATCAGGTTTTCGTGGCGGCCCCCGGCCGCTACGATTCGCCTATGCGACGAAAGCTCATCATCGATGTGGACCCGGGAATTGATGACGCCATCGCGCTGGCGGCAGCGCTGTTCGATCCGCGTCTGGAGGTGCTCGCCGTCACAGCCACCGGTGGAAATGTCCCTGCGGGCCAGGCCTCAGCCAACCTGCAGGCCTTGGTGACCTATCTCGATCCCCCGCGGATTCCTCGAATTGGCATCGCCTCTGAAGATGGTTTCCTGCCGGAACGGGCCTTCAGCATGCACGGGCCGGATGGCCTTGGTGGTGTTGATCTGCCCGCGGTGCCACTGCACGGAAGCCACGCCGCTGAAAAGGTGATCTGGGAAACCATCCGGGCCCATCCCCATGAAGTGACCATTCTTTGCCTGGGTCCGCTGACCAATCTCTCGCGGTTACTCCGTCGCGACCCCGCCATCCTTGAGTTACTAGGTGACGTGCTCATCTGTGGCGGCACCCTTCACGCCAACGGCGGGGCCACACCCGCAGCTGATTTCAATTTTTATTGTGACCCGCTGGCAGCCCGGCATGTCATCAGCGAGCCCTGCCGCAAGACCCTGCTTCCGCTGGAAACCAGTTCGCAGGTTGTCTTTGGCTTTGACATGCTCGACCAGATTCCCGATGCCTTCTCTCGCGCCGGCCGAGTGCTGCAGCGGATGCTTCCGCATGCCTTCAGGGCTCACCGGCAGTTCCTCGGCAGCGAAGGTATCCACCTGCATGATGTGGTTGCCTTGGTGGCAGTGACCAACCCCGAACTCTTCCGGCGACAGACGGTTGCCGCAGATGTCGAAACTGGTGGTGAGTTGACTGCTGGCATGCTGGTTATTGACCGCCGCCAGGTGCGGGAGTGGAAGCCAAACCTCGACATGCTCATCTCCTGTGACGTTGCCGCCGTCAAAGACTGCATTCTCCGCGGCCTCATGACTGCCGCAGACGCCACCTGAACCTGATCAGCTACGAGAGTGGCACAACCAGCCCGTCCCAGGCCAGTTCAATGCCCGGAGGGAGTTCGGCAGCAACGGCGGCATGGTCAATCTCGTGCGACATGTGCACCAAGACCGTTCGCCGAGCTGCCACTCGCTGGGCGATCGCCACTGCCTCATCGATGGAGAGGTGCGTCGGATGCCGGGCGGCCCGCAGGCAATCGAGAATGAGAATATCGAGCCCCTCCAGCAACGGCCAGGTCGACTCGGGTATCTCATTGGTGTCGGTACAGTAAGCAACCTTGCCAAATCGGAAGCCGAGCACGTCAAAGATACCGTGCCGAAGCCGCAGGGGTGTCACAGTCACCCCAAGCAGATCGAAGGGCTCAGCGCCAATTGCATGGAGGACCATCTTCGGCAAGCCACCACCGACAACGGCGGGCACCTCGAAGGCGTAGTCAAACGCCTTGCGAATACGGCTTTCAACCCGTGGCTCGCAATAGACCGGAAGCGGCCCTCCCTTGCGGAAGCAGAGTGGCCGGATGTCGTCGAGTCCGTAGAGGTGATCGACATGATCGTGGGTATAGAGCACCGCGTCGATCAGGCCGATTCCTTCCCGCAGCAACTGGGCCCGCAGGTCAGGCGTCGTGTCAATTAGGAGCGTGCCTTCCGGCAGCCCCAAGGCCACGCTTGTCCGTGTCCGCTGGTTGCGTGAGTCGTCGCTGGCACAGACCGTGCAGCCACAGCCGACGACCGGCACCCCGACACTCGTTCCCGTCCCCAGAAAAACCAACTGCCCACGCAGATCGCGGGGCGGGATGAAGGTATGGTGACGAGCAGTCATAGGGCGAACACTCAAGAGGCATCTTTCGGCGGGCGTGACTGCCGGGCACCTAGCAGCGGGAAGCGAGCCCGACGCAGACCCTACGGCTGCAAGATGATATCCCAGCCATCAGTCTTGACAGGCGGAATTGTGCCCGACTCGGGCAGGGTCGTTTGCACCGCTTTTTGCATCAGGCCAGCCAGCCGTGTTCGTTCCGCAGCAACGGAGGGGTCTTCGGCCAGATTCTTCAGTTCCCGAGGGTCGGCCTCATGGTCGTAGAGTTCCCGACCTTCACGCCCCTCGTCCCATTCGGTGTACCGCCACCGTGGCGTCCGGAGTGAATAGCCAAAAAACCGTTCCCCCTTGCGCCGCCGCACGACCTGGGTGATGGCCCAGTTGCGTCCGGTCTGCTGAGGATCGGCCAGCATGGGGACGAGACTCTGTCCCTGAAGATTTCCCGGGGCAGGAATCTTGCAGAGCGCTGCCAGTGTCGGAAACAGATCAACCTGTGATACCGGTGCCGGGACAACACCACCAGGTTGAGAAATCCCAGGGGCAACAATGAGCAGCGGCACTCGGGCACTCTCCTCGAACAGGCTCATCTTCTGCCAGAGCCCGTGCTCACCCATGTGATAGCCGTGGTCACTGGTGAAAACAATGATGGTGTTTTCAGCCAAGCCGAGTCGTTTGAGGGAGGCGATCACCCGACCAACTTGGGCGTCCATGAAACTGATGCTGGCGTTGTAGGCCTGCCGGCACTCACGCCGCAACTGATCGGTCAGTTTTTCATGCTCTTTTTTCTCACTCCCAAGAGCTGCTTCCGGAAGATCGGCCTGATCTTCGGCCACACCAGTCACCACCGGCATGGAGTCGACTGGGTGCCAACCAAAGTAGGGATCTTGCGGGGCAACGTACGGGGTGTGGGGCCGGAAGAATCCAACAGCCAGAAAGAACGGCCGCGAGCGATCACGGGCACACCGCTCCAGCACCCACTCTGCATCGGCTGCCATCATCCCATCGGTGTGAAAACCATCGGCTTTTGGCGACGCATACCAGCTCAGGGTGCCGCCAAACTTTCCCGGAGCGAGCGAGAAAATATCGGGCTCCTCTTCGAGCCGGTCGACACCAGCCGGATTGAGCTCAAGTTCCCACGAAGCGGGATCGTCATGGCCGTTTGTCCCCACGCTTCGGGGCACGTTGTAGTGATACAACTTGCCAATCCGGGCGGCAAAATATCCTGCCTGCCGAAAGGCCTGCGGAAGACTGACCTGATGCGGAATCGTCTGGCGAAATATCTGGGCGTTGGCATGGATGCCGGTGGCGTTGGGGTGCAGCCCGGTCAGAAATGAATTCCGGCTCGGCCCGCAGAGCGGGAAACTGCAGTACGCCCGCTCAAAAAGCACCCCTGACGAAGCCAGTTGATCGAGGTGAGGGGTCCGTGCTAGCGGGTCGCCATAGCAGCCCAAAAGGTTGTTGAGATCGTCGGAAACAATGAACAGCACATTGGGTCGATCCTGCGTCTCGGCCATCGCGAGCCCGCCAGCGAAGCCCCCCCAGAAGAACATTCCCGCCAACATTCCCACCAGGAACCAACACTTTCTTCCCATGATTTCTCCCAGAAGCACGCCAGCGGCGACACCGCCTCATGAACGGTTTTTCGCGGCGTTTGGCTGTTTTATAGCGTGATGACGGCCGCAGGAGTCACCTTGACCCTCTGCCCGCCTCACGGTGAGAATCCGTTATATAGTGTTTCGGCAGGTTGGGCACGACATGCCCCGACCGCCGGCCCACTGTTTTGCCACCGAAATGCCCTTCGGGCTGTCTGTTTTTGCGTGCTCCCCCGGCACGACGCACCGCCCTTATCCACCGACCAACCCGGCACCTGCGACCATCCCCGCACCCGCGACTATTATGCAACAACTGGAACGTATTTGGGACGCTGTGAGCAATTTCGCAGCCGCCCTCGGCTCTCGTATCGAACGTTTTATCACCGGCCTGTTCGGTTCATCCAACGCCCGGTTCTTGAAGCGGCTGGAGCCCAAGATTGAGGCGATTAACTCGCTCGAGCCCCGCTACCAAGAGATGAGTGACGCCGAACTCAGGGCGCAGACGGCTGAGTTCAAGCGACGACTGGCCGCCGGTGAAACCCTTGACGACCTGCTCGTTGAGGCGTTTGCCGTTTGTCGCGAGGCAGGCCGTCGGTTTCTGGGCATGCGGCACTACGACGTCCAAATGATTGGCGGCATGGTGCTTCACTCTGGCGCGATCGCCGAAATGATCACCGGTGAAGGGAAGACCCTGGTCGCCACACTGCCTGCCTACCTCAACGCCCTGGCAGGAAAGGGGGTCCATGTCATCACTGTCAATGACTACCTCGCCCGCCGTGATATGGAATGGATGGGGCCGCTTTACATGGGGCTCGGCCTGACTGTCGGCAACATCCAGACCGGCATGGACTCTGATGAACGGCAGCGATCCTACGCCTGTGACATCACCTACGGCACGAATAATGAGTTTGGCTTTGACTACCTCCGTGACAACATGCGGATGGCAGCCCGGGGGGATGACCGGTTTCCAAAGCAGATGCAGCAGGCACAGGGGCGACTGCACTACGCCATCATTGACGAGGTCGACAACATCCTCATCGACGAGGCCCGTACGCCGCTGATCATTTCTGGGCCCGCCCACGACGACGTCACCAAATATGCCCGTGCCGACAAAGTAGCCCGGCAACTGAAGGCCGATGAACATTTTGAAGTCCAGGAAAAGGAACACACCGTCAGCCTGACCGAGGCCGGCGTTCGTCAGGCAGAAAAACTGGCCGGTGTCGAAAGCTTCTACACCGCCGGCAACATGGAGTGGCCGCACCTGATTGACAATGCGTTGAAGGCCCACCACCTCTACAAGCGCGACGTAAATTACGTCGTTCAGAATGGGGACGTGGTGATTGTCGACGAATTCACCGGCCGGCTGATGCCTGGCAGGCAATGGTCTGACGGGCTTCACCAGGCGGCCGAAGCGAAGGAAGGGGTGCGGATCAAGGAAGAATCGCAGACTCTGGCCACCGTCACGCTACAGAACTTCTTCAAACTCTATGACAAGCTTGGCGGCATGACGGGCACGGCAATGACCGAAGCCAATGAGTTTTGGAAAATCTATCACCTCGATGTCATTGCCATTCCGCCAAACCGGACGCTGCAGCGGATCAATCACACTGACGTCATCTTTCGGACTGAACGGGAAAAATGGGTGGCGGTAGCAGACGAAATTGAGCGAATCAATCGCTGGGACACCCTCAGCCTGAGTGACGGCAACCAGATGATTGGCACGATCGCCAAAGAAACTGACAGCGGCTTTGAGTTCCAGCCAAAGGGCGAGAAGGGAACGGAAACCATCCCTGCCGACGAGGTGCGGGAAATCCAGCGACGGGGGCTGCCGGTCCTCGTCGGGACAGTCTCAATCGAGAAGAGCGAACGGCTCGCTGCGTTGCTTGACAAACGAGGTGTTGACCACGCCGTGCTGAATGCAAAGCAGCACGAGCGAGAGGCCGACATCGTGGCTCAGGCGGGCCGCCTCGGCGCCGTGACCATCGCCACCAACATGGCTGGCCGCGGCACCGACATCATTCTTGGTGGCAACGCTGAAACCATGGCCTGGGCCACCCTCCAGCACACCTATCCGACCCGGCTCGATGTTCCCAAGGACGAGTGGGATAGCCTCGTTGAAGCAATTTCCAGTCGTGAAAACATGAAGCCCGAAGGGGAACGGGTCCGCGAGATGGGCGGCCTGCAGATCATCGGGACCGAGCGACACGAATCACGGCGGATCGACCTGCAGCTTCGGGGCCGCTGTGGTCGTCAGGGCGACCCGGGAAGCAGCCGCTTCTATCTTTCGCTGGAAGACGATCTGATGCGGATCTTTGCCGGCGAGTGGGTCAAAAATATCCTCACCCGCCTAGGCATGCAAGACGGAGAACCAATCATAAGCCGGATGGTGACCCGCCGGGTCGAAGCCGCCCAGAAGAAGGTTGAAGAGCGAAACTTCGAAATTCGAAAAAACCTGTTGGAATACGACGAGGTCATGGATGAACAGCGGAAGCGGGTCTATGGCTTCCGGCAGCGGATTCTCGATGGGCGGCATTCCGCTGATGAGGCCCATGACCGCGATAGCGAGTGCCGAGATTTGATTATTGAGATGGTCGACCGACAGATTGACCAGCACATCGGCACCTTCCTTGATCGTGACTATGGCGGGCAGACCTTTGCCAGTTGGGCATCGTCACAACTCGCCTGTGAACTGGACGGCGGTGATTTTCGTGGCCTCAGTCCTGACGAAGCAATCCGCCTGGCCCATGACCGGGCCACCCGCCAGGCCGAGGCGCAGATTTTTGAAGCGGTCGAAGAGAATCTGCCCGAGGGCGAAGATGAGCGTGACTGGAACTGGTCAGCACTGGCCAGTTTTGCCAACGCCCGCTGGAAATTGTCGGTCAATGATCGTGATCTCAAACGGGTTGGTCGTGCCGACGTGGCCGAATGGCTGCAGCAGCGAGCCAGCGAGGCCATTGCGAAGGCCGACCTGAGCGACGGCGAGAAGTTTCTCGGTCACGATTTTGGCCTACAGTCAGCCCGCGCCTGGACGGATTGGCGATTCGGCGTGGAACTGACCGACGCCGATCTCGCGAACATCGCCGGCAATGATCCCGACGCCGAGGCCTTCAAGCAGATCGTTCGGGAAAAGGCCCGCGCCGCCTACCGGAAGCGTGAGGTTGAGTATCCAGTACTGGTCGGCCTGGCCCACTTTAGCGGTCGCCAAGGCGACGGCTCACCACGGCTCGACCGCGCAGGACTGCTGGCCTGGGCTCGCGAGCGGTTCGATCCGACGCTCGACGAAGCCTCGCTGTCGTCCCCTGGCTTGGACGACCTCAAACGCACCCTGGTGGCAGCCAGTGAACGCCGGCATGACCAGCCTGATGCTCCCCGCAATGAAATGCAGCGAATGGAGCGGGCCGTGCTCCTGCAAATTCTCGACAATGCCTGGAAGGATCATCTGCTGGCGATGGATCATCTCCGCAGTAGCGTCGGCTTGCGGGGCTACGCACAAGTCGACCCGAAGGTGGAATACAAACGAGAGGGCATGCGGACATTTGATCTGATGTGGAGCGGAATCGACGAACGGGTCGTTGACATCGTCTACCGGATTGAACAGGTGGAGGATGACGCATTGCGGAGCACCTGGCACGAAACGGCCGCAATCCATGAAGACTCTCCGTCAGCCTCGGCCCTCCAACAATCAGGGGCACAACCTGCCGACCAGGGTGACGTTGCCCCAGTGCAGACAATCCGTAACGTCGGCCACAAAGTCAGCCGCAATGATCCCTGTCCCTGCGGCAGCGGAAAGAAATACAAGAACTGTTGCGCCCGTTCGACGAGCCTGCCCACGGGGTGACCGGTGGTGGCTCTGATTCTCAATCTGATCTACCTGCTGCTGGGGGTTCTCGCCCTGCCCTGGGTACTCTGGCGACGGTTCGGGGGGGGACGGCCAGTTGCCGCCCCTTTCGAGCGACTGACCGGAACGATCCGTGTCGCGGCCTGCTCTCCCACAGCCCAGCGAATCTGGCTGCACGGAGTGAGCGTCGGTGAGGTGCAGTTACTGACCACCCTTCTTGCCGAGCTTGAACGCCAGGCAACCGAGCGTGGCCTGACGCTTGACTGCGTCGTTTCCAGTTCGACGACGACCGGCCTCGACCTCGCCCGTAGGCGGTTCGGAGCCGACCGCGTCTTTCCCTGCCCGCTCGATGTCAGCTGGGCAGTGAATCGGGTCTTTAACCGGGTCTGCCCCACCCTTCTCGTGCTGGCAGAACTCGAACTATGGCCAACCATGCTGCGGACTGCTGCCCGTCGCCAAGTGCCGGTCGTGGTGATCAATGGCCGAATGAGCCCCGGGAGTTTTCGAGGCTACAGTCGCATTCGGCCCCTGGCCCGAGCCATGCTTCAACAGGTACGGCTGGTGCTCGCCCGCTCAGCAGAAGACGCCACGCGGTTTGAGCAACTTGGTGCCCCTACGGTTGAGCCAGTCGGCTCACTGAAGTTCGATGGTGTTCGTGGCGATCGCCAGGCTGCCGGGGTAGTGCAGCTCCGACAACTGGCTGGCCTGACTGAGCAGACTCCCGTTCTGATTGCCGGCAGCACGCAGGATCCAGAAGAACAGTTGGCCGTTGAGGCATTTCTGGACCAGCGGAGGCTTCACCACAGCCTCCGGCTGATCCTCGTTCCACGACACGCCGAACGGGCCGCAGCGATTGCCGCCTGGCTGGAAAAGCGTCTTGCTGAGCCTGATGCCGCCGGCATCGAGTGGCAGCTCCGCAGTCAGCTTTCCACAGCAACTGGCAGATCACCGCCGGCAATAATTCTGGTCGATGTGACCGGCGAACTGGCTTCGTGGTGGGGGCTCGCCACCGTCGCTTTTGTGGGCGGCAGCCTTGATGGCACACGTGGTGGACAAAACATGCTCGAACCGGCAGCGTACGGGGCAGCCGTCTGCTTCGGCCCCTTCACCCAAAACTTTCGCAACGAAGTCAACGAACTGCTGGCCGATGACGCAGCAGTCGTGGTGACTGACGGAGAATCCCTCCGGGCATTCCTCGCTACCTGCCTGGCTGACCCGCCCATGGCCGAAGCCCTCGGCAGACGGGCCGAAAAAGTCGTGGAACGAAACCGTGGGTCCACCCAAACCACCGTTCGCCGCCTGCTCGGCCTGCTCGCCAGCGATTCCACCGGGGGCGGTTGTCGAATCGAGGCAAAATCAAGATACTGAGATTTGTGAGAGCGGCGGTTCTGACTGGTTCGCTCTGGAAACGAATCCTTCTATCTGCACGAGGCATTGAACGTGGCAAGCGGCAAGTATCTTTTTACGAGTGAATCGGTCAGCATGGGACATCCGGACAAACTCGCGGATCAGATTTCTGACGGTGTCCTCGACGCCTTTCTGGCGCAGGACCCCAACAGCCGCGTCGCCTGCGAGACCCTCGTCACCACCGGCCTAGCGGTCATCGCCGGCGAAATCAGTTCTCGCGGCACCATCGACTACCAGCAGGTGGTTCGTGATGTCATCCGTGACGTCGGGTACACCGACGATGAAATGGGCATCGCTGCTGACACCTGCTCGGTGCTCGTCGCTGTTGGCAAGCAGAGTGGTGACATCGCAATGGGGGTGAATGAAGATTCCTCCACAGGTAAAGACATTGGTGCTGGCGACCAGGGTCTGATGTTTGGCTATGCCTGCAATGACACTCCTGAGTTGATGCCGCTACCAATCGCCCTGTCCCACCGGATTCTCAATCGGCTGGCCGATGCGCGGCTCAAGGGTGATGTCGACTGGCTTCGGCCTGACTCCAAAAGCCAGGTCACCGTTGAGTACGACGGAGACAAGCCGGTCCGAATCGACACCATCGTCGTCTCCACGCAGCATGCCCCCCATGTCTCCAACGAAGAGATCCAGCAGTACATCATCGAGAAGATTATCAAGCCCGAACTTCCAACTGACCTCGACACCAGCAACATCACCTACCACATCAACCCAACGGGTCGATTCGTGGTCGGCGGTCCGCACGGTGATGCTGGCCTGACCGGCCGCAAGATCATCGTCGACACCTACGGCGGCTGGGGACGTCACGGTGGCGGAGCCTTCTCTGGTAAGGACCCAACCAAAGTTGACCGGAGTGCTGCCTACATGGCCCGCTATGTCGCCAAGAACATTGTCGCCGCCGGTCTTGCCGACCGGTGTGAGGTTCAGTTGGCCTACGCGATCGGCGTCACTGAACCAGTGAGCGTTCACGTTGACACGGCAGGTTCAGGCAAGGTTGACGACGAGCGTTTTTGTGAACTGATTCGGGAGAACTTCCCCCTCACTCCCCGAGGAATCATCGAGCACCTCGACCTCCGGCGGCCAATTTTCCGCCGCACGGCAGCGGGCGGCCACTTTGGCCGGGATGAGTTCCCCTGGGAAAAGACTGACAAGGCCACTGCCTTGGCCGATGCCGCAGGAACTGCTGCTGCCGCAGGCTGATCCAGTTCTGCGTCCCTTCGGGTTTCAGCGATCTCGTTCCATCAGAGTTCAGGCAGAGTGGCCCGCCAGGGCCACTCTGCTCTGTTACGTCGAGAGAACCATTGCATGTCCCCTGCCTCACCCCGCACGGTTGAACCAAGCCCCAGCGGCACGGTGATTTATGCAGCCACAGCGGGGCTGACAACTGGATCAGAGCGACTTGTTCCACTGCTTCTGGTCACGGCGGGCCATCTCATCTCCGGAACACTCTGCCTGGCAGCGTGCATTACCACCGCTCGTCGCGTTGCCGGTGGGCTTGCCGGCCCGCTTGCCCCCGGTGGCCTGCTGGCGGTGGCGGTCGCCGGAATCGGCCTGATCCTACTCGGCGACCGGGCGGCGGCTGGCCTCACAGGCCAACGCAACTGGCTGAGTCGGGTGAGCCTGCTGGTAATGCTCGTGATGCTAGGCATCTGGTATCCGCCAACTGATGGGGAAATTCTGATAACGGTGCCCCTGCTCGTCATGGTGACCGGCTTCTTGGTCCTCCCCATGAAATTGCGGCAATTACGGCACTGGCCAGGACTGGTCGCTTTGCTGCAACGAGATCACGAGCAGGGGGACTTCCAGCGGAGGCAGCGAGAGGCAAACCCATTCGCAGTCACCTGGCTTCGCCACCGGCTCACTACTTGGCGGCAGAGCCGGCCCCTTCGAACGAAGCCATCAACTTCTCCGCAGCAGCCTTCCCCAGAGAGTCTCCTGGCTCAATCCCGAGAGCGTGGCTCCCCGTCATTCGCTGGCCACTTGCTCCAGTGGCAGGAACGGTACCGGCTGGCTGATGGCAAGGAGTTCCTCCGAGGGCAGGTGACCGTTCAGCTTGCTGCCGGAACCCGTCTGGCCACTGGTCATGTTGGTTTTTGTCCAGCCTTCACGGCGACGCCGACTGTTGAGGCGACCACTGGCTATGATGCTCTCGAGGTCGTTGTCGAGGCCGCCGAAGTATTGCCTTGGGGCGTTCGCGTTGAATGCCGTATTGAAGATGCTGCCGATGAACTAGTTGAGATCCCAATTGAACTGACCGTTCGGCTACCGGCCTCCTCACCGAGCCCATCCCCCCTTCCATCCGCACCAACAGATCCACCTCATGGCACGCTGGCCTGAACACGTCTGGACAACCCTGTTTACCTACGGGCTCATTTTTGGCGTTTTTCCGCTACTCTGCCTGCTCCTGTGGATGTGGGTTCGTGGCGGCTAACGCCGGCCAGCCCTTTCCTGTCCCCTCTTCTTCACCTCCTGCCATGACACCACCTGACCAACTGACTGAGACACTCAGGCAATCCAGACAACTGCACCTGCTCGCCTTTTGGGACACCCTTTCCACCGAAGGCCGAAGCCGGTTGGCAAGCCAGTTGGAGGGCCTCGACTGGAATCAGATCAGCGACTGTCGGCAGCGTGCCGCCCAGCGACGGGAACAGCAGGAACCCTCAGCCCCTATCGACTTAAGCTCGGCCCACACGCCCCCGTGCCATCGACTAGGCGAAGCAACTGACGCCGCAACCGCGGCCCGGGCCCGTGGCCATGAAGCCCTTGCGGCCGGGACCGTCGGGGCCATTCTTGTCGCCGGCGGACAGGGCACACGACTCGGGTTTGACGCCCCAAAGGGAACCTTCCCAATCGGCCCCCTGTCTCATGCCACTCTGTTTGAAATCTTGCTGGGCAAACTCGCTGCCGTTCGTCGCCGCCATGGAAAGCCGGTCCCGCTAGCCATCATGACCAGCACTGCCACCGATGCCGCAACCAGGGCCTTTCTCGAGAGCAACCAGCACTGCGGGCTGAATGCGGATGATGTGTTTATCTTCTGCCAGGGAACCCTCCCAGCGATTGCGGACGATGCGGACTGCCTGCTTCTCGATGCGCCCGATCATGTCGCCGTCGCTCCGGATGGGCATGGGGGGATGCTGGGGGCGTTGGCAGCCAGTGGCGGACTGGCTTGGTTTGGGGAAAGAGGCTGCCAGACAATCGTCAGCTTCCAGGTCGATAACCCCCTGGCTCAACCGCTTGATGCGGAATTTCTCGGCCAGCATCTGCTCACGGCCGCCGATTTCTCAACCCAGGTCATTCCAAAACTCCATCCTGAAGAACGGGTTGGTGTCGTGGTGGAGCGGGATGGCGTGACGGAAGTTGTGGAATACAGCGATCTGCCCGCCGCCTTGGCATCAGAACGGCGAGACGATGGCCGGCTGCGGTTCGATGCTGGCAGCATTGCCATCCACGCCTTTGACCGACGTTTCCTGGAACGAACGGCAGCAGCGGCTGACAGCCTGCCACTCCACCTCGCTCATAAAAAGGTTCCACACCT
>Ga0075475_10000875_pt1 | contig 14472 bp, 10 predicted proteins | sample DEB08_DNA_10_FD_76342 | JGI IMG/M metagenome (GOLD analysis project Ga0075475, IMG submission 76342) | Aqueous microbial communities from the Delaware River and Bay under freshwater to marine salinity gradient to study organic matter... | ecosystem: Environmental > Aquatic > Marine > Coastal ... | reverse complement strand
TATCCAATAGTCTCTTTCCTGCCATTTGCTTTACTTTTCCGCCTAATATTGACCAAGCTGCTGCGACAGACCTTGCGGTTCCACCTCCCCCTGTAATTCCAATTACGCCATCATTTGGATAACCGAATGCTTTTGCGACCAAAGCCAGTCCTAGTCCGTCTGTAGATGCTGCTGACCATGAAATCCCATCCCATCGTAATGTATTGACTGACCTTATTTCCATGCAGTTATCGACAGACCGGACCGCTGCAGCAGATAGCTGATGCTTAAGTGGAGATGTTAATGAGATCCATACTTCGTCATCATAAGCGTGATTTTTTTCAAATTCTCTAAGTTCTAAATTTGCATTTGGAAGTCTTTCATCAGCCTCTGTGATTGAGAGACTTGCATTTACGGCTCTTTCCAATAGCGTATTTGCTCGGAATTTGCCCAATGGCGATCCTACATAATCCCAATCAGGCGGAGACGGAAGGTCACCGGCATAACCCCAAGCAAGAGCATTCTCAACTCCTTTAGTTGGTATAATCGCCACACCTTTTAGATTTGGTAGTTTTACTCCAGCGATTCTAGATAAATGAGCATGGACTATTGAGCACAATACTGGAGACAATGAATGACCGATTGGGTCACCTGCCACTCCGTATTGCACCGTTCCCATGTAAAGGAGGATACTGATGAAGTACTTGAATAACATTATTACGAGTACACGGAACATATAGGGGGAATAATCAAAAATAGGGGAGGAATGGTTCGTTTATGTCTGCAATGGAGCGTGGCTCTTTCGTATGGTTCCTAATGGCGGTTACCCAGATATGGTTGTCGCTAAAATTGATGGACGAAGTAAATTCGGCGATCACTACTCTTTTTGGGACTGGAGCCGCGGCCTTTTTCCTGATTGCCTTGGTATTGTTTAGAGAAGAACAGCGTGAAATGCTTCTTAACCCGATGAAAAACTTGCAAAAAGAAGTCCATCAAGAGCAGATTAACAAACAAGGGAAAGGAATTTGGATTGGAGTCACAATTTGGCTCATCACAATCGTAACTGGGTCATTATTCTTCTGAGTGATAAAAAATGCGAGATGATGACGGAACTGCTGAAATGTTCGGCGGATTCTGGTTGTTAATTCGGAAATTTTTGATGCTGTTCTTTCCATTTTGGGTTTTTCTTATCCTTTATTCCGCGAACGTGCACATGGTCATATCAGCCATAGTAGCCGGTTTTTCGACCTCTCTCGTAGTAATTTTTGAAAAATTAAAAATTAAACAAGCCAATGATATGGCAAATAAACCACAATAGTGTCATTAAGTACGATATATAGGGGTAATGTGAGCGACATGGGTTTTTTTGACACTATTGGTGATGCCCTAGGCATTGCAGCGCCTTCCGTTATTGAAATCGTATTCATTTGTTGTGCGCTATTTGGGTCGATATTTTTCTTCACAATGATGGCACTAATGCTCGTTGGAGACATCTTCGGTGGCTTCATCGATACTGCTTTTGATACAGACATGAGCATGGACAGTACTCTTGCTTTTGAGCTATTTAGTATTCAAGGAATAGCCGCTGCGATTATGATGTTTGGATTGACTGGTCTTTTTGTTGTTAGTGCAACAGATATCGAAGTATTGGCAGTGTTTGCAGGCGGTATTGCCGCAGGAAGCTCGTTATACATGGTAAAATACATGATGCAGGGGATATCAAATCTTCAAGCCGATGGAACCATGAAACATAGCAGTGCATTGGGTGCTAAGGGTCAAGTTTACTCTAGAATTCAACCTGGTCAAGAAGGTGAAGTTCAAGTAGCGGTAGATGGAAGCCTTAGAACTCTTCCAGCAAGGGCTAAGGATGACGAAGAATTAATTTCAACCGGAGATATGATTGAAGTTGTTGAAGTGATTGGGTCGATTTTGATTGTTGAAAAAATAGGCAAACAAACTAAAAAAGAGGATTAATGAGGGGATAACATGGACACTGGATTGACTTTATTTCTGCTATTGGCAGGTGTTGGATTAATTGTAGCATTTGGATTTATCTTGATAATAACAAGATACAAGAGGTGTGCATCGGACGAAATTTTGGTTGTATATGGTAGAGTTGGAGGCGGACGTGCATCCAAGTGTATTCACGGTGGAGCAACTCTGGTTTGGCCACTAATTCAAGATTGGAAAAAGATGAAATTAACTCCAATGACAATTAACATTCCACTAAGAAATGCTTTGTCAATGCAGAACATTAGAATCAACGTACCGTCAACCTTCACAGTAGGTATCAGTACTGACCCAATCATAATGAATAACGCTGCAGAAAGACTTCTCCACCTAGAAATCAATGAAATAGAAGCAATGGCTTCTGAAATTATCTTTGGTCAGCTACGTCTTACAGTAGCGTCACTGACTATCGAACAGATCAACCAAGACCGTGACCAGTTCCTAGAATCGATTAGAGACAACGTCGGTGCGGAACTAAACAAGATTGGATTGAATCTAATTAACGTTAACATTACAGATATTACAGACGAATCAGAATATATCGAAAGCATAGGTAAGAAAGCTGCTGCAACAGCGGTAAATGCTGCAAAGGCTGATGTCGCAATCGCTGACAGAGATGGTGCAATCGGTGCTGCTGAAGCTAATCGTGACAAGGATATCCAAGTCGCAGAAAATGCTGCTGAGGCAGAAAAGGGTATGAAGAGAGCAAACTCTGACCAACGTATTTACGTTCAACAACAAGAAGCTCTTGCTATTGAAGGTGAGAACACCTCCAAGGCAAGCATCGCTGACTATAATGCACAACTTGCTGAAAAGGAAGCAGAGGCTATGCGTCGGGCCGAGGTCGCCAGAAGAACTGCAGAGATGGAAGTTCAGAAAGCACAATACCTCTTAGAACAAGAGAGACTCAAAGCGGAAGAAATCGTTCGTGAAGAAATCGCAAAGACTCAAATCGAAATCGCTGCAGAAGCTGAAGCGGAAAGACAACGCCGTGTCGCATATGGTGAAGCAGACGCTGTGTTGGCAAAGTACAAGGCTGAAGCGGAAGGTATCCAAGCTGTTCTTGAAGCGAAGGCTACTGGTTATGCTAACCTTGTCAAGAGTGCAGGTGGCGATGCGAAGGCAGCAGCCACTCTCTTAATGGTCGAAAAGTTAGAAGATGTCGTAGCAAAACAAGTCGAGGCTATTTCCAACCTGCAAATCGACAAGATCACAGTTTGGGATTCAGCAGGCGGAAACGGAGAGGGCTCAACCGCAAATTTCGTTTCAAGCCTAATCCACTCATTGCCACCTGTTCATGATGTAGCAAAGATGGCAGGTGTTGAACTACCTGACTATTTGGGAAGCATGAAAGAGGAATGAAACTGCCCTTTTCCGCATCTGAGCGGACAGTGGATTCAAGAACCCTACAATACGCATAGCGTATATGCAGAGCGACCTCGAGATTGCAAGAGCTGCAAAAATGGAAGACATTTCCAAAATTGCTTGGAAATTAGGAATCGCTGAGAACGAAATTATGGTTATGGGTAAAGGTAAAGCAAAGATTACTTGGGAAGCCCTAAAATCAAGAATGAAAAAACCTCAAGGTTCCCTGATTTTAGTAACAAGCGTCAACCCAACCCCATTCGGGGAAGGCAAGACTGTAACCACTATCGGACTTACTCAGGCTTTGAACCGAATAGGAAAGCGTGCTACATGTGTAATTCGTGAGCCATCTATGGGTCCAGTATTCGGCATCAAAGGAGGCGCTGCTGGAGGAGGTTATTCACAAGTACTACCTATGGAAGATATCAATCTGCACTTCACCGGAGACCTTCATGCTGTAACAAGCGCTCATAATCTATTGTCTTCAATGATTGATAACCATCTCAACCACGGAAATGCCCAACAAATCAATCCTGCAAGGATAATCTGGCCTCGAGTTGTTGACCTAAATGACAGGGCGCTACGTAACGTGACAGTTGGATTAGGAGGCCCTGCTAACGGACAGGTCAGAGAAGACAGGTTTGACATCACTGCCGCAAGCGAAGTGATGGCGATTTTAGTTCTGGCAACCGATTATTCTAATCTAAGGAAAAGGTTAGGTGAAATTGTTATCGGTCAGCGATTTGACGGTACGCCGGTAAAGGCTGAAGACATAGGTGCTGCAGGCGCTATGTCCCTTCTTTTGAGAGATGCTTTCCTTCCAAACTTAGTTCAAACCATCGAAGGTGACCCTGCATTCATACATGGTGGCCCATTTGCTAATATTGCACACGGCAATTCTTCTATCATCGCAGATAGATTAGCCCTAGGAGCAGCGGATTTTGTAGTAACAGAAGCAGGATTTGGTTCAGACATGGGGGCTGAAAAATTCATGCACATCAAGGCATTTAATTCTGGAAAATCTCCTGACTGTGTAGTCATGAACGTTACCGTGCGCTCGATGAAATTACACGGAGGAGCATTCGGCAAAAGGGCTGCAAGAAGACCGAGTAAGGAAGAGATTGAAACAGAAAATGTGGAAGCTGTAAAGGAAGGCGCAGAAACTAACCTAGACAGGCACATTAGAAACATGAAGATGTTTGGAGTGCCTGTAGTGGTGTCCATCAATCGATTTGCATCAGATACCGACGCAGAATTAGACTGCTTACGGAATTGCGCAACAGCATCTGGAGCATCATCTGTCTGTTTAACAGAAGTTCATGGAAAAGGAGGACAAGGTGGTGCACCACTCGCAAAGGCTGTAGTTTCTGCCTGTCAAGACCACATCGCAGATGGCAGACCCTTTACACCAATTTTCAATTCTAATGCCGCAGTCGAGGAAAAGGCACTTAGAATAGCGACCAGAATGTATGGCGCTGAATGTATTAACATCACTGCTAAAGCGGATAGACAACTCAAACAAATCAAAGAATGGGGCTATGGATCACTTCCTGTTTGCATGGCTAAGACTCAGTACTCATTCAGTCACGACCCCAATTTGCTCGGGGCACCCAATGATTTTGAAGTTCCAATTAGAGAATTTAGGCTCAATGCGGGTGCCGGTTTCATTGTAGCAGTCTTAGGAGAAATAATGACAATGCCTGGACTACCTAAAGTTCCAGCCGCAGCAAACATGGATATGGATGAAGACGGGAACCTCCTCGGAGTGTTTGGGTGAGACCCAATGCAAGTTCTGAAGAAAGAGTTTGGATTATACCGCATACGTATCGACAGCGATGATGATTTGTGGACACTTGCCAGAATTTGCGTAAAGGGAAGAAGCATTGGAATGCTTGGTGAAAGGCGTGACCAAACCACAGCTGGCCAAGAAGGTGGCAGAGCAAAAGTCGCAGAAAGAAAGAAAATGTGGATAAAATTAGCAATAGAATCTAATGAATTCCACACCTTTTCAGAAAACCTAAGAGTTCACGGGATTATCGAAGAAGCACAATTTGACCTTGGTAGCCATCACACACACATAATCGAATTAAGAGATGAAATTGAAATAACATCCAGCAAAGATTTTCCTGATGTGGACCATGATTTGATATCCCAAGCTTGTAAAAATTCAGGCAAAGCCAAAGTTGTAATCCTCGTTGTTGAGACTGACGAAGCAATAATGTTCGAACTTACTGGAAGAGGAATTAGAGAAGTTTCAACTTGGACGATGCGAGGTGGTGGAAAATATTCAGGTTCAAAAATGAGCGAAGGAGTTTCTAAATCGTTTTTTGAAAAGGTATCAAACGAGGCTAACGAGACCATTTCAGAAGGAACACCGGTCGTGATATGTGGTCCCGGTCACGCAAGAGAAAAACTAGCTCCACTAATTTTAGGTCCCAAGAAAATAGTAGCAACTAGTATGGGAGGAAGGGGTGCTGCGAACGAGGTTATCACAGAAGGTTTAGCAGGGGACATACTTGCAGAGCATGCTTTTGTAAAAGAAACAAGTTTACTCGAAGAAGCATGGAAACGAATTTCTACAAATGGAGCTGTGGCTTATGGTCGAGAAATGATTGAAAGGTCGCTAGCAGAAGGTGCAATTGAGACTTTATTGATCAGTGCTGACCTCGTGAGGGAAGATGATTGGCAGGACATATCTTCAGCGCTGTCAGAAATTGGAGCGAAATTGGTTCAATGCTCCACAGACCACGATTCAGGTGAACAATTACGTGGCATGGGTGGTGCTGTAGCTCTTCTAAGATTCAGGGTGTGAACATGTATCGCTGGTTTCACGAAATCAATGGTGACCTGAGGTCTGAAATGAAGGGTCTGCGATGGTTGTTAATTCGGGAAGAAGACCTAGAAAGAGCGACTGCAGCATGGATGTTTGCTGAACTTGACGGAACTCTTATTGGAGTTGAGCATCGCAATTCAAAATTCGTCTCCGGTATCCACAATCGTGCAATCCACCTCCTTTTGGTAGAGAATAATGATGGCATTACAGGCATTACAAAGGTAGTAACGGAAGGAGAACTAACAGACCACATTTGGTAATCACGCAAATGGAATCGATATCGATTTATGCGTTCCTAAATTTACTACAGTCAGCATACACGGCTTCGGCTGGAAACCTAACATTCTCTGATAAGAAGTCTGGTCTTGCCAAGTTGATGAGCAAACAAGCGTAGTTCCTCTAAAATCTAAGCAAGCATGACCGTGAACGTGTCCTGTGACAAATATATCAGGAACCTCACGAATTACGAGACCATCTTCGGGTTCAGGAGATAGTGGAGTCTTACCGCCCCATTGGGGAGCAAGATGTCTCCTTCTCAACATTTGTCGCATGGCTTCAACTGGGTCTTTGTAAGTTACAGTTCGTAGACCTGCGACGAAATCGTCAATTGATTTACCATGGTAAGACAATAATCTAACCCCATCAAGGCTAAAATCACAGGGATTTCCAACGAATTTAGTGCTATTGAAATCTTGTTGAATATCTGGCTCCAAAGTAGGTTGAGGTTCTGCAGGCCTTACCGCATCATGATTACCGGGCAACATGAGGCATTCTACCCAGTCAGGAAGGAGTTCCAATAACTCTGCAAACCGGGTGTACTGCCCGTACAGGTCTTTGATTGCCAATTCCTTATCCTGTCCGGGATAAATTCCCACCCCATCTACACAATCTCCTGAAAGGACCAGATACTTGATGGTCTTTGCAAGTGGGTCTCTATGAAACCAACTTACCATTTTGTGCCATTGTGCTTCCAAGAAGGTCTTACTTCCTACATGGATATCAGATAGGAAAGCTACTGAAACACCTTGTTCAGCATAATTTTTGTCATGGCTATCCTGCATTGGAAAATGTAAATCATCAATGTAAAACATATCTCCATTTTGGGAAAAGGTTCCTGAAACACCGACCACATCATCAGGCATCAACCCAGCCTCGATTACCTGTGCGTGCTCAATCACTCTATCTTCCCCCTTTCTATCCATTAACAGACAATTCATTTCTCCAGTATTATCTTCTAAAGAGAACATTAGATGGCCATTTTTTGTATGTCTTGGGTCGTTCACCAAACCAATCGCTACAGCAAGATTATCTCTGCCTTGAAAACGAGATCTCTCTTGATACAAACGGGCTATGTCCATGGGCCTTCTTGGGAGGTTTGAATTTGATATTATCAATTTTCTTAATTTCTCTAACCTATCATTAAAAGCGTTAGTGATATCTCCCATTTTTCCCTCAGTTGTACTGTTTCCTGTTATGTCGTAATGCACTTTGATGTCAATCATAGCATCAACTGCGTCCATAGGAAAATCTGACCTATTCCAGTCCGGCATGTTATTTCTCATCGATATATCTTCAATCTGTGGCTCCATTATTGGCGCAATGACTCTACCGGGATTTCCAGAAGGAATCATTTCAATGGTTAGTTTCCCTTTTACTCCCTTTGCTCGCAAGTCGTTAATCAGACCAATTGGGTCGGGATGAGATTCTAATTTCTCTTTAACACCCCTTGTTGCCAATAGACCAGCAGCCACTAACTTAGGGAAAATCTCACCCCATTTGGCCGCCATATTCGCATGACATTGTAGGCGATACAAGAGGTAATCGGAAAGAATTCACTCACTTTCCCACTCAGCATTTCCTGATTGAGCCTCTTCCCATGATACTGAATTGTCATCTGCTACCGCTTTTCCTGGTTTTTGCCAGGATTCATCCTGCCATGGTGCGCCTTTTGAGGCCTCAGCGGCTCTTCTAGCCTTTTCTGCTTCGGTCTTCGCATGTTCGACAGCCGCTTCTGCTGCTTCTTGCTCCTTTTGAGCAATTTCTCCTTCGATTCGTACTTTGGCTTTGTCCCAGCAATTGATAGCGGTTTCGAGTGCGAAGTGAACGAATGAAATTTTATTTTCGTGGCGATTTCCACCAACTTGTACAGATTCAGCATTTGCCCAGTGTGCACTTGCAATACCCACGTATACCAAACCAACCGGTTTTTTTGAATTCACTGCAGCAGGACCAGCGATACCGGTGATTGAAATCGCAATATCTGCTCCTGACCTTTTTCTTGCACCATCAGCCATTTGAATTGCAACCGTTGCATTAACAGCGCCTTTTGACTCTAATAGGTCTCTCTCAACATCTAGTTCATTGATTTTCGAATCATATGAATAGCATACCCAACTTTGGTTGAACCAATCGCTCGCTCCTGCAATATCGGTTAATGTACTAGCCAATAATCCGCCAGTGCAAGATTCAGCTACCGTAATAGTAGCCCCTACTTCTTTCAAGCGACGAACCAAGCGAGCCGCTATTGCCTGGATTTGTTCATCCATCAGGATGGCGTGGTAGTCGCTCCTTCTTGAAGTTAGAGGGGTGTGATTCAAAAAGAGGAGGTATGTAGCGTTGCACGGGCCCGTGGTCTAGCGGTTATGACACCTCGCTTACACCGAGTTGATCGTGGGTTCGATTCCCACCGGGCCCACCTAAAATCAACAGCCACTCAGTGCGCATGTTTTACTAATTTTAAAGACCCAAAAACGGTCTTAAATCATCGAGATTTTTTGACTCTACAACTGGGACATTTGCTTTTGCAAATGCAGATTTTGCAGTTTCTCTCTGAGGATTAAATCCGATAAATGTTGAACCTTCAATGTGCATTGACAAATCCATGCTTGAATCACCTACACAAACTAGCCTCTCAGGTGGGCAATCTATCATTTTGATCAGTTTATTTATCGATACATCCTTCGCCATGGATGGAACCCTTACAACGCCCTGGTCTAACAACCAACCGTTTTCATCGAATTCAAATCCATTAGCAATCCAATCATCTGCTTTAACCATAGCAGCAATAGATTGTACATACAAATCAACGCCTGCAGAAATTATTGCTACGTAAACACCCTGAGATTTCAAGTCAGCGACAAGTTCCTTTGCCCCTTCCATCAATTTACATCCTGAGTAAGCTCTGAAAATGTCATCTCTGTGAATTTTCGGAGATTTGGCTTTCCACAGTGCTATATCCGCCGCCATAAACTCAGAATCCGTCAACTCTCCGGCCATGAACTTGGCCAGCAAATCCCCAGAATCAGTTCCATAATGACCGTGTATAGTTTTCCAAGAGGAGATTGAATCCGCAAGGACACCATCACAATCAAATGCGACACACAGTGGCTTTTCCATGGTATCTCCTACCAATCATCACCTTTAGACTCATGTATCTATCGATACAATAGTATTCACGTTCGCTTCGCTATCAGAAAAAGAGGTCCTCAACCCCTCCGTAGAGGGGTTGAGAATCACTCAATCTATTTGCCTTCAAAGACCGGACCAAGTTCTTAGTACAGATCCACCAGACCCTGTTGCAGGGTTGTAACTGACTGATACGTACAGGTTTGTCATTGGCTCTCCATCTGCAGTTGATGTGCGGATGTAGATTGTGTCACCAGTGTCGAAACTTGACTTGGTTACTCCATTGTTTGAACCTACTGCGTCAGTGAAGGTAACCAGAGTTTCTGAGTTACCTGGGAAGAACCCGTACACTGTTGTGTCTGCGAGGTTGAAAATCTCACTGTGAGATTCTCCAGCAGAGTCAGTGTACTCAAGCAGTACTTGGACAGCTTGGGTAGCCAATTCAACTTGGCTTCCTGTTACTGTGATTCGGTGGAATGGAGCATCTCCGCCGAGTGCTTGGCTCGAATCAAGTGTGAACGTGATTCGAGGTACACCCTTTGCAGATGTGTCAGCTAAACTTGATGCCCAGACATAGATAACACCAGATAGAACCACAGTAATCGCTACCATCAAGATAGTAGCGATAACTGGGCTCACCGCTTGTTCGTCGTCTTCAAGAGTCATTTCTTCCAATGCCTCTTCTTCTTCCTCACGGCGGCTCTGTAGTACCAGTGCACTGACGAACAGACCAGCAGCGCTGATTGCAATGATTGATGGTGCGAACGATGGTACGTCTGCAATTCCAATCAATCTTACAACTGTTGGCAGGTCTTGGCCAGTAGCAATAGTTGTCTTACCGAATGTTCTTGGCTGTGCACAGTCAGATCCATTGTCGTCTGTGCTCATCAAGTTGTTACACCAGTCTTGGTCTTCCAGCATTGGTCTTCTCTTGTTGTTCAGAGTGACCGCAGATGGGTTACCTTCAGCGTCAACGGATGAACTACCGATTTCACCAGGACAGCTCCACGCATCTTGTTGTACTCCATTACTGTCGATACAAGCGTGTGCGTATGGGAATGAGTACCCGAAGAATCTGTCAGCAGGTGATGCTGATAGGTCACAGGTTTCTGCGACACAAGTCAAGACATCAACTTCGACCCAAACTCTGGATGTTGTTGAGGTGATGTACACTAAGTCTGTTACTTCGATTTCTTCTCCGTAAGCAGGTGGCATTACATATTGTGTGCCTAGTGTTACATATTCTTCACCATCAGGATCATCGTTGTTGTAACCATCGCTGTGGAATGTTACTTCCAACATGTGGTCGTAGTTGTATGGTCCTTCATCTCCACCGTGACCGATTGTGACAGTAGTTGGCACGAAGGTCTTCGGCATGATGTTGCTGATTTGGTTGAAGTCAAATCCACTTGCTGAATCAAAGTAGTAGTCTGGCACGTTTTCTGCAACGTTGTCGACACGGATGTACAGTGTTACACTGTCTTCACCCTGCTGGTAGTTAGCAGTTGACATATCGTAGTTTGGTATGTACGATGGTGGTTGCTCTGTGTCGTGTAGGTACAGAGTGACAGGACAGAACTCACCAGATAGTGGTACCTTCTGGTGCTTTCCACCGTTGTTCAAGTAATCAACTTCCCATTCTGGAGCGTTTGTTGTAGCGTCCTTGATTAGGTCGAATACAATGTCATCTCCGTCGATGGTTGCTGAGAAGTAGTTCTCGTAGTCACAGGTGTCAGCCTTTACAATGGTCCATTTCAGATCTTCATCTTCGTGGTCGTTGTCATGCTTCATCATAGACAAGTCGTATGTCAAGTTGTCAACATTCTCATCGTCTTCTGTCAGTGTAACCTTCCATGGGAAGTTTGGAACATCTCCGTTACCGTCCATGATTACAGCGTAATCGTCAGATGCGGAGTTAGCATTCCAATCTACAACTTCTGGAGCGTCGTTGACTGGAGTTACTGAGAAGACAACTTCCATGTCGTCTGCGTCAGTGTTCTCATCGACCCATCCATACGCCTGACAGATTGTCTGAGTCATTCCAGATGGGCTACCGTCAGGTAGGTATTCTGGGATGAATGAGGACAATCCTAGGTATAGGTTGTAACAACCTGTTACTGTGATTGGTCCATACAATGGGTGGTCGATTGGGTAATCGATTAGCCAGGTGTATGAAACACAGCTTGCCTTGACGTTTGTTGTTCTTCCAAGGTAGGTGTTCTGACAGTATCCACCGTCATCGTTCAGAGATAGAACGATTGTACAGTCTCCACCAAGTTCCCAATCTTCGTTTTCGTTGATTGTCAACTCGTTGTTGATTACAGATACTGTGTATGCTGGACATGGGTTGTATCCACTTGTGGTTGTGAAACCATCAGGGAATACCTCGTCCCATGAGTCCCATGCGCTATCTTCAGTGTCAACACCGTATGCTTCCATCCAGAAGTCTGTGTAGTTCAATCCAGAGTACACCTTACCGGTAGTATCGATTGTGCTGTCACATCCATCGTCGGAGCGGACTGCTGTTACCTTGTTACCAGATGAATCCATGTATTCTTGATACCATACAGATCCACAACCGTTCTGAGCCAATAGATAGGTCAGAATTGATACATCGTTCAGAGTTGGTAGAACATATGTACCGTTTGGCGTGATGCTGTCAGGATCACCAGTAATTGGTAGGTCTTGCCATCCACCAGCTGCTGTCATGACTGCGCCGATTTCGCTGAACATTGCAGAGACTGTTGAGTACTTCTTTTGTACCCAGTATGGGTCTACTGTGACTTCTTCATCAGCCTTGATTGAAGCACCCCATGTGTAAACTTGAGGTTGTTCGTTAGCCATGTCATTGCTTGCCATATCGATGATGTAAGAACCAGTTGCGTTCGCTGCAGATCCGAGGACCTTGCTCACACTTCCGAATCCTTCGTCAAGGACGTTCAAGTTACCTGCACCGTCGTCTGAGAAGACTGGCATACAATCTGAGCGCTCTGTGTTACAGATGATTGGAGCGTCGTTGACGTTCACAACTGTGAACACAATTGTCGCAGAGTCTGTTAGACCGTGTTCGTCTTCTACTTCGAAGTGGAAGGTGTATGTACCGAACTGGTCGTTGTCAGGAGTTATGAATAATTCCTGAGAGACCAAGTTGCTGTCAAGTAGCATCGAAGGACTGTTGGTTGGGTCTGCGTCATCAGATACAGTCCACAACAGGGTTTCTTCGTCATCTTGTACGTCGTCAGCCTTGTTGGTTAGGTTCAATGTGTACAGACCACTGTCTTCATCGACTGTGATGTCAATTAGGTCAGTGATTACTGGACAAGCACGCTTGATGTCAATTGGTAGATTGACATTGGTTGCCATTGAAACATCTTCAACAGTTGCCCAGTCTTCTTCACAGACTGCATCAACCTTGACAGATACATCGTATTCCTTAGCGTCTGTTGGTGTGTTAGAACCAACATAGCTTCTGTAGATTAGTAGGTGGTTTTGCAGTGAGTCACCATCAGCCAGGTCGGAGTGTCCAAGCATCAAAGTCATCTCTTCAGTGAAGGTTTGACCTGTTGCACCGGATGCCACAGTTTGGTCTGGGTGAACTGATTCAATAGCACCAGTTGACTCATCTTGTACGATTACAATTAGTCTGACTGTGTCAGATGGTTCACCGATACATGTCCACGGGATGGAAATTTCAGTGTCCGTATCTGCTGAGTAGCCAATGAAGGAATCAAGGCCGGAACAAGATGCTGTTACATCAGTCCAACCAGTGAATCCGTTGACCTTCAGACCGGAGTTTCCGTCGTTTCCATCTTCTGCCCAGAAGACATAGTCTGCTGCGAATGGCAGTGAGTGAGATACATACCAGCTCTGGCCAGTTGTGTCTCCACCTGTTGATGAATCGATGTAGATCTGCAGGTCTGCAGTACCCATGTCAACATCAGTTAGAGCAAGGTGTAGGTAGTTAGCATCCCATGTTGTAAGGAAGTCTTCTCCATTTCCATCGCTCGACATTACACCAGGCATAGCATCGTCAGATGGGTTCTTTACGTTGTTGAACCATTCATCTGTGTCACCATCAGCGTTTATGAACGAGGTTCTGTATGCTGGTGAGACGTATGCTGCTTGCTCGCCATCTGTTGATTGGATTAGCAATCCAACGTCAGATGGTTCGTTAGTCTTGTGAGTAATGTCCAAGTCCAACAAGTTACCTTCGTGGATGACAGAGGTTGATGATAGAATCAACTTGCTTGCTGTAACTGTGTTACCAACAGAGGTTACAGTGCTGTAATCTCTTGCGTCGATTTGAGTAGTTACATCGTCCCATGTAACGTTCTCAACAGATCCTTCTGCACCACCGTCTACGATTAGTGCTGTTTCAGCATCTGATTCACCGCCGTTCCATCTGAAGTCGACTCCGTCGGAGTTCAATCCATACTTACCAGATGTGTCCATGTCAGTTGCGTCCAATGTGGAAGTTCCTGTCACGTATACTGCTGATCCATTAGCTCCGGAGATTAGGTGAGCACCGTCGATAATGACATCTGTGTCTTCAGCGATTACACCATATTTGTTACCGGATAGGATTGCATCTCCTTCGATGGTCAGAGAACCACCGTCTTGGCTAACAGTTGTACTGAAACCAGATGCTTCTGTTCCATCAAGAGTGATGTCATCGTTGCTTCCTGCGATATTAATACCTACAGAGTCATATGCACCAGATGTTGCATTTGTCACTGTTACTGTTCCCCACATAGCTAGAGCAGGGTGTAGTGAACAGTGGTAGTTGTAGGTACCTTCAGTGAGGAAGGTGTAGGTGAAAGTTGAACCGAGGTTCATAGGACCAGAGTCGAACAATGAGTCGTTAGATACGACATCGTGTT
>Ga0075475_10000871_pt1 | contig 14509 bp, 11 predicted proteins | sample DEB08_DNA_10_FD_76342 | JGI IMG/M metagenome (GOLD analysis project Ga0075475, IMG submission 76342) | Aqueous microbial communities from the Delaware River and Bay under freshwater to marine salinity gradient to study organic matter... | ecosystem: Environmental > Aquatic > Marine > Coastal ... | reverse complement strand
GTCGCTCTCGTTTCCGCAGCGGCCATGGTCATGACGGGATGATCGCCTGCGTCCAGCGGGTCGAACGGGCCTCGGTACGGTCGCTCGTCCCGCCGGATCGCTGGGAGACCGTCGGCGCGATCGAGTCGGGCCTTCTGGTGCTCGTCGGGGTCGAACGGGAGGACGGTGCGACCGACGCGGAGTGGATGGCGAGCAGACTCGCGAAGCTGCGGGTCTTCCCCGACGACGACGGTCGCATGAACCGCTCGCTGCTCGAGACCGGCGGCGCGATCCTGCTCGTCAGCCAGTTCACCCTCTGCGGCGACACCACCCGGGGGCATCGGCCAAGCTTCGTCGGCGCCGCGGCGCCGGAGCTTGCGGAACCGATCATCGAACTGCTCGCGGAGCGCCTCCGACGCGATCACGGGATCGAGGTGGCCACCGGGCGATTTCGCACCCACATGCAGGTCGAATCGGTCAACGATGGACCGGTGACGATCCTGCTGCGATCGCCGGACCGACGCGGGACCGACGATTCATCCGAGCCGGCCTGAGGCGGACTCGTCCGTGGGGCCGGCGCGAACCTGCGATCCGGCACCACGGTCCGATCCCGATTCCAATCTCGATTCGCATTCCGCTTCGGTTTCCGACCCTGGCGACCGACGGCGACCGTGCCGTGGCGAAGCACGCCATCTTGTCGAAGCCGGGTGCTCGTGAAAAAAGAGCCCGGATCGGCCGTGGCCGAGACGGGCTCCTCGTGGGGGCAGGGTCGTGGGGGCAGAGTTGTTCAGGCAGGGTTCGATACGACAGTCGTCGCGGAACGAGTGGACCTCCGACTGCAGATCCTTCCGCTGGACCGACAGTGGATACGCGACGGGCAATGCCGCGGTTCCGCTCCGACCGATCCGAGATGCAAAGACGCCTCGCGGAGTCAGCTCCCCAGACGTACCAGCACCGCCTGCAGATCCGACCAGACCTGCTTGCGAACCTCCGGCGTGTAGTTGCGCAGGAGATAGGCCGGGTGGAAGGTCGGCATGACCGGGATGTCGAGATCGCCGGGTCGATAGCGGCCCCAGGTGCCGCGGAGCCGCGTGATGCCGACGTCGGTCTCGAGCAGCAGCTTGGCGGCCGGTCCGCCGAGAGCGACGATCGCCCGTGGCGCGACGATCCGGACCTGTTCGGCGAGATAGCCGCCACAGGCGTCGATCTCGTGTCGCAGCGGAGTTCGATTGTCCGGAGGACGGCTCTTCAGGACGTTGGCGATGTAGACCTGCGACCGAGACAGGCCCATCGCTTCGATCATGTCCTCGAGCTTCTTCCCGGCCCGCCCCACGAACGGCCGTCCGGTCCGATCCTCGGTCTCGCCGGGCGCCTCGCCGACGAACATCAGATCCGCGTCGGGATCGCCTTCCCCGAAGACCGTCTGGGTGTGATCGGTGGCCACGGTGCAGTGCGGGCACTCCCGATCGTGGCGGACCCGAAGGGCGTCGAGGGCGGCCTGCTTGTCCTTCGCACCGGCGCCCTCGGGGCCGGACAGCTTCCGGGCGGAACCTTCGTCCTCGCGGCCCGGCGGCGATGCGGTGGACTCGTCGTCCGACCCGCTCATCGGGACGGATTCGAGGCCGAACGCGAGGTCTCCGCGGATCAGAATCCGCGCGGCGGTCTGGGAGGCCACCTCTGGGCTGGATTGGTCAGAAGCCATTGCTCGCCTCCACCGCTGAAGAATCCTCGATGGTCTCGGGGGCGACGCTTTCGCCACCGAACGCGAGGATTGCGACGCCTGCCACGGCGATCGCGGCGCCCAGAGCAGCCCTCCACCCGATCCGTTCGTGATCGACCCACACGCTGAAGGGAAGCACCAGCACCGGACTCATCGCCATCAAGGTACTCGCCACACCCGCATCGAGATGGCGAACCGAGACCAGGCTCATCCAGACGCCGAGCACCGGCCCGATGAGGGTGCCGATCACGAGCCCGGTCACGGCGATCCGATCGAGCCGCGCCCGCGAGGCGGTCTCCCGCGAGCCCACGAGCCAGCGTCGCCGGCCCAGAATCGTCCAGGCCAAGGCGAGCGACCCGGCTCCGGCGCACATGCGAACGAGCTGAGCCGCCAGCGGATCGACTTCGGCGGATCCTCCGATCATGCCCTGTTTGGCCAGCACGACGCCGATCCCCTGCGCCGCCGCTCCGAGCACGCCGAAGACGATGCCCCGGGCCCGGATGCCCGGCGAGTGACGGTGGGCTTCCGCATCGCCCGGACGCGGGCGTTCCGCCACCACCCAGGCGATGCCGCCGAGGGTGACCGCGATGCCGAGGCCTTCAAGCAGGCCGAGCGTCTCGCCCAGCATGGCGAAGCCGAGTGCCGCGGCGAAGACCGGTGCCAGAGTCATCAGCAACACACTCAGCCGAGGCCCGATGTCGACGAGTGCGGCGAACAGGAACTGATCGCCGATCGCCAGGCCGACGACGCCGCTGGCGGCGAGCCACATCAGCGTCTCCGGCGAGGCCTCGGGCCACGGTGTCCCCAGCAGCAGCAGATTCAGAAGCAGCAGCGGCCCAAGGGCCAGCAGGCTGCGGGTCAGGTTGACGGTGCCCGCTCCGAGGCGTCGCGAAGCCGCGGCGAAGCAGAAGCTGGTGCCGACCCAGCACAGGGCCGTTCCCAAGCCAGTCAACTCGCCCACGCCAGGGAGGGCGATCGCCATCGTGATCATGGTGTGGTGGTTCGCGGCTGCGAGGGTGATTCAGCCCTCGAGCTAGCCCTCGAGCTAGCCCTCGAGCTGGCCCTCGAACTGGAACATCGACTGGGTTCGAAGCACGAGGCCGCAGTCGCTGCGCAGGTGGTAGCCCTGCATGTGGACCTCGCCGCGGAACCGTTGCAGATCGACGATCGACAGATTCGTCTTGCCCTGATCGTCCGGCCACTCGACCAGCAGCGAGTTGGAGGACTTCGCGTGGTCGAGCAGTTCGCGGCAGGTTCCGACGTAGAGATGGTCCGACAGGGTCTCGGTCTGCATCGAGGTCATGAAGGTGATGCCTTCGACGACCTTCTCCTCGTGGTCCCGCTCGCCGGCGCAGGGCAGGGTCGCCACGAGTCCCTTCTCCGGGAGGTGATCGAGCTGATCCGTGACCAGTTCGCACATGCAGTCGCCGTGCCGCAGCATCCGAAGGGCATGTCCGCCCTTGAAGATCCACGCCTCGAACTCGCACTCCCCAAGCGTCAGGCGGCGACGTCCCTCGATGGCGAAGAACTCCGGATGGAGCGCTCGCCGATAGAGGAGCATGTTGTAGGTCTGGAGGCTGGTGAGCTTCGATCCGAGAGACATCTCGACTCCTTCGAAGATGGTGGCTCGGGCGGCGGGAGGGGCGGACCGTCCTGACCCCTGTGGGCAAGGAGGCATTCTTGCGACGGCTGGGGCGAATACAAGAAGAAACTTCACACTTTGCGGGCACTGCATGGCGTGGGCTCGAGCCGCACTCACCCCAATATCTTGGGGTTCCGCCTGTCCGCACGCAACCGCCCCGGCGGGTGCCGGGGCGGTCGTCTGCGTGTTGGACGTAAGCCGAATTCTGTTCGGAACTTCGAGTTCGAGGTTCCGTGGCGACCATTTCTCTCGGGGCGCCGTTGCCGACGTCCTCTTGCACGCCACCCGCCCCTGTCCCGCGGACCGCGGTAAGGACGACGAAGCCGTCCATGGAGCTGCTTGCGCTTGCACGCGGTGGGGTTTGCCCTGCCCCGACCGTCACCGGTCGGGCGGTGCGCTCTTACCGCACCGTTTCACCCTTGCCGGCGGTTGCCCGCAGGCGGTCTGTTCTCTGTGGCACTGTCCCTGACCCGCAGCGGGCCGGTGGCTGTTGGCCACCACCGTGTCCTGTCGTGTTCGGACTTTCCTCGGCCGGGTCGATGCCCGGACGCGGTCGCCTGTCCAACGAGACGATGGTAGCCACGACGGATCGTGGACGGTCGGTAGCATGCGGCCCATGGGCGAGTCCTCGAGCCGGCAACCTCGCGGGCCCCTTCGTCTGGCGGTCTGGGCGGACGACGGCGCTCGCTCCCTCTTGCAGCAGATCGCCGGGCATGAGGGCGTCGAGCTGGTCATGGTCGGCGGAACGAGGCCGACCGACGTGAGGTCGCTCGCGGACGCCGCCGCCGCAAAGGTGGTTGGCGATCCCCGCGAGGCGCTCGCATCGGACGCGGTGGACGCCCTGCTGCTGCTCGCGCCGGAAACTCTCGAGGTCGCAACGCTTCGGGCGATGCTCGAGCTCGACAAGCCGTTGCTGTCGGAGCGGCCGATCCCGGTTCGAATCGAAGACTGGGTCGATTTCGAGTCGGTGCCTCGCCGGCCGGTTCCCGTGCCGCGCATCTCCGCAAGCCGTCACTGGCTTGCCGGAGGCGACTGGATCGAGGCCATCGGCCCGGTCGAGGCGATGCACGTCGATCTGCGATGCCATCCCGAGGAGGGCTCGCTGGCCGGGCGTCTTGCCGATGGTCTCGATCTGGTGCTGTCTCGGTTCGGGATGCCGGCGCAGATCGCGGCGTTCGGCATGACGCTCGCCGATCCCCCCGAGTTCCAGCATCGCCGCCCCCAGCCGCCGGTGACGATGACCGCCGCCTTCACCGATGGCCGCTGGGCCACCATTTCGGTCGCGATCGGCCCGTACCCCTGGCATCGCGGTGTCGAGTTGCTCGGGCCGGACGGTGCGGTTCGGTGGAACGATCGTTCGATCGAGTGGATCGGCGCCGACGGCACCGAGCGAGGGAGTGGAACCGGGCTTCCAGGAGGCGCCGGGCTCGATGCCCCCGCGACCCGCCCGGGCGCGGTCTTCGGGGAGTTTCTGCATCGATGGTGGCTGCGGCAATCGGGGCCCGCAGACCCCCCCATGCCGCACCGCGAACTGCTCGCGTGCCTCGAGGCGACCCGCCTGGCATCGCGCACCGGATCCCTCGAGGATCCCGGGGGACTGCTGTCGTTGCTTTGAATCGTCGGCGATCTGGAGGGGCGCTGCCCCGAGAAGATCCGCCCGCAGAAGGCGTCGGCGTCAGCCGCCGGAGATTTCGCCGATTCGAACCCGGAGGTAGTCCTGCCGGTGCCCCGCCTTGCGGCGGTAGCCCTTCCGGCGCTTGTACTTCACGACGTCGATCTTGTCGCCGCGGGCGTCGCCGAGGATCTCGGCGGTGACGGTCGCTCCACCGACGTAGGGAGTGCCGATCGAGGCCTCGCCCTCGCCACCGCCGATCGCGAGAATCCGATCGAACACGACGCTCGTCGCGCCCTCCTCGAGTTCACGGGTGTCGATGTCGACGATGTCGCCGCTGGACACCTTGATCTGGGTACCGCTGTCTTCGATGATCGCGTACACGGTCGGACTCCTCGAGGCCGGTTGGGCCTTGGCGCGAATCGGAGAGAATACGCAGATCCCGGCGATCTGCCAAGGGATTTGTCCAGGTCCGATCGCAGTCGTCTCAGACGGCCCCCTGCCCCGTCGAGACCCTTCGCCACGGAATCAGGAGGCAGGGCACCGCGGCCGCGAGCAGGCCGAGACCCCACCAGCGGGTTCCGGTGGCCGTGCCCAGCACCGCCTCGCCGATGCCGACGACCGCCAGCCAGAGACCGGCGGTCACCATCGCCGCCATCAGCAGCGGCTCGACCAGACTGCGTCTCGGGCCGACGCCATCGAACCTCCGCCACCCCGGTCCGGGAGGACGGACCCGTTCGTGGAACCGTCGCAGCGTCGCGTCGCCGACGGGTCGGGTCATGAAGGTCACCGCGAGCCAGGTCGCGGTCGCGGTGGCCAGCGTGATCGCCACTCTCGCCCCGAAATGCTCGTCGGGTCGCCCGGGCAGGATCGCCAGCGTGTCCAGGCTCGCCACGTGCCAGCCCACCAGCACCGAGGCGACCATGGCCGCGATCTCCGACCACGCGTTCACCCGCCACCAGTACCAGCGGAGGATGAGGACCAGTGCCGAGCCGGACATGATGACCGCGAGGAACTTGTAGATCGCGAGGATGTCGTCGATGCCCGACGCGACCGCCAGCACGATCGCAAGCACCGGCAGCATCAGGAGACGACCGAGCAGAACGTCGCGCCGACCGCCGCGTGGACTTCGGTCGTCCTCGACGATGCCGCCCGCACTCCGCGAGTCACCTCGCCGGACCGCTCGGCGGAGCGGATCGATCACGTCGTTGACCAGATACGCGCCGGACAGGTTGAGATGGGTGTCGACCGTCGACATGAAGGCCGCGAGCATCGCCGCGACGAGCAGCCCCTTGACGCCGGGCCCGCAGAAGCGATCGATCATCGCCGGATAGGCCGCCTCGGCATCGACCGTGCCCGGAGGCAGCACCGCAAGCGAGCCGATCGCGACGACGATCCAGGGCCACGGTCGCAGGGCGTAGTGGGCCACCGCGAACCAGAGCATCGCAAGCACGCCGTCCCGTTCTCCGCGCGTCGCCAGCACCCGCTGGGCCGTGGCGCCGTGGCCGGGCGCCCTCGCCCACCACGCCATGAAGAACCACACCGCGATCGTGAACTTCATCGCGCCGCTCGCCGAAGCGTCGGGCAGCAGACCGAAGTGCGCCGCGGCGTCGGGCACGTGCCTTCCGGCGGCGTCCATCATCGGGCCGACGCCTCCGAAGGTGTCGGCCACCGTCGTGGCGAGCAGCACCGCACCTGCCATCGAGATCACGAACTGCACCAGATCGGTGAAGGCGACGCCGTACAGGCCGCCGAGCGCCGACGTCGCGACGGTGAGAAGGGCCAGGCCGAACACGATCGCGGTGGTGATCTCGATCTCGATCCCCCACGCGGCCGCGGCCTGCCACGGCGTGCCGTCGGGAATCCCGAGCATGATCGAGAGCATCTTCGCCAGGCCGATCGAGACTCCCGCCACCACGCATCCGCCCACGAGCAGGCCCTGATACGCGCCGTCGAAGACCCGCAGCGCCCTCGCCGCGCCGCCGTCGTAGCGGAACTCGATGAGCTCGACGTCCGTGGCCATGCCGCTTCGCCGCCAGAGCGAGGCGAAGAGGAAGACGCTCGCCGCATGGCCGGCGGCCATCGACCACCACCACCAGTTCTCCGAGACGCCGCCGTCCCGGACCATGCGCACGACCTGCAGCGGCGTGTCGCTCGAGAAGGTCGTGGCGACGATCGAGGTTCCGGCGATCCACCACGGCAGACTGCGCCCGGCCAGGAAGAAGTCCGTTCCGCTTCGCGAGGCGCGGCGTCGCACCAGCAGAGCGATCAGCAGCGTGGCGGCGAGGTAGCCGCCGATCACCGCCCAGTCCGCCACGGCGAGTCCGGTCGCGACGGCTTCGGTCCCGGCGGCGTCCATCGGTCAGGCGACCGAGAGACTGGCCATTCGAGCGAGGGCCTCGTCGATGGTCTCGTCGGTCTTGCAGAAGGCGAAGCGGACCAGGGCGTGCCCGTCCTCGGGACGACTGTAGAAGACGCTCGGCGGAATCGCGGCGACCCGGGCGTGTTCGGCGAGGTGCATGCAGAACGCGCGGTCGTTCTCGAAGCCGAAGGCCGAATGGTCGGCGAGGACGAAGTAGGTTCCCTGAGGCACGTGCACGCCGAACCCCAGGCGCTCGAGACCGGCGCAGATCCGGTCGCGGGAGCGGTGGTACCGGTCCCGCAGGTCTCGCACGTACCCCTCGCCCTCGGCCAGCGCGATCGCGGCGGCCTCCTGGAACGGCGTCGCCACCGCGAAGGTGAGGAACTGATGCGCCGCACGCACGCCGCGCGACAGATGCTCCGGCGCCGCGACCCAGCCGATCTTCCATCCCGTGCAGGAGAAGGTCTTGCCTAGGCTCGACAGCGTCACGGTGCGCTCGGCCATGCCGGGCAGCGAGGCCATCGAGATGTGCTCCCCTTCGAAGAGCAGGTCCTCGTACACCTCGTCGGAGACGACCAGCGCGTCGTGCCGTCGGGCCACGTCCGCGACCAGTTCCAGTTCGCTCCGGTCGAACACCCGTCCCGTCGGGTTGTGGGGAGTGTTGACGAGGATCAGGCGGGTCCGCGCGGAGCAGGCCGCCTCGAGGTCCTCCCGGGTCAGGCGAAAGTCCGGCGCCTTCAACGTGACGTACCGGGCGACGCCGCCGGCCATCGCGACCGCGGCCGGATAGCTGTCGTAGAAGGGCGCGATCAGAACCACCTCGTCGCCGGGGTTCACGAGGCCCAGGATCGTCGCGGGAATCGCCTCGGTGCAGCCGCAGGTCACGGTGATCTCGCGGTCCGGGTCGAACTCGAGGCCTCGGTCCCGATAGCGCCGCGACAACGCGTTCGAAAGGGCCGGAGCGCCCGTCATCCGGGCGTACTGGTCGAAGCGGCCGTCCCGAATGGCCTCGACCGCGGCGTCCTTGATGAACGTCGGAGCAGGAAAGTTCGGGAAGCCCTGACCGAGATTGACCGCGTCGTACCTGGTCGCAAGAGCGCTCATCTCGGCGAAGATCGTCGCCCCGAACGGGCGAAACCGGGCGGCGACGGCGGACGGTGGCGTGGGCGCGGAGCTCGAGGAGCCGGTCGAGGTGTCGGTCATCCCATCAGGGTAGACCACCCGGCGCGACGAGTGCAGGCGTTCGCCCCATGTGGCCCGCCGCCGCTTCGATGTACCTTTTCCACGGCCGTCGCGACACGGCCGAGGTGTCCGCCATCCCGGTTTCGCGCGGCCGGCGCGGAATGCTCCGTCGGGCGTACCGACGGTCTCGGGACGAACTCGATCTCGACCGGCCAGGAGACCTCGACATGAAGTCGATTCTCGCCGCCTCCGGGGCGATCTGTCTGGCCGCGCTGGCAAGCGACGTCCGGGCCCAGACCTGCAATGCCGCCGACGTCAATGGCGACGGCATCGTCAACGGCATCGACATCGCGATCGTCGCGGGCCACTGGGGCGAACTGTGCCCCATCGCCATCGACTCGGTCGCGCCTGGCACCGGCCCGCTCGATGGCGGCACCGCGATCACCATCACGGGCCTGAGTCTCGGCGGCGTGCTTGGCGTCACCATCAACGGCATCCCCGCGACCGACGTCGTGGGCGTCGATCCCAACACCGTCACCGCGGTCACGCCCGCTTCGGCGGTCTGGGGTCCGGTGGACGTGGTCGTGACGACCACCGCCGGCGACGTGTCGCTCCCGGGCGGCTTCGACTACACCCCGGTGCCGTGGGCGACCATCGTCGAGTGGCCGCCGGACCCGAAGGTCATCACCGACTCCACCATCCGGGAGGCCATCGAGGCCGCCGGGCTGCCTTGGCGGATCATCGACGACGCGAGCGGCATCGAGATGCTGCTGGTGCCTTCGGGACAGTTCGACATGGGCTGTTCGCCTTCGACGGTCGACCCCTGCCAGCCCAACGAGTACCCGGTGCACGAGGTCGTGCTGACCGAAGCGTTCTACATCGGCCGCTACGAGGTCACCCAAGGTCAGTGGACGGAGGTGATGGGGTACAACCCCAGCTACTTCGACGGATACGCCAACAGCGCCGATCGGCCGGTCGAGCAGGTCACCTGGGGCATGACCCAGATGTTCGCCTCCGCCACCGGCCTCGCGGTGCCGACCGAGGCCCAGTGGGAGTACGCCTGCCGAGCGGGCACCACCACGGCCTACAACGACGGCAGCGACGATCCCGCGACGCTCGAAGGCATCGCATGGTGGATCGGCAACAACATCCCCTACGGCACCAAGGTCGTCGGTCAGAAGGCGGCCAACGCCTTCGGCCTGCACGACATGCACGGCAACGTGTGGGAGTGGGTGCAGGACTGGTACGACCCCGACTACTACAAGGTGAGCCCGCTGGAGAATCCCGCCGGTCCCGAGAGCGGCGAGCTGAAGATCGTTCGCGGCGGCCGTTGGGACAGCCCCTCGGTGAACTGTCGTTCGTCCCGTCGGTACCACCGGGATCCCAACTCGGCGATCTACGACTTCGGATTCCGCGTGATCCGCAATCCCTGAACGCTCTTCATCTCTTCGGAGCCGTCACGCCGCCCTCGCCAGGTGCGAGGGCGGTGTGCGTTCCGGGCCTACGCGGTCGTCGGCACCGCGAATCGGCCGCGGCTGTCCCCGAATCGGTCGATCGACGCGCCCGATCGGTCCGCGAGGCTGACGAAGAGATCGCACAGCGGCACGTCGCCTTCGAGGGCGATGTGGCGTCCGTGTCCAGCAGCGAGCGCCTCGTCCTCTCCCCCGCCGGCAAGCAGCACCGGCAGGTTGCGATGGTCGTGGCGGTCGCCGTCGCCGATGGCGCCGCCGAAGACCACCATGGTCGAGTCGAGGAGGGCCTGCCCCGACGCGTCCCGCTCGTTCGCGAGCGTCTCGAGGAATCCAGCCACCGCCGAAGCGTGCAGGCGGTTGATCGCCGCGAAGTCGGCAAGCTTCTCGGGATCGTCGTCGTGGTGGCTCGAATCGTGATGGCCGCGGGTCACCCCGATCGTCGGATACGGACGATTCGACCCCTCGTTGGCGAGCATCAGGGTGGCGACGCGGGTCAGATCGAGGCGGAAGGACATCGCAAGCAGGTCGAACATGACGCGGGCGTGCTCTGACCATTCCGCCGGCACGCCTTCGGGGACCTCGACGCCGAGTTCCTCGGGAGTCTGCGTCCCCCGCTCGCCGGCTTCGACCCGACGCTCCACCGAACGCACCGCCTCGAGATACTCCTCGAGCTTGCGACGGTCGTTCGCGCCGAGTCGATCTCGGAGCGCCGCCGCGTCCGCGCCCACCGCATCGAGAATGCTCTTGCGGCGAGCGAGTCGCGACGCCCTCGCCGCGGCGTCCTCGCCGGCGGGGCCGGTCGTGAACAGACGCTCGAACAGCTCTCGCGGCCGATGCTCCTTGGCGACGGGCGTGTGGGGCGAAGCCCAGGAGATGTTGGCGCTGTACGCGCAGGAGTAGCCCGAGTCGCAGCCGCCCGCGTACATCCCCCGCTCGAGCCCGAGTTCGAGGGAGTCGAACCGGGTTCGGCCGCGATTGGCCCGCGCGATCACCTGGTCGATCGAGACGCCTGCCGAGATGTCCGAGCCCATCGTCTTGCGAGGGTGGGCGCCGGTCAGGAAGCACGCCGCCGATCGGGCGTGGTCGCCGGGGCCGTCGCCGAGGGCGTTGGCGTTGGCGTGGGCGAAGTTGCTGAAGACGGTGAGGCGGTCCTTCATCGACTCGAGCGGCGCAAGGGCCTCGGGCATGCGATCCAGCGATCCGGTCCGCTCGGGGAACCACGCGGCGCGGTTGACGCCGTTGGGCAGGAACACGAAGGCGAGTCGGCGCGGCGCGTCGCCGGCTGCGCCGATCGCGCCGAGACTGCGTGGCGTCATCGCCTCGAGCCAGGGCAACGCGAGGGCGGCGCCAAGGCCGCGGAGCATGGTGCGTCGAGGAATCGGCGTGGTCACGAGGCGTTCTCCGCTGGAGGCCCGGCGCGATGTCGGAACTGCTCGGAGGCGACGATCGCCTTGACGAGGTCCCTCAGGGACGGCGCATCGATGCTGCGGGCGATGTGGTCGACGGTGGCTTCGTCGTCGCCGACGAGACCTCGGCCGAGGGCGTAGACCATCAGGTGCTTGACGATCGATCGGCGAAAGGCCGGGTCCTCCCGCAGCACGGCGGCGAGTTCCCAGGGGCCGTCGAAGACGCGTCCGTCGGGGAGGCGGCCGGTGGCGTCGATCGGGGCGGCGCCGTCGCCGATCCGGCGACGACCCACCGCATCGAATCCCTCGAACGCCAGACCGAGCTGGTCCATGCGCACGTGGCATCCGGCGCAGTTGGGATCGGACCGATGTCGCGCGAGCTGCTCGCGTGCGGTCTCGCGATCCCCGGCCGCTCGTCGATCCGCGAGCGTTGGAACGTCCGGCGGGGGCGGCGGTGGCGGACTGTCGAGAAGACTCTCGAGCACCCACTTGCCGCGCTTCACCGGGCTCGTTCGCGTGGGATTGCTGGTGGCGAGCAGCACGCTGCCGTGCCCGAGCAGGCCCGGCGGTCTCCATCGCCCCACGTCGACGCGCCGCAGGTGCGAGCCGCGCACTCCGCCGATGCCGTAGTGCCGAGCGAGACGCTCGTTCAGGTAGGTCCACTCGGCGGTGAGCAGATCCTCGACCGGGCGATTCTCTCGGAGGATCGCATCGAGAAAGAGCGTGGTCTGGCCCTTGAGATCCTCCAGCAGCATCACCCGCTCGAGCGGTGAGGCGAGATCGAGGATCTCGGGGGCCGGCATCCGCGTTTCGACCGCCGAGATGTGCAGCCACTGCTGGCCGAACCGCTCGGAGAGGGCGATCGAACGCGGCGAGTCGATCATGCGGTCCACCTCGACGAGCAGCGAGTGCTCGGTGTCGAGCGCGCCCGCGGCCGCGGCGGCGAACAGTCGCTCGTCGGGCATCGACGCCCACAGCAGGTAGGACAGGCGCACCGCCACCTCGAAGCCGTCGAGCGGGCGGACGGCGCCGGCGGCGGGCTCCGCCTCGAGGCGATACAGGAACCGGGGGTCGACGAGCGCCCGAACGAGCATCGCCCGTTGCGCCTCGGACTCGTCCTCGAGGCCCGAAGCGGCGTCGAGAAGCGACGCCACCGCCGCCTCGTCGGCGGGTCGTCGAAACGCGCGGCGTGCGAGTGCGCGGGCGAAGTCTTCGCGGCGTTCGCCGGTCCGGCGCATCTCCGCGACCTGCGGCGTCGGCGCGACCTCGTCGAGCGGGCCTTCGACCTCGATCGCCGTCACCACGAGGTTTCGATCCTGCGCTCCGGCGGGCAGACTGCGATCGACGAAGTCGTTGATGAAGGCGACGCCGATCGCCGACTCTCCCGATTCGACGATCGCCTCGGTCTCGCGGCGGCCGGGCTTCTCGCGGGTCTCGGGAAGGTCGAACTCGGCGAGGACGCGTCGCGGTGCGGGGCCTGCGACGATCGCCACCCGCACCGGATCCGGGCCGGCCTGCATGCCCCAGCCCTCGAAGGCGATGCGATAGCGACCAGGTCTCGGCAATCGAAACTCGTGCTCGGCGGACCCTCGCGACCACACGAGAGCGCCGCCATCCCGGGCCTGTCCCCCGCCGACGACGGTCAGATCCGAACCCTCCACACGCCGTGCTGCGGCCGGCGCCTCGAGCGGCACCGCTTCGATGGCGACGCGCTCGGCGATCGAGAGGTACTTCTCCAGCGCCAGCGGCGACAGCGACAGCACCGATCCGATGGAGTCGAAGCCCTCCCCCACGTCGTCGGCCGGCAGGATGGCGTCGGCGTCCACATCGACGCCGGTCAGATCGAACACGCTGTTGCGATACTCGACGTTGTTGAGGCGACGGAGGGTCGGCGCGACCGCCGCCGCGGTGCCGGCGCGGCGGTCGAGTTCGCCGTTGGCGACGTGGACCAGATCGACATACGACTCCGGATCGGGTCGCGGCCCCGGATCGTCGATCGGCGGCATGTCGCGCCGCTGCAGACGGTCCCGAACGCGACGCAGCACCGACGCGGACGCCGACTCGGGATCGGTCGAGAGCCGCGAGAGATCGAGCCCCGCCTCCGGATCGTCCTCGGCGTGGCAGTCCACGCACCAGGTGTTCATCGCCGAAGCCAGTGCGGCGAGATCCGATCGGTGCGGCGACCCGAGATCCGTCACCTCGGCGGTGGCCGTCGATCCCAGCAGCAGCGTCGTGGCGAGCAGGCCGGTCCGCATGGGCGAAGCCTACGACGCCCACGACGCGATGCAACCGGTTCCTCTTCGATTGCCCTTGCGGTTCGGTCCGCGACGCCTCGCGAACTCGGGTAGTCTCGGGTTTCCAAAGGAGGACTCCGACCATGTCCATCGATCGTCGCGCGTTCCATCTCGCCTCCCTCGCCGCCCTCGGGACCGTGTCGTCACGAGTGCTCGCGTCGCCCGCCGCCGAGAACGCGGAAGGCGCGGGACCGGTCGCGTCGATCGACGGTCGCGAAGCGGGGTTCCGATCGCTGGGCGAGGGCGACTTCGTCAACGTCAACTGCAAGGCGGACACCTGGCGCTGGAAGGACGGCCTCGCGCACTGCACCGGAGATCCGGTCGGCGTGATCCGCTCGACGAAGCCCTACACGAACTTCGAACTGATCTGCGAATGGCGGCACCTGCGCGATGCGGGCAACTCCGGCATCTTCCTCTGGACGCCCAAGGCCTCGCTCGATCGCCTCGATGGTCCCGGACTTCCCGAGGGCATCGAGGTGCAGGTGCTGGATCTGGGCTACACCGCGGCCTTCGAGAAGGGCGGCGGCAAGGCCGACTGGTTCACCTGCCACGGCGACGTGTTCCCGGTGGGCGGATCTACGATGACGCCGTTCGCTCCGACGGCTCCCAACGGTCGGCGCAGCTTCCCCAGCGAGAATCGCTCCAAGGGCGTCGGCGAGTGGAACCACTACTACGTTCGCGCGATCAACGGTGAAGTCCGCCTCTGGGTCAACGGACGCGAGGTGTCCGGAGGCACCGACTGCAATCCGCGCACGGGATACCTGTGCCTCGAGAGCGAGGGGGCGCCCGTCGAGTTTCGTGGGCTGCGACTCCGCGAACTGCCCTGACCGCCCGATCCGG
>Ga0075475_10000869_pt1 | contig 14518 bp, 13 predicted proteins | sample DEB08_DNA_10_FD_76342 | JGI IMG/M metagenome (GOLD analysis project Ga0075475, IMG submission 76342) | Aqueous microbial communities from the Delaware River and Bay under freshwater to marine salinity gradient to study organic matter... | ecosystem: Environmental > Aquatic > Marine > Coastal ... | reverse complement strand
TCAACGGATTGGGGTTGTCGCCGGGGTCGGCAGATGGCCGTGCAACAACAAGGACTCTGCGGAATCGATGTGCACGGTCGCGACCGTGCCGAGCAACGACTCCGCCGCCTCGGGGCTCTCCACGTCGACCGCCACGATCAGGTCGCCGCCGGTGCGGCCGAGCGCCTGCCAGCGTCGACGATCGGACGGGACCGGCGTCTGGAACTCCGGCGTTCTCGAATCGCTCGATCGGCCCGCGACTCGGAGTTCAACGGTTCCCCCAGACGCCGGACCGGGCGCCCGTCGCTCGATCGGCACCGAGCCCACGCGATCGAACAGCACGCCAAGGGACCGCCCCGCCTCCTTCGCATGCACGTCGCGACTGATCTCCGCCTGCAAGGCGAGGAGTCGATTGTTTCGATACCGCTTGAGTTCGTCGGGGACGTCGTCGGGGAGGCGATCGAACGCGGTGGTTCCCGGCCTCGGGGAGTACTTGAAGATGAAGTTGTTCTTGAACGGCACTCGTCGCATGAGTCGCTCGGTGGCCGCGAAGTCCTCGTCGGTCTCGGTGGGAAAGCCGACGATGATGTCCCCGGCGATCGAGACGTCCGGAAGCCTTTCGATGGCTCGATCGACGGTCTCGAGATACTCCCCGACGGTGTAGCCGCGATTCATCGCCTTCAGGATCCGATCCGAACCGGACTGGACCGGCATGTGGAGGTAGCGGCAGATGCGAGGACAGGTCGCGAGCACGTCGAAGACGTCTTCGCCGAGGTCCCGCGGATAGCTGGTCACGAACCGCAGTCGCTCCAGACCTGGGACCTCCTCGTGGATGCGGGCGAGCAGCATCGCGAAGGTCGTGATCCGCTGGCCGGCGGGGGGCGCCTTTCGGAAGGCGGCCAGGCCGGGGCCGACCTGCGGCGCCTCGCGGCCGTCCAAGGTGAGGGCGGTGCCGTGGGTGTAGCGGTAGTGGTTGACGGTCTGGCCGAGAAGGGTGATCTCGATGACGCCTCGATCGACCAGCTGCCGGCACTCCTCGACGATCGCATCGGGCGGGCGATGAACCTCCGCGCCACGGGTCGCCGGCACCACGCAATAGGTGCAGAACTTGTTGCAGCCCCGAGTGATCCTCACGTAGGCCGACCAGGGGCGACGGGTGCCCTCGGGGTCGAAGCTTCGCGAGAGGTCCAGGGTCTCGAGGGCGTCCTCGGCTGCGGCGAGAGTCGCGGTCCGGCGGCTGCGGTTGCCCGCGAGGGCCACCCGCTCGCTGCGATCCGCCGCCGAGGTCCGGCGAAGGTTGTCCAGCAGCATCGGAAGTCGGTCCAGTTCGCCGGGGCCGCAGAGGAGATCGACCTGGGGGTGCTTCTGGAGGATCTCCAGACCCTCCCGCTCGGCCATGCACCCCAGCAGGCCCAGGATCACCTCCCGCCCGTTTCGCTTCTGACTGCCCACGATGCCGACTCGGCTGCGGACCTTCTGCTCCGCGTGGTCACGGACCGCGCAGGTGTTGAAGAGGACGATCTCCGCGGCGTCCGGATCGTCCACGAACCGGTATCCAAGCGACGCGAGGCGGCCGCGGACGAGCTCGCTGTCGAGCTCGTTCATCTGGCATCCGAAGGTTTCGAGGAAGACGCGCATGGCCGAGGTCCTTCGCCGTCCCGGGACTACATCCAGCCCTTGCGGCGGACGACGATCATGTAGACCGCCACGATCACCGCAAGCACGAAGGCGACCACGCCAAGGACGATCAGCTCGCCGGTCGTCAGGTCCATGCGGCGAGTCTACGGCGGTCGGGACGCTTCGCACCCGCGATTCGAGGACGCGGGGCGGTCTCGACCGATAGGCGTTGCATGCTTCGGCCCGGCCAGGGCGTCGTGTTGGCGACGCTCGCCCTCCTCATCGTCGGCGTGATCATGGTGAACTCGGTGTGGCTCGCCCGCAGCGTCGGCGAGTCCGCCGCGGCGCTGGCCGACGATCCCGCGGCCGGACCGATCACCGCGGCGAACCTTCTCTGGGGACGCCCCACCCTGTACGCCCTGCTGGCGGTGCTTGCGTTGGTGTCGGGGATGTTCTTGCCGCTCCGCCTGATCGGGGGAGGGCGGGCAGATGCCTGTGCGGTCCTGCCGGGAGGTCCCGTCGCCTCGGCAAGGCCGCCGGCCGCCTTGGTTGCGCTTGCGATCTCGATGCTCGCGCTGCTTGCCGCGGTCTACCTGCCCGGCATCGGTCGAGAGGTCAACGGCGCGAGTCGATGGGTCGAGATCGGCGGCTTCAACTTCCAACCCAGCGAGATCGCCAAGTGGGCGATGCCGGTCCTGGTGGCATGGTGGTGCGTCGCGTCGGGGCCGAGGATTCGGGAGTTCCGACGGGGGTTCGTGCCCCCGATGTTCGCCCTGCTTCTGGTGGCGGGAATCGTCGGGGTCGAGGATCTCGGCACCGCGGTCCTGATCCTCGGGGTCGGGGTGGTGGTTCTGGCGATCGCCGGCGTCAAGCTCAGGCACCTCGCGCTGCTGATTCCCGTCGGCGGGGGGGCGGTCGCGGCCGCGATCCTGCACAGTCCCTACCGAATCCAGCGGCTGCTCGCCTGGCGAGATCCCTTCGAGGATCCGCAGGGCATCGGCTACCACATCATCCAGTCGCTCTCGGCGATCGCCGGCGGCGGCATCGCCGGTCGCGGGCTCGGCCAGGGCATCCAGAAGTTCGGCTACCTGCCCGAGGCGACGACCGACTTCGTCTTCGCCATCGTCTGCGAGGAGTTGGGCCTCGCCGGCGCTGCGATCGTGGTCGCGCTGCTGGTGGCGCTGCTCTGGTCGGGCATGGCCATCATCGCGCCCTTGGATGCCCGCCTTCGTCCGCCGGCGTTCCATCGCCTGCTGGGGCTGGGAATCCTGCTGACGATCGGGTTCCAGGCGCTCATGAACGTGCTGGTGGTGACGGGTCTGGCTCCAACCAAGGGCATTGCGTTGCCGCTGGTCTCCCACGGAGGCACCGGGTGGGTGCTGACGGCCTTCTCCCTGGGGATCCTCATCTCGATCGAGCGAACCGCGCGAAGCGCCGCGGAGAACGAGTCGGAACCGCCACGGATCGCGGCGTCGCCCCTCCTCGATGCGGTGGCGTGAGCGGGATGGCCCCCGATCCCTGGAGAGTCGCCTTCGCGGGCGGAGGCAGCGGCGGGCATCTGGTGCCGGCGATGGCGATCGCCGAGCGTCTCGCGATCTCGTCGCCCGGCCTCGATGCGGTGGTGCTGTGTTCGCATCGACCCATCGACCACACGTGGCTCGAGCGGGCAGGTCTTGCCCACGTCCCGCTGTCGGCGCAGCCGTTTCGCCCGACTCCCGTGGGGTTGCTGCGATTCCTGCGAGGCCATCGAAAGGCGGTTGCGGAGGCGAGGTCGGCGCTTCGAGACCATCGCAGCGAACTCCTGGTGGCCGTCGGCGGCTTCGCGAGCGTGCCCGGCGTGCTCGCGGCGCGGCGTCTGGGCGTTCCGGTTCTGCTTGCGAATCTCGACGCTCGGCCCGGCCGGGCCAACCGGTTCGTCGCCGGGCGGGCGGATCGGGTGGTCTCGGCGGTCGAGGTCGAGGGCGATCGACGCTTCTCGGAGGTGGTGGGGCCGCCGGTGCGACGCTCCGCTCTGGCTGCGGGATCGGCCGCGGATGCCCGAAGGAACTTCTCTCTCGATCCCGGTCGTCCCACCCTGCTGGTCACGGGAGCGAGTCACGGCGCGACCAGCATCAACCGCTTCATGATCGCCTGGGTGGCGAGATCGCCGTCGGATCTGGACGGCTGGCAGGTCCTCCACCTGACCGGCGGCGAGAGCGGCGACGTCGAGCGTGCGTATCGCGAGGCGGGGATTCCGGCGACGGTGGTCGCCACGATCGACTCGATGGGCGAGGCGTGGGGCGCGGCGACACTCGCCATCAGTCGTGCGGGTGCGAACTCGGTTGCGGAGATCGGATTGAACGCGGTGCCGAGCGTGCTGGTGCCCTACCCCCATCACCGCGATCGCCATCAGTGGCTGAACGCGGCGCCCCTGGTGGCCGCGGGCGGGGCGGTGATCGCCGAGGATCGGATCGAGCCCGGGGCCAATCTCGAGTCGATCGGTCCTGCGTGCCTGAGGCTGCTCGGCGATGCGGGCGAGATCGAGGCGATGCGGCAACGTCTGCGAACGCGGCCCTCCCTCGACGGAGCGGCCCGGATCGGGGAGATCGTTCGGGAACTGGTCGACGGGCGTCGAGCCCGATCGACGCGATCGTTCCGCTGACGGACTCGACTCAGGAGATCGTCGGCAGCCAGGCCGCGAGCAGGTCCACGGTCGCCTGCAGGTCCTTCTTGTCGGCGGTCTCGGTCACGGTGTGGATGTAGCGGGTGCCCGCGCAGATCGCGATGCATCGGGCGCCGCGACCGGACCGCTGGATCGCTGCGCCGTCCTGTCCGCCGCGGGGCAGGATCGCCCGCTGGTGGGGGATGCGGTGTCGGCGGGCGATGCCGCAGACGTCGTCGATGAGGCCGGCGTCGGCGATCATCGAGGAGTCCTGAATCAGGACCGCGGCGCCCTCGCCCTGTCTCGAGACCCGCTGGTGGTCGGGAACGCCCGGGGTATCGCAGGCGAGGGTGACATCGAGGCCCACGCCGATGTCCGCGCCGACGGCGTTCGCGGCGGTCTGTGCGCCTCGAAGGCCGACTTCCTCCTGCACGGTGAAGGCGACGGTGATCTCCGCGGCATGCTTGCCGCGGGCCCGGGCCTTCGAGATCTTCCGGATCGCCTCGATGGCGCACCAGCAGGCGAAGCGGTTGTCGATCGCCTTCGAAGCGATCTTGTCCGGCAGGTCGAGGAACGGCTCCTCCATCACCACCATGTCGCCGATCTGGACCTTCCTGGCGACCTCCGCCGCCGGCATGCCCAAGTCGATGAAGAACTCCTCGACGCCGGGAACCTTGTTCCGCTCCTCCGGAGAGGAGATGTGGATCGGCTTGCCGCCCGGATTCATCACCCCCAGAAAGTCGCCCTTGGCGGTGCAGACCCGCACCCGCCTCGAGAACAGGTTTCGGGTGTCGAACCCGCCCGCGGGGTTCAGCCAGAGGAACCCCTTGCTGTCGATGTCGCGAACGAAGAACCCGATCTCGTCCATGTGGGCGGCGAGCAGGACCTTCTGTCCGCCGCGGCCCTTGCGGCCGCCGGTCGGCCGGCGGGTCGCGATCAGCGAGCCCATCGCGTCGGTGGTGACCTCGTCGAAGAGGCCCTCGATCTCCTCGGCGATCACGGCGCGGACGCGGTCCTCGCGACCGGGGATTCCGGGAGTCTCGCAGAGGCGTCGAAGCAGGTCGATGTTCATGGCGGGTGGTCTCGTGCTGAATCGAGGGGGATTCGTTCGGGTGAACGCTCAATGGTAGTGGATCGTCACCTGCAATCGTCGCCCGGAAGCGACGTACGATCCGGGCATGAGCGATCGACCCATCGAGTCGGACTCCGCGGCGGCGACGGAACGGCATCGAGTCCGACGCAGTCCGCTGCAGGAGCGCATCGCCGACTTCGTCGGCGAGGAGTTCGCCCGGCGGCGGGAGGCGATCTCCGCGGCTCGCGGTCCGACGGCGGCGAAGGAGGCGGTGGCGGCCGAGATCGATCTTCTGCCCTACGGCCCGGGCACCGAAGACGCGATCGAGTGCGAGATCCTCGCCAGCGCCGGTCCCGTGGAGTTGGAGTACGCGGCCATCCGCAGCGGCTGCGGCATCTTCGACGCCAACCATCGAGGCACCCTGCTGATCGCCGGCGACGAGCGTCGGGACTTCCTCAATCGCATGCTGACCGCCGAATTGAAGGATCTCGAAGCAGGCCGATCCGCCGAGGCGTTCTGGTTGAATCGCAAGGGACGAATCGACGCCGACCTTCGGCTTGCCGAGCGTGGCGACGCGGCCGTCGCCGAACTCGACATCCACTCCGCCTCGGCAGCCGCCGAGTCGCTGGGCAGGTTCCTCGTCGCCGAGGACGCCGAGGTCGTCGACGCATCGGAGGACCACCAGCATCTATGGCTGCTCGGCCCTCGCACGGGAACGGTCGTGGAACGCGTCTCGGGTTCGGCTCCGCCGCTTCCGGGTCGCTGCGCGGTGCATTCGATCGCCGGCGTCGACTGCCTCCTGTCCGGTCTCGACTGGACCGGGTCCGCGGGCGTCTCCGTGGTGGTGCCGCGTTCGACGGTGGGTGCGGTCTGGGATGAACTGGTTCGAGCCGGCGGAAGCGGCGGTCAGGTTCGGCCCGTGGGGTGGCTGGCCTTCAACGTCGCCCGCATCGAGTCCGGGACGCCGCTGTTCAACGTGGACTTCGGTCCGGACAACCTTCCCCACGAGACCGGAGTGCTGCGCGACCGGGTCAGCTTCACCAAGGGTTGCTACCTCGGACAGGAGGTCGTCGCACGCATGGAGTCGCTCGGCCAGCCCAAGCAGATGCTGGTCGGACTGCGGATCGACGGCGAGGCGTTGCCGGTGGCGGGTTCGCAGGTCTTCTCGATCGAGGACCACGCGATGGGACCGTGCATCGGCGGCGTCACCAGCAGCACCCCAAGTCCGATGCTCGGCGCCGCGCCGGTGGCCTTTGCGATGGTCAAGACCGCCCACGCGCGTGTTGGGACCACGCTGCTCGTCAACGCCGAGGGCGGTCAGTCGAAGGCGACGGTCGCGCCGCTGCGGTTCTTCGGCGCAACCTCGTCCGAAGGGAAGTCCGCATGAGCGCCGACCCGGGAGGCATCGGCGCGGCGTCGGGAGGCGAATGGGTGCTGTTCGTCGCCGGTGGGGCCATCACGCTGGTGCTCCTGGTGGGAACGATCGTCGGCGGTGTCCTGATCCACCGGGAGCACCGCCGCACTCGCGAGCGCGAGGCCGAGGAGACCTCCAGCGAGGAGCGATGGTGATGCCGAACTCGATTCGCATCCTCGAGGTCGGTCCGCGGGACGGCCTGCAGAACGAGGCGGGGGAGGTCCCCGTCGAGGCGAAGGTGGCCCTGGTCGAGGCCTTGGCCGCGGCAGGTCTGCCGGAGATCGAGGTCGGCGCGTTCGTGAATCCCAAGCTGGTTCCGCAGATGGCGGAATCGGCGGAGGTCTTCCGACGGATGCGTCGCCGCGAGGGCGTGGTGTATTCGGCGCTGGTCCCCAATCGGCGGGGGGCCGAGGCGGCGATCGAAGCGGGAGCCGATCTCCTCTCGGTCTTCGCCTCGGCGAGCGAGTCCTTCTCCCGGCGCAACACCAACGCCTCGATCGCGGAGAGCCTCGCCCGGTTCGAGCCGGTCTTCGAGATCGCCGCCGGCGCCTCGCGGCCGGTCCGGGCCTACGTGAGCTGCGCGTTCGGCTGCCCCGACGAGGGCGAGGTCGATCCGACGCGGGTGGCCTCGCTCGCCCGCGAACTCGTCGATGCCGGGGCTTCGGAGATCGACGTCTCCGACACCATCGGCGTCGCGGTCCCGCGCGACGTCGATCGGGTGCTTGACGCGGTCGGGGCCGAGATCGATCCATCTCGGATCGCGCTGCACTTCCACGACACCCGAGGCACCGCGATCGCCAACGTCATGACCGCGATCGATCGCGGGGTGACTCGATTCGACAGTTCCTGCGGCGGCCTCGGGGGATGCCCGTTCGCCCCGGGCGCCAGCGGCAACCTCGCGACCGAGGACCTGCTCTACGTGTGCGCCCGCAGCGGCATCGAGACCGGGGCGAGCCTCGCCGACGTGGCGGCGGCCTCCTCGGCGATCGGTGAAGTGCTGGGGCGTCGACTGCCCTCGAAGGCCCTTGCGGCCGTCCGTTCGGGCGTGGGCAACGACCAGTGTCGTTCGGAAGACGGGGCCGCGAGGCGATAGCGGCGGCCCGAGCGGACGAGCCGTACCAGCGCGATCGAGGTGTCGTCGAGAAGCACCGCGTGGGGCTGGTGCGGCACCCGAAATGCGCCGGTGTTGAGGATGGTCCGCTCGCCGATCCGCCAGGCTCCGGGGCGGTGGGAGTGGCCGACCAGCACGAACTTCGCCTCGGGGGCGTGCCGCAGCGCGAAGTCGGCGACGAGGCCCGGATACTCCCGCCAGAAGAGACTGATTCGAAGGAGGGCCAGCGGACGGGACAACAGTCGCCATGGGCGTCCGGACCCACGGGACAGCGCGTTTCGCTCCCACTCCCGACTGGCCGCGTCACGGCTTGCCGAGAGCACCGACTCGAGGCGAGATCGCTCCTGCGGCGCAAACGACTCCAGTCGACTGAGGTAGGCCTCCTGCAGCGCGGATGCGGACGGACTCCACGGTGCAAGGCTGGGATGGACCGCATCGCCGTGGGTCGCGAAGATCGCGCCGTCGGCGAGATGAAGATGCCGTCGCGGCCCGATCAGCGGGTCGTGGTTTCCGGCAAGGAAGGTGATGCCGATGCCCAGTCGTTCCGCGCGGCGTCGCAGGCTCTCGACGCCTCGGGCCGCGTCGTCGCGATGATCGGGGAGGTGCAGTTCCGCCACGTCGCCGTTGAGCACGAGTTCGTCCGCCTCGGCGATCACCGGCTCGAGCGCGCGAGGCAGGTCGATGCCTCCGCGGCCGAGGTGGAGATCCGAGATGACGAGGGTGCGACGGCTCATGATCGATTCGATGTGACGTTCAACGTCGTTCGAGGTGCTCTCGGGCGCCGGGACCGAAGGTGATGCGGTTCTTGCCTTCCCGCTTGCTCTTCAGGGAGAGCTGGTCGGCGTGGGCGAGCAGCGTTCGCGGTTCGAGCCCGTCCCACGGATACGTCGCGAGTCCGGCGCTGACGGTGACGGTGCCGGGCGCGTCGGGGCCCAGGGCGGGAAGCCGCAGTCGCGTGACCTGCGCCTGGAATCGGTGCACGACGTCCTCGACCGACTCGATGGGGGTGGTGCCGGCGGCGCGGGGGCCGTCGGGGTCGGAGAAGATCACCACGAACTCGTCCCCGCCGATCCGGAAGACGTGATCCCCTCGTCGAATCGTGGATCGCAGGAGTTGGACCGTCTCGCGAAGGACCTCGTCTCCCGCCTCGTGACCGTGCTGGTCGTTGTAGGTCTTGAAGTTGTCGATGTCGAAGACCATCAACGTCACCGGCCGCCGGCGTGGACGAGCATCGGCGAGGGTCTTCGCGAGGGTCTGTTCGAAGGCTCGCCGATTGCCGACACCGGTCAACTCGTCGGTGAGGGCTTGTCGGCGCAGTTCCGCGTGCGAGGCGTCGAGCCTCATCCACGTCGCCATCCAGCCCGCCCACGGGGCCAGCGCCGCCGCTGGGATGGAGGTGCTCGCGAGCCAGCCCAAGCGCGTCTCGCGGTCCCGCACCTCCACCGCGGAGCGTCCGCGATCTCCCGGAGGAGGCGTGGGCGGCAGCAGTTCCAGGTCGCTCGAACCGAGGCGTTCGCGAAGCAGAGCGATCGCGGTGCCGCCCAGTCGATCGCCGCCGGCAAGCACCGCCTCGACGAGATCGAGATCGCCCAGGGGGCCGCGGGCCTGTCGAATCGTCTCGACCGTCGGCGCAGCGTGACCGCGTTCGGCGACGGGGACGGGGGTCTCGAGGGTGGCGGTCATGGGCTCATGGATCGGCGGCGAAGGCTCTGGTGCCGGGTCGGGATCGGCCTCGCCGATCGACTTCTCAGGCAGCTCCGCGGCCGCTTCGGAGAGCTCTTCGGCCGGCCAGCCCAGACGATTGACCAGTTCGGCATGAAGAGAGGCCGCGTCCCGAATCAGCGTCGCGGTTGTGCCGTCTGGAAGATCTGCGCCGGTGCCGTGGCGTGCCCAATGCAGCACTTCGATCGACGGATCGAGCGCCTCCACGCTGTCGCCCAGTCGACCGTTCCGGCGGATCCGATCCGAGTCGCCCGACGTCTCGATGGCGATCGCGACGATCGGTTCGCGTGCGGGGGCGGCGATCACCCGTGCGAGGGCGTCGAAGGGACCGGGACAGCTCGTCGCGTTCGACCAGCGTCGGGCGAGTTCCGCGACGATCTCGTCATCGCCGACGAGAAGCACTCGGCCACGCGGAGTTCGAGCACGCGAAGCACTCATGACTCGTCCTTCCGAGGATCCGCTTCGTCTTCGGCGTCTCCGAGCAACATGCGGATCTCGTCCGAACTGACGGTTCGCGAGGCCGGGGACGGATCCGAAGCGGGTCGCCGTTCGGAGTCGGACGATTCGTCGGCCGGGACGGCAAGTCTCTTGGAACGCGCCGCGTCGTCCGCGACGATCTCGATCAGGCCGGCCTCGGGCGTGGATGTCCAGAGATCGAGTGAGGAAAGGTGGGAGGCCAGCGCCGCGACCAACTCCGCGGCGCCCTCCCGCAGGGTGACGAGGACGGCGATCCGCGTCGTGGGATCCGCGGACCAGTTCTGCTGGGCCCGAACCTCGAACCGTCGGCGCCCCAGTTCGACCAGTCCGTCGAAGGGGTCGGCATGGTGGGACCAGGTCGCCGTCGACCAACGCTCGATCGCCGAGGCTGGAGGTGGGGCGTCTCCGATCCGGATCACCAGGTCGATGGACGTCGGTGGGGGGGTCATCTTTCGCAGATTGCTCCGGTCCGATTGCGGCGAGGGACCGGCCCCGACCGGTCGGCGATGCTACGGCTGGGCGACGTGCCTCGAGCGGCAAACGTCGGGTCGAACTTGGGATACGCCCTCGGCGGGCTCGAGCGTTCCACCCTTCACCATGAACGAGGGATGCAGCGATGCGCGGACAAGACCGGGATTTCCCCGTCTTCGGACGACGTCGAGCTGTTCCGGGGCCGGGCGTCGCCTGCCGCTCGATCGGGGGTCCGGGGCCGGAATCCCCCTCGAAGTCACGGGCGGGGCCTCGCCAAACACCGACAACCCGCTACCCTGTGGGGCTCGTCGCGGTCACCCTCGTCGGGTGGTCCCTTCAGTCCCTTCGCTTCGACTCCGGCCGTCCGGTCCAAGTCGGGGCGTTTCCTCAGGTCCAGGCGACAACTCCATGAGCCAGTTCCAGTCCTCCCCCACGATCCCCCACTCCGCTGCGGTCTCCGGTCGCAAGTTCGTCGACTACAAGAGCGTGGAGGACCTTCGACGCCTCATGACCCCCAACGGAAAGATCTACAGCCGTCGGCGGCTGCAGGCCTCCGCGTGGGAGCAGCGGCAGATCGCCCGGGCCATCAAGCGGGCCCGCTACATGGCCCTGCTGCCCTACACCAGCGCGACGCTCTGAATCGAGACCCGCTGGACGATTCGAGATCTCGGTCGAGCACCGCAGGCCCATGCCTGCGGTGTTTTTGCGTCCATGAGTGCGTCCGCGAGCGCGTCCACGAGCGCGTCCACGAGGTCGGGCAGGGGCTCGAGTGTGTCGATGCCGATCCACGGACGAGACGCTCCCCCGACATGATCGGTGCCATCCCGACGGCCTAGCGCCTCGAGGTGGGGGCCGTCAAGGCACGAAGGCCGTGGCGGACCGATCGCACGAAGGGCGCCAGCACCGACTGGATCGTCGTCACGATCAGGTCCATGCCGTGGGCGATCTCGTCCAGCACAAGTCGGGTACGCACGCGGCGAAGACCCTCGTCTTCCGGGGCAAGGCGGGTTCCTCGACGCCACCACGCCCAGGCAAGGCGTCGGTGACCACCGCGTTGGGCCGCGAGGGCGAGGTTGTGCATCGAGGCGACGCAGTTCGGTTCGAGTCGAAGCACCCGTCGACTGATGGCACAGCCTTCCGCAACGTGCCCGGCGTCGAAGTTCGCCAAGGCCAGCAGACGCAGGCGATCGGGGTCGTTTCGGAGTTCGGTCCCGAACTCCGAGAGGACTTCGACCGCCTCGGCGGGCTGCCCGACCTCGAGGAGCAGTTCGCAGGTTCGCGAGGCGAGCTCGAGCATCGCGGGATCCGACCCGTGGTCGCCCTGCTGGACTCGATCGAGCCGGTCCCGGGCCGTCTCGCGAAGGCGGCGACCCTGGTCGAGCAGATCCCGGCGTGCCTCTTCGACCCTTCCCACGCGGAGGCGGGCCTCGGCCAACCTGAGTTGGGCCCCGGACCGTTCGGGATCAAGCTGTGCCGCGAGTTCGAACTCCGCGGCCGCTTCGGCGTGTCTCGAGGAGCGGGCCGCAAGTTCACCGAGACGCCAGTGGGCCTCGGCGTTCGCGGTGTCCAGTTCGAGGACGCGGCGGTACTTCTCTGCCGCCTCGGCGTCGCGGCGCAGTTCGCCGAGGAGGCGACCGAACCGCAGCAGCGTGTCGATGCCGCCGGGATCGTCTCGCAACTCCTGGAGGAACATCTGGACCGCTCGGTTGGGTCGACCCGTCGCCGCGAGAACCTCGGCGAGGCGGGAGCGGACGCCTGGGATCGTCGGGTCCTGCCGGAGCGACTCGCGGAGGCACCATCCGGCGCGGTCCAGGATGCCTCGGTCGAGCAGGCTCTCGCCCATCGCCTTCAGGCAGCGAGGCAACTCCTCGAGGTGGTGTTGCGCGAGGTAGTAGACGGTTTCGGCCTCGTCGTGGCGTCCGAGTTCGGCAAGCGTCTCGATGCGCTTCGCGAAGGAGAGTTCATGTTGGGGATCCACCGCCGAGGCCGCCTCGAACACCGTCAGGGCGTCCTCGGGGCGATCCAGAGCGAGCAGCACGCTGCCAAGCGCCAGGCGTGGCTCGATGTCGTCGGGCATCAGTTCGACTGCGGCCTCGAACGCCGCCCTCGCTTCGCCGTGGCGGCCTGCAGCCTCCAAGGTCAGGCCGAGGTTGAACTGCCAGTCTCCTCGCTCGGGTTCGAGATCGAGGGCCTGACGGAACTCGCGAGCCGCCTCGGTCCATCGGCCACGGTGAAAGAGTTCGACCGCCCGTTCGACGTGTTCATCGGCGGGTCGCCACTCGTTCATGCGGGGTGCTTCCGGGGCTCGAAGGTGGGTTCGAAGGCGGGTTCGAAGGTGCGGTCGGAGATGCGGTCGGATCGGGGCGGTCTCGACGCCGAAGACCGGGACGGCGATGCCTGCCACCCACGTCGCGTCGAGGTTCTACCATTCAAGGAGCGTGCACGGGACGCGGCAAGCGAATTCGTCGGGGTCGTCGAACGAAATGCCACGCTCCGAGCCGATGTCGAATCGAGTTTCGGTCTGCGGCCGGCTTCGGTTCAGGGACCACCGTCGACCCGACCCGGCGGGGAAGCGAATCGGGGCGTGTCCAATCGAATCGCGTGGCGCCGACCTGCCGATCCATGTCTCTCATGCCCTCCATGCTCCTCATGATCCCGGCATCCAAGCCTCGTTCGGCGTATGGATCGCCGGAGCGGAATCGGCCGGGGCGGCATCGCCTGCGGTCGGGGACTTGCCACCTGCTGACGGTCTGCGGCATCGGAGCGTTGTTTGGGATCGTTCAGCCGGTCCTGGCCGGACAGGTCGCCCCTCCGGGTCAGGAAGCCATCGGCACGGATGCGGCGTTCTTTCGCGGAGTGGCGGAGAACCCGACCAACCCTCTCGAGATTCGCCGCGTCGCCCTGACACGTCTGCTCAAGGACCCCCAGCCCGCAGGTCGCGCTGCGGTGCGGGCCCTGTTCGGCGAGTCGGTCGAGGCGGTGCGGGCCGGTCTCGTGGCGGCACTTGCGAACGCCCCGGTCGAGGCCCCCGAACTCGCGGACGCCATCGCCCTCGCGGCCGCTGAAGCGACGCCCGCCGATCGGCCCGCGTGGATCGTCCTGCTTGGATTGGCGGGCCCGGGCATGGATGCGTTGCTGGTCGAACTGATCAAGGATCAGACGGTGTCGGGCGATCTTCGCGGCAACGCCGTCGAACTGCTCGGCGGCTTCTCGACCCCGCTGGCCGCAGAAACCCTCATGGACGTCGCGGAGTCCGACGACGCGGAGGATCTGCGCACCTCTGCGTTCGAGGCGTTGCGTCGTCTGAGCGGCATGCCGTTCGGAGACGCCGCCGACGCTTGGCGAGCCTGGTGGGCGGCGGGCGGGGAGGAACTGCTTGAAGCGACCTGCGAGCAGAGGGCCGAGACGCTGGCCGCGAGGCTCGAACGAGCCGACCGGGATCGGCGTACGGCACGAACACTCGCCGACCGCGCCGTCGAGCAGTTGAGGCAGGTCCACGGCGAGTTGCTGCTTGGAATGGACTCCGCGGCGAGGCAGGAGCGGATCCTTCGCCTTCTCGAGAACGACTTCGAAGGCCTGCGACGCCTTGCCGTCGAGCAGATCGAGAGGATGCTTCGAAACGGCGACCGGATCGACGATCCCGGCATCCCCCCGGCGATCGAGCGGCTGCTCGACGATCGGTCGCCGTCGCTTCGCGCGAAGGCGGCGTCGCTGGTGGGGACCCTTTCGCCCGATCGGGTTCTGGAACTGGTGTCCACTCGGTTGCGCGACGAGCGGGATCCGGTCGCCGCCGGCGCGTATCTCGAGGCGATGATGGGCGTCCCCGATGCCGGCACCATGGATGCGGTGGTGATTCGCCTCGGCGACGCCGCGACCGCCGATGCCGCGGCGCGGGCGCTGGTTCGGATGCACGCTGCCGGAGCGGAAGCGGGGGCGTGGACCTTCGCAGCGGCGTCCGCGGCGAGGACGCGCCTCGACGAGGCGGCGTCGCCGGTGATGGCCGAGTTGCTCGCC
>Ga0075475_10000864_pt1 | contig 14555 bp, 15 predicted proteins | sample DEB08_DNA_10_FD_76342 | JGI IMG/M metagenome (GOLD analysis project Ga0075475, IMG submission 76342) | Aqueous microbial communities from the Delaware River and Bay under freshwater to marine salinity gradient to study organic matter... | ecosystem: Environmental > Aquatic > Marine > Coastal ... | reverse complement strand
AGAAAATAGAATTAGACACAATAGAATACAAGCAAAAAGTAGATTGAAACGAAGGATTAAAACTATTGAAAATAAAATAAAAAAATATCAGGAAGAGATTATACTTACAAGAAAGAAGATTGAAAACTTTAAAATATAAATTTGATTAATAAATTTATATTTAAAAAAATAGATACAAATAATAAAATGTCTAAATCAAATAAAATGTTGAAAATTAATAAAATGATTGAAGGAGATAAAAAATCTATGATAAAAGAAGAAGTGAGTGTTATTACACCTCATATCTGTGTTAATGAAAAATATTTATTCTACGATTTAGTAGAATTCTTAAACAAAAAAACTTTTAAGAGTTATGGAGATATGAGAAAATATCTTCAAGATAATTTAGGAAGAGTGTTGATTTATGTTAGAGAAGGTGAAGGTTATTGGTTGAAAAAAGATGGTTGTGAAAATTCGTTATTACTTAATCCTATTAAATCTCTAGGAGAGAAAACTAAATGTGTTGTTAAATTCAAACAAACAAAAATTAATGATAATATGGAAGAAGAAACATTTTTAACTAAAATTAGACTTCATAAAATTTTAGATATTTTAATTACTGAAGGAAAAATCAAAACTTATTCTTCTGCAAATTTCTATCCAAAAATGAAACTCTCTTCACATATCTATAATACTTGGAGTGGTTTTGAAGTAGATAAAGGAAAATTCGTTCCTTATGAAAGAAAGAAAGTTAAACCTCTTAATAATTTTATCTACTCTCAAATTTGTAATGATGATAAAGAAAATTATAATTATCTCTTATCTTGGATTAAACATATCTATGAAACACCGAGTAAAAAAACTATGACAACTATTATTCTTTATTCAAATACACACGGAACTGGTAAAGGTACTTTTATGAATTTTTTAATTGATATGGTTTTTGGTAGTCATATATCGTCGATGGGATACGGACTTGAAAAAATACTTGGTAGATTTAATTCCCTTCTTGAAAATAAAGTATTTATTGGTGTAGACGAAATGAAAAGTAAGAATAGAGGTGAATATAGTATTGATAATGAAAAACTAAAAAATATTATTGTAGAAGATAAAATCCAAATAGAAAGAAAAAATTTCCCCACTTATGATAGTAACAATCATCTTAATTTTATGATTAATACAAATAATTTAGGAATTGTAAGAATTGACGGAAGTGATAGAAGATTTGTTCCTATTCAAGTGAAAGAAGACACACGAACAGAAGAATATTGGGATGAAATTAGAGAAAATTGTATCACAAAAGATATAGCAAAACACTTTATTCATTATCTAAAATATGATTTTAAAGATGAAGTATCATTAAGAAAAATTCCTTCTTCAATTCTTAAAAACAAAATGAAATTAAGTTCAGGTCACCAAGGTGATAGAATGATTATAGATATTAAAGAAGGTGATTTTGATATTACACCTTATACTCTTTATAGTTCTAATAAATATTTAGAAGAAGAAAAACGAGAATTATTGAAAGGTCTTATTCATTCTAAAATATTTTATAAAATGTATAAAGAGTGGTGTGAAGATACAGGAGAAAGACCTATTAAGAAGAAAACTCTTTTAGAATATCTTATTACTAAAAATCTATTGAAAATAGAACAAATAAGTTTTGAAAATCACGAAGAGAAAAGAGTTAGATATAAATGTTATAGATTTTAATTAATTTTTATTTTATTTGTTAAAATAAAAATATGAGTGTGATTATAAACGGAGAAGAATTTGATAGGATTTTTGATAGAATTATTCATCCGGAAACATTATATAAAGATGTTTATTATATGAATAGAGTTAATAGGAATATATATGTAGAAAACTTTTTAAAAGAGAATTGTTATAAGGTTTATTATGATAATCAATTATTCTATGTTTTAACAGACGGATTTGTAAATAAATTCAAAAAATATTGATTACTTATAAATAATGTGTTGTGAATGTAAAACATACGATAATAATGGAAATGTAGAAGAAGGTGGAAATGGTGAACCTCCTGGCACAGAACCTACATTACACTATACAACCTCTTTTAATCCTAATTTAGATTATCTTGCTTTAACTAATCCTCTATATGAAGATGATTATATTAAAATAGGTTGGGACGCACCGGGCAACGATTTAGAAGGTGTTGTTAAACAATTAGGTTCTTTATATGAGAGTTCGGTTATAGTTAATGCTTCTAATCAATCTACGACTTTAATGTCTCAAATTAATTTTAAATATGATTTATTCCCTAATGGTATAACTTCTACTTCAATAGCTAATGGAATGATTGCTTCTTACAATAATCCTACTTCTCCTTTTTATGTAATTAATTTACAGAGGACAGGCAGTAGTACTCAAACAATTCTTAATATAGAAATACATAATCAAGTTGTTGATAATACTTAAATTTTATAATTAAGAAAAAAAATTATAAAATTAGATTAATAGTTAACCTTAGTGTCGGTGAGTGATACTTCAACAACTTTTAGATAATGTAAGAATACATTACAAACACGAGGGTCTACACTAGCAATTAAATTTGCTTCTAGTCGAAGAGAACGAGAAGAAGAAATTGGAAGTTGTGATAGACTTAACATTTGGTCTTTTGAAAAAGAAGTTGATTTAACTGATAATGTATTAAGAAAGTCAGGATACCGAACACGACCAACTCCTCCTGATTGAGGTCTCAATTTGTTATAAGTTGAAAGAAGTTGGAAATATTGTTCTTCATTAGATTGAACTGGAACATTACTCGGTAATTGAACTGAACCTAATGTAAATTGGTAAGAACCATTTTGTTCGTTATCAATTAATATAAAACTATCTTGATTTTTATCAGTTGTTCTACTTTGATTTTGAATTAGAGCCGTAATATGGTCTGCGAATGAAACAGATTTGTTAATAGAAGTAGAAAGAACTTCATTATTACTTCCTTGAACTACTTTGGAGTTATAAATATCTACATAAGTCCATTCTAATAGTTGTTTAGCCGTAATATCATTCATAGTCATAATAGTCATATCATTAAGAGTAGAACAATCAAGATTAAAATAAATATCATCAATTTCATAATCAGGAACAGCATTTACATCATCACAAACAAAGGCAATATTAGGACTTTCAAGGTCAATTTCTATGATACTGCCCGCAAGTAGTGCTGCTGGGGCTAATTGTTCCCCTAATGGATTAAACACAGGTGCTACTTTACACATAGGAATATGCCATTCACTAATATTATCTGTCGGACCGATAAGTTTTTGATAACCTCCACTTTCGGTTTCATAACCCATAATTCCACCTTGAGTATTAAACCAATCTTGATTTTCAGTCATTTTATCTTCAACAACTCTATTAAGATTAGCATTTAAGACATTAGTTAATTCTACACCTGATTTACTAAAAACTCGAATATTTTTTACCAAGTTATAAGCTGAACCTTGACCCCAAGATACTGAACCGACATCAGTTTTATTTTTAAGTTTAATCACAAGTGAAGAAGTAAGAGTATTAACATATTGTGCTCCTGTTTGGATAACACATCTCATAGTTCGTTCTTTTGTATATTTACGATTATCAAAATAACCTCGTTTATAACTTCTTTCAATACAAGCCGTAGAGGAAGGAGGAACACTATAAATTAGATTATTAACAATTAAGTTTTCGGATTTACTCATTTATTAAGTATAAAGAAAAAAAAAATTTTTTTTTTTTAAAAATTTCTAAAAATAAATGAGTAGAAACTTAAATTTAATTAAAACGAGTAATAAAACTATGAGAGATAAGGCTTATGAATTAGGTGCTACCGAATTTGGTAAGAGTAGGACACAAAATAAAAAGTATTATGTCGTTTATAGAGGAAAAGTTATCAACTTTGGTGAGAAGGGTTATAGTGATTATACTAAACATAAAGACCCTAAACGAAGAGAAGCATATATGAAACGACACAAAGGAATTAAAAAGAAGGACGGAAGTTTAGCATATAAAGATAAAAAAGGTGCTTCTTTTTGGTCTATGAATTTACTTTGGAATTAAATTTTATAAAGTTTTTTTTTCTTTATAAAATTATAGTTAAATTAAATCTTCCTCTTCTTCGTCTTCTTCGTCTTCTTCGTCTTCTTCACAACTTCACAATCATCTCCATAACTATACATAAACCCTCTTTCTTTTAGAGATATTTTATTTTCTTCTCGTTCATAACGAGCCATTACATTTCTATAATGATTATTCATATTCAGATTGTTTCTGTTCCAAGAAGAAGACATATCTTATCTTCTATCAAAAAAGTTGGTTTAAAAATTCAAATTTATTTTTTATAAATTAGAATTTAAGTAAGTTTAAGTATAGTTTAGTTATATAATTGTCTTATTACCTCTTGTTTATCCATTATAAATTCTTCTATAAGATGTTGATTTTTTTGTTTTTTATATCTACCAATTTTAAATTCTTTGGTAGTCAATTCTGATAATTTTTTACCTCTTCTATTAAGTGTCTTATCTTCTAAAAATCTAGCATTTAATAAAGATTGATTACCTTTACACTTATCACATTTTTTTTGGTGATATTTATAAAGAATATATTTCATAGTCTTACCACAGAGGGTCTTAATTTCACTATTAGACATATTTAATCTTCTTTCTAAAAAGATTGTTTAAAAATTCAAATTTATTTTTTTTATAAATTAGAATTTAAGTATAGTTTAAGTATAGTTTATTCATTTAATTGTGCTTTTTCTTTTCTATCTTTTACTATATCGTCTATAATACATTTTAATGTGGAATTTTTATATGCCTTTTTTTTAAAATCTCTAATAGTCATTTCTGATAATTTTTTACCTTTTATATTACCTATCTTATGATTATAACATTCAACATTTATTTCAGGTAAATTACCTTTACATATATTACATTTTTTTTGGTGATATTTAAAAAGAATATTCTTCATAGTCTTACCACAGAGGGTATTAATCTCATTACAAGACATATTTAATCTTCTATCTAAAAAGATTGTTTAAAAATTCAATTTTTTTTGGGGGTGTAGTTTACAATTTAGTATTACACCAACACTCAAAGACTAAGACTATATCTGTACCTTGTAAATCAACTATACCACCTTGGTCGTCTAGAATTTGAATATCAAGATTATTAACATTAATAGGTGATGGATAATCCTTCTTTACAAGATATTCTTGTTCCCATTTATCTATATTTCCATAAGTACTACATATTGGAAGACAACCAAGAATAGAGGTTTTATCACCTCCTTTTTGTAGAGCATTATAACCATTAGATAAGACACGAGAAGAGATATATAAGTATCTACTTCCAAATAAGTCTGGTACACCTTGTGCCGTTTGTGTTCCTTGAAAATTCATTTCATCAACATTATAACCAAGTATATCAGCAATATTACTTTTTCTAAATTTCCAAGTATCAGTTGAATTAACAATTTCTACTTTATCATTTGTTATAGTTCCTGTTGCTATTGAAGTGAAAAATACATTAATTTGTGACATTACTTCGGTTAGTAAGGTTGTAGATGTATATTGTGCTGGTGTAATTTCAATATTGAAGACTAAATTTTCAACATAAGTAGGAGCATTTGTAGCAACAATAGTACTTCCAATTCCAGTCGGACAATTTACTGGAAGACTAAAACCAAGTAAATTCATAATAGCAGGAGAACCACCTGTTAAAAAATCAACACCATTAACATTAACACCAGCATCTATAACTTCAAATTCAACTCTATTTATTAATGCATCATATTCCCATTTTCCAAATCCACCATTATTAGAATTTAGAGTATCTATAAGAGAATTTAAAGTATAAGTTCCAGGCGGAACTGGAACAAAACTATTAATACCATTTATTTTATAATTTAATTCAGCAGTATTACCTAAATTAAATTGTGTTCCTAACTCTAAAACTAAATCATTATTGTTATCATTAATATTAGTGTATAAGTGAGGTATAGAAGCTTGTTTTAGAGCAATACTATTAATATCTAAACTTACATCTCCAAGAGAATATCTAAAATTACTTGTAGTTCCGTCAGTTTTATCTCTAGAGTTTACAATTAGTAAATTTCTTTGATTATCACGATTATTCATTATTTATTATTTACTAAGAAAATAATAAATAAAAAATATTATTTTGTTTACTTTGTTTAATTTAATCTTGGTGCATCTCCAACCCATACTCCTAAAATCATAGTCAATAACGAAAGATATTCTCCACTATCACATTTAGGTAATGTATGTAATTGAAATAAACAAAATGTAATAGTCATTAAACTTATAAATAATTGTGTGAAAAAACTAACTGCTCTTCGGTCTAATTCAAAACAACAACTTTTCCAAAAGACTTTTCTATTGAAACTATTTTCACTAATTTCACTTTCAGATAAATCTTGTTGAGGTGTAGTAGAAATATGTAATTTACACTCTTCTTCATTACTCATTTATCTTTATTATATAAAAGATTTAATTTATTCATATACTTATTCATCAACCTTAGAATTTGTGTCATTAACACGAAGAACTTTTGTGTGAGTAAGAAGAGAAATAAAAATTAAATCATCACCCGCACTTTGGTCGTCTTCATTTTTATAAACATTATTACATTCCCATACTAATCGTTTATTTGTATTAATAAAATCACCACTCATTTCAAGATAATCGTCAGTTAAAAGATTAGTAACAAATGAAAATCCGTTATTAACAAAATCTACTTGTGTTTGATTAACACCATATTGAGTTCTATATGTATCTAAAACAATAGGGTATGCTTCTCCATATTTAACTTTCTTTTTGTATGGGTATAATTCAGTACCTAATGTATAAGTCCATTCTGTTGATTGAGGGTTAGGAAAAGTAGGAGTATAAGGTTTAGTTGGTCTAAATTGAGAATAACTATCTTGAACTGAGGTTGTCCTTTGTAAAGAATTATAAGAAACAACTTTAATATCTTTTGCTACTGATACAGCTTTATCAATAGAGATTGTAATATTATATTCATCTTTTGGAAGAAATTGTTTTGTTGTAAAACAATCATCAAAAGTCCAACTTAATCCAACTTTATTAGCTTCATTATTTACTGATGTTAAAGCATTATCCATTACTTTAACTAAACAAATTTGTAATGAGGGTCTAATTCTAGTATCTACAATTAGACTATCAATTGCTTGAACCGAAGTAGTAGGATTATTAACATCTAATTCCATTCTTAATCCATCAACTATCTCAGGACTAAGAAGTTTAGAGTTATGACCTTTAAAAAATCCGTGAAGTTCACTTAATTGAATTTTAAAATCAACAAAATTCTCACTATTTAGTGTTGAGGTAGTTGTTCCATAACCTTGAATTACACCTTGGGTTTGAAACCAAAAATCATCTTTCTCAATATAATCACGAACACAAATATTAATATCGTTTCTATGAGAACTAGTAATAGTAGTGCCTGACTTATGAAAAATTCTTATATCATTAATTAAATTAGCACAACTTCCTCTGCCAAAACCACCTGTAGTTTGTGCTCCTAATATATCAACTACTTTAACACCCATTTTAAGATATGATTTTGTGGGGTCAACATAATATTTACCAGTTGGAAAATCACATATCATAGTATCAGCAGTTCCGTATTCTTGTTCTGTGAAAAAAGTTTCAATTACATCATAAGGTCGTGTTTTAACGGATGTAGGTTGATTGACTTTATAAGTCATTCTATTTCTTTGTAGTATTGCTTCTGACATTTATTAAGTATAAAGAAAAAATTATTTTTTTTTTATAAATTGAAACAATATTCCTTACTCCAATATTTAGGATTTTTTCTATCTATAATTACCGATTGATTATGATACTTACTTTTAAAATGATTTACAATAGAATATCTCTTAATTTCAACATTACATACTTTACACTTAAATGTTTCTTCTTTATTTACTCGTTGTCTATTAGGTAGAATAAATCCACTTCCAAATCCTTTACGAAGTCCAACTTTATTTGTCATTACTTTCTCATTAATTATTTTATATTTAAATTTTTATATAAATTTAATTATAAAAATTTAAAACAACTCAAATTACAATTTTTAGAAATATCATTAATATGAATTTTACGACCAAGACGAGATAAAAATATAGTAGTTTCTAGGATTGTTTCTATTTCAAATTTATAAGAATTGAATAACATACCGAGTTTTTCACTCATTTTTCGTAATACATATTCTTTCTTTTCTTCACCTGATAATCTACCTAAATTTAATTCTTCTGCAACTTCCATAAAACAAAGGACACTTTCTAAAATATTTCTTAAATTAATCTTATCAGTCATTTATTTAATTAGAGATAAGAAAATATTTTTTTTAAGGTTCAAGAGCATTTACTTCAAGTATCATACTTCTATTACTATTTCTCACAAGACCAACTTGATTAGTCGCATAATTTCGTGTTGGCATATTATATGGAATAGATTGTCCCCTAAGATAATTTAGAGATTGTGAGTTTCGAAGGTGGGTACTCTCTCTATCTACTATTGCTTGTCGTTGAAAATCGTATCCTACACCTCTGTTTCCAGTCCAAGTTCCTTTTCCTCTAATATTTTTATTTTCTAAATGTTGTTGTTGAATTTGGTTCATATTATCTCTACCTTCAATAGGTTCAATATCTCCATAATCTACACCTTGTTGGTCAGGTTCAATATCGTTTCCTAAATCATATTTACCTTCGTGGTGTGGTTCACCTCTTCTTCCACTTTCACTATCATTATTAAGTTCTTTATCAAGTGGTTCTTTTCGTCTTTCCATAATTTTATTTGCTCTTTCTCTTTGAAGAAAGAGATTTTGGTCGTCAGTATACATATTGTTTCCAGCAAGTTTTTGACTTTCAACTAATTCTTCGTCGTCTACATTTCCTACAACTGCTTGTCCGTGTGGAAGTTCACCTTCCGGACCTTCTAACATATCTACTTGTTGTAATTTACTTTCGTCTCTAATTACTCTTGTAATTGCTACCTGATTTCTAATAATGTCTTCAACTGATGGTTGTCCTAATCCTCTTCTAATTGGAATTGAAGGGTTAATTTCTAATCCAGTTAAACCGGCATTTACATTTCTAATTAGATTATCTCCAAATGTATTTCTAATTAAATCGTGATTAATGTCACTATCTCCTTGACTAACTAAATCACTTAAATCTCCCATTCCCTCTACTTTTTCTATTTGACTATCACTTAATCCTAAATCACTTAAACCTAATTGTGTTCCAATTGATTTTTGTACTACTTTTTTATTAACTCCAAAACTCGGTTGAATATTAATTTGTTGAATTTCACTTACACCTAATTCATTTTCTTCTTTATCTATATTTATATGTGTTGTTCCACTTACACCTAATTGTTTCTCTTTCTTTTCAACTCCAATATTAATTTGTTGTGTTTTACTAGCTACTAAATTTCCTAATGGTGGTTGTACCTTTTTTTGTGCTTCTGTAATTTGTAAGGCATCTTTTATAGTTTCATATCCATATTCCTTTTTGAAGGCCATTTCTTTTTCGTCATTATTTAATCCTAACATAAAATCTTTAACCATTTTATTAGTCCATTTTGTTTGTTTCATATTTCCATATTTATTTTCCCATAATTCTTTACCATTATCAGTTAAAGCCCAAGATAAAATATCTCTCTTTCTTTGTTTCCTTGGTTTTTTAACTATTTTATTTCTTGGTATTTCAGGTGTTTTCATAGGTATTGTCTCTTCTCTTTCAAGTTCAAGAGGAGGTGGTATTTGTATTGCCATAGCTGAATTAGGTTGTTCGGCTATTTCAACTAAACCTTCTTTTGGAACAAAAGTTTTTTCTTCTTCTTCTCCCTCTTCAACCCAGTCAGGTCTAAAATAGTCTTCTTCGTCTTCTTTAACTGCCGAACTAAATCTCTCGAGTGTATCTTGAATTCTACTACTCAAACGAGGAGGTGCTGTATCACTTCTTTTAACATTATCCATTTTTTTAGGCATATCTATTGAAGATAAGGATTTAGTTTTTGTAGGTTTATAATATTTAGGAGGAGGAGGAGGTCCTCTAGGTTTAGTTGGTGTTTTTCCACCTAATTTAGCAGGAGGAGGAGGCCCTCTAGGTTTAGTTGGTGTTTTTTCAGACATTTCCTCCTTAACTCGTTTTTCAAACACTTCCGTTTGAACTAAGTTTCGTGATTTTCTATAAAAAGAAGATAAGTTAGCATTACTTAATTTTTCTAATCTTTCTCTTGTAATATCTAATCTTACTAGACTAGTTTGAGGGGCATATTTCAAAATAAATTTAATTTGTTCTTCTCTATTAGACATTTTTAATTTTTATTATTAGAAAATATTTTAAAAAAATTTAAAAATTGTTTAAAATAAATAAATAATGAAAGAAGGAAAAGAAGAAGAAGAAAAATCCAAGGGTAAATATGAAGTTAAATGTTTTGAAACAGAGAAAGATAAGGTAGATGAAACTAAAATTCCTCACTCTTGTAAAGTAGGAATATTCCCTAAAAAATTAGAACAACTAGGTATGTTGATTGTAGGACGAACAGGGAGTGGTAAAACGAATGTCTTACTTGAAATCTTAACTAATCCAAATTTATTAGGAGAAGCATTTGAAAAGAAAAATATTTTTCTTTATTCAGCATTAAAACCTGACCCTAAAATGGTTGATACAATAAAAATTCCAAAGAAGAATATAATTAAAGACTGGGACGAAAAAGTGGTACAATCTCATTTAGACAGGTTAGAACAAAAAGCTAAAAAAGATTTTAAAAATGCACCTTATACATTACTTATATTTGATGATGTCTTACAAAAAAAAAAATTCCTTAAATCTTCTACTATGTCTAATCTTGCTACTTGTCACCGCCATTTTAAGTGTGTTTATGCAATTTTAACTCAATATTACAAAGGAATAAGTAGTGTAATTAGGACTAATTGTAGTTATATAATCTTCTTTGCTAGTTCTCAAATAGAAACTCAAAAGTTATATGAGGAACAAGCCCCTCATGGTTATAATAAAAATAAATTTTTTAAGTGTGTTGATATGGCTACTAATGAACCATATTCATTTTTAAGTATAAACACTCGTGCTAAATATGATGAGAAACTAAGAAAAGGATTTAATCTTATAATGAAATAAGAATAAATTAATTTTATAATTTTTAGAATAATTATAAAATTTAATAATAGGTTTATTTATTTATTAACTAAATATCTATTATTTCTTACATAATTAAATCCTCTTGTATTATTAGAGATATATTTTCCTTTATAACCTTGTAAATAAGGTTCAGGAAAGATATTAGGTCTACTTTGTAATTGTTCTTTCTCACTTGTGGTTGTATTTTGTTCCGGTTCAGGTTGTTTGAATGGTAATTGAACTCTATTGGGGTCAGTCATAAGTGGTAAACTCTCACTCTTAGGTGCGAATACTGGTATCCATAATTTTCTATTATATTCTAAAAATGATACTGGTATTTTTCCTATTCCTTTTGGAACCATAGGCATTTTTATAGTTTCATTAAATCGTAAGTTCTCGTTGTTTTGTTGTCGTTTATATAAAACACTATCAGGGTCGTGGTCTTCTGTCATATTCTTGGCTCTCCACATACTCATCTTACTTATTTGTTCCCTTTCTCGTCTCACTTCTTCCGGTGGTTGATAATATTCCGCATCTGTATCTCCAAAAATAATTTTAGGTCTTAATTCAGGTTTATTAGTATTAGTTTCAACAAAGCCAGGATGGATTACATCGTCTCTTAATCTCCTTTGTTTCATAGTCTTTTCATTTTCCGCATCTATCTCTTGTAATTTAATCTCATCATCGTAATCTTGACTTTCTTTATATTCTTTTTCAGCTTTAACTGCTTCATCGTATCTCTTAATTCTATCTTCTTCTTCTGCTTTTTTATCTCTCTCTTCTTGTTTCACTTCGTAATCTGTACCAATATCTAAACTTACATCACCACTTCCTTTACTTCCAAGTTGGTTTTGTTCCTTAACTTCAAAAGACATTAAATCTTTCTTAACATTCTCAGGTAGATTTTCATATCCACCAGATATTTCCATAAAACTATCATACATTCTAGTTAAATCGTGATATGACATAGTAGAAATATCTGTTTGATATAAATTATAAAGACTATCAACTTGACTATCACTTAAAAATTGTCCTTTTTTATTTGATTTTAATGTTTCTAACATAACATCTTTAAGATTACCAACCAAACCTAAATGTTGTTTAGTTATTTTCTCATTTCTTCCTCCAACTCTATTTTTAGATAAAAATGCTTCGTGTTTCCTTACATCTCTCATATATCTATCATATCCGTCAGGATTTTGTGTTTTGAATTCATTTAATAGTTGAGTATATTTATCTTCTGCTGAATTATTCATCGGTCCGGAAAATGGATTAAAATGGTTCATAAACTTATTAAATTTCTCTCCAAAGGTAGTATCATCTCTACCTCCATAATCACTAAATTTAGGGACTTTTTTAAGACTTTCTATTGTCGGATTTTTCTTTAATCTCTCATCATAAATAGAAGTATCTTGATTTTTAAAATTAGCTAAATCTCTTTGTCTTCCTATTTCATCCATTTCTAATTGTTGTCTTTCATTAATATTAGATAATCCCCTTTCATCTCCAGTTTCTCTAAATTTAATTGGTTTTCCACTTACCATATCATCCCAATCACGAGAAATTCTAGCTACTTCCTTTTTAACTTCGTGTGTAATTGTAGACCCTAATACATCAGGATTTAGAACTGCTTTTAACCCTAATTCTAACATTCTAGAAGTAGATAAACCACTATCATCTCCATCTAACATTTTTCTCCAATCATCTTTATCCTGAGGAGAAAAACCTAGACCAATAGCATTTATACCGGCTTGAAACATTTTAACTTGAGGAACACCTAGAGTAGCCGCTAAATTACCGACCCAACTTCCGTCTTCTAATGTCTTTTTATTTATCCCTTTTGAATATTTATCATAAATACCTTTCCATTCTTTCATTTGTGCGACTGAATATCCAAGTTTATTTTGAATTTGTAGAAGTTGTTTATCAGTTAATTTAGGAAGTTTCATTCCGGACATTTTACTAATTTGATTTCTTAATCCACCTTCATTCTTATTTCTAGTTAAACCACTATCGTCTAATAACATTTGAGACCGAGTTCTCATTCCTGCTTCTCTATCTAATCTCATATCAATTAAATCTTCGTCTTTTCTTTCTTCTTCGGCAGTTTCTAAAATTCGTTCTTCTCTTTTTTTCATAGCTTCTTCTCGTTCTTTAATAGATTTTTCGGAATATTTCTCTTCGTCTTCTTCTTTAAATTCTTCATCCTCAGGTATAGTTTTAAGTTTACTACCTTCTTTTTCACGAATTAATCGTTTCAAATCTTCTAAGGTATTTTTATCCTTATTTTTCTTTTTATATTTTTTAGGATTTTTAATACCGAGAGATTTTGCTATCATTTGTAACTCTCCAGTTTTCATTTCGTCTAAATCTTTTGCCATTTTTTTATTATTAGAAAATATTTTATCTTTTTTTTTATCTTTTTTATCTGGAAGGAAATGTCCTATTGTATGATATTTTATAACACCTGAACCTATTTCCTCTTTTGGTTCAACTACTCTTTTATCATAAAAATCTCTACCAGCACTAGTCATAGAAAGTGGGTCTATAATTTTCTCACTTAAATTATTAGTTGTATAATGAGTTAAATTATTATTAAAAGTCGGAGTAATTTTTTTAGGAGAAGAACCTATATTGAAAGCAACTCCTTTTATTCCTAAATCTTTTGATATATCAGCAGTTATATAACCTCCTAGAGAATGACCTGATATAATAACATTATCTTTACCATAGGTTTTAATTAACTTTTTAGTTTCATCTTTTATTTCTATTAATCTACCCATAGTTTCAGGTTTATTCAAGACGATATGTAAATCTTCTTTTAGGTCTTGATATTTCATACCTTTTGTATTTCCTAAATCAGTTCCTTTTGCTACAATAACAACTTTGTTAGTTCTAGTATCTCTAACAACAAGATAATTAGTTTCTTCTTTCATTATCTTATAATTATCACCTTCATTATACTCATCTAAAACTTGTCTAGCATTATTACTATAAGTTGCTTGATTAAGAACCGCATAATCGTATTGTTCTCCTTTTGACATTTTATTAAAATAACAATATTTTAATAAAATAATTTACTTTTTAGCATATTCCAAACTTCTAATGAGAGAGTGTCCTAATTGATTTGCTCTTAATTCTCTTTGATTTAAAGTATAATTTTTGTTCTCCATATTACTACTTACAATATGTCTCCAATCATTACTGGTTATATCTTTACCTGTAACTTCTTTAAAAAGAGTACGAATTCGTTTAGAAAAATTATCATCAGTATTTTCACCAAAAAAGAAAGTTCCATTTTGAAGATTATGTTTAGAAATATAAATTTGTAGAATTTTTTTTAAAGAATTAGGAATTTTATGATTAGTTCCAAGTTTTTC
>Ga0075475_10000855_pt1 | contig 14597 bp, 9 predicted proteins | sample DEB08_DNA_10_FD_76342 | JGI IMG/M metagenome (GOLD analysis project Ga0075475, IMG submission 76342) | Aqueous microbial communities from the Delaware River and Bay under freshwater to marine salinity gradient to study organic matter... | ecosystem: Environmental > Aquatic > Marine > Coastal ... | reverse complement strand
GATCTGCCGTGCGTCTTCTCGATCGGTGGCGTGTTCAAAACGAACCGCCGCCCACGATCGGGGCGGCGGCGCGGGCTTGGAGAATGGTCGGGTGTGGTGTTCGGCCGCCTGCCGTCAGCGGCGGCGGCGACGCGCCGCCAATCCAAGTCCGGCGAGCGCGAGGACTCCGGTACCGGGAACGGAGTTGGTTCCGTTCACGAGGTTCTCGCCGCTGGTGTATCCGGTCGGGGCGACCTCCGTCCCGGACGAGTCCGACCAGAAGAGGTTGCCTCCCTGCTTGACGAAGAACGCCTGTGACTGGACATCAGGCACCGAAGACCAGAGAACGGCGGTGAACTGGCTCGCAGCCGCCAAGGTCGTCGCGGTGTCGGTGAACGCGGTCTGACTGAAAGAGTTGGTGAAGTTGGTCTGGTCGAGACTTTGTTGGACGACGATGCTGCCAAGGCCGGATCCGGGATCGGTGTAGACCCCGGTTCCGGTGTTGTAGTTGGCGAGGAAGTCCGTGTAGGTCCCGAGAATCACCGCAAAATTCACCAAGCCGCTCGCTGAGTTCCCGCGCTTCATCACGAAACTTCCGCCACGGAAGTTGGTGATGGCGTTCGCGTTGGTCGCAAACTCCCAGTAGCTGCGGTGGTTGATGTCGATCTGGGTCTGGGCGCCCTGTTGGCTCGTGGCGATGTAGACGTCGAGCGGGACGGCCACCGCCTCACCGACCGGCATGGCCAAGGCAAACACCGCGGTGGCGGCGAGGCGGACTCGACAAAGGAAGGTCTTCAAGATCATCACTGGTCTTTCTCCCTGCGAATGCAAGGCTGATTCACTTTGGCACCCCAGACATTCCGGTCGGTCGGCATTCTCACAGGTACTGTGAGGCATGAACCCCAAATTTCAACTGGAAACTTGGTTTTATTCTCATTACCTCAACGACCGCCGTGGCCTCGCAAGAGACCCCCGACGAGCGCCGGCCAAGGGACACTGCCTGATGATTGTTTAAAAATGGGTTTCTTTGCTGGTCAGTGACCGTCTGAGCCGCTCAGGATCCGGTCCAACCCCCAAGAAGCGCCGCCAGATCGGCACCGTCGACGACCCCACTGCCGTTGAGATCCGCCGGGCCTCCGGCCGTCCCCCACGCTCCCAGCAGCATCGCGAGGTCCGCGCCGTCCACGTCGCCATCGAGATCGAGGTCGCCGATGAGGACGCCCCCGGGCACCTCGATCAGATATCGCAGTCCGTAGGGCGGTTCCGGCGGCGGTGGCGCCTTCGGGTCCGGCGGATTCTCGGGGTCGATCTCGTCGCAGGCGAAGCGACGGCGAAGTTCGGCCCGTTGGGTGCCGCCCGCGACGACCACCGCGAGGGTCGGATCACCCCGCCATGCGGGCGCGATCGCCATCTCCAAGCCTTTGCCCCCGGATCCGTCGCCCCCGGAACCGTCGCCCCCGGCGGGACAGGGATCGTCGAACGCCTCGGCAAGCACCTCGAGCGTCCCCTCGCACTCCCCCCGGACGAGCGTCAGGTGCACCGGAAACTCCGCCCGCACCAGCACCCGATCGACCGAGTCGTCGAGGCGGTACCAGTCGGTGTCGCGAGCGCCGTTGCTCGTCCACTTGCCGAAGACGACCTCGCCTGCGGTGAGCGACTCGAACATCGGATCGTCGAGGCTGCATCCGTCGTTGAGGCGTTCGTAGCACGGTTCGGCCTCGACGCGAGCCGCGGGAGGCGGCACGATGGCGCACGGGGGCAAGGCACAGAGCATCGCCCGCTCGACGCACAGGTCGTCCCAGAGGGCCGAGCAGCAGAACGGATCGAGCACGCAGACGAAGTCGCAACAGGATTCGTCCTCGCATCCGGGATTCTCGTGGAACTCCAGGCACGAGCCGGGATTCGGACAGGCGATGCCCTCGCACAGCTCCTCGGCGGCCGCGACGCAGAACTCGTCCCATCCCTCGTCGCAGCAGAGGGCATCGAACTCGCAGACCAGATCGCAGCAGGCCGTCTGCACGCAACCGGGCGTGCCGTGGGGCTCGTAGCAGTCGCCGGCGCCATCGCCGCACTGCGCGGAGGCCCGCATGGAGAGAAGTCCTGCGAGGAGGGCCGTGGTCACCCGAATCGCGACCGGTCGAAGGAAGATCATCGGCGGTCCCCCTCGGCATCGGTGGCCTCGCCCCATCGCGGCGCCGAACGAGGTCCGAACTCGGCGAGTTCGATGGCGAGGTCTCTCCCGTCGATGCGACCGTCTCGGTTTCGATCCGCGAGGGGACGCATCGGCGACGGCGCCGCTCGAAGGGAATCGGACCCGAGCCCGACGCCGGCGGCGGAGACTCCAGCCGCATCGTCGATTCCGGCGATTCCGCCCTCGCCGCTGCGGTTTCGGAAGATCAAGAGCACGTCCGAGGCGATGTCCACCGCCAGCAGATCGGCTCGGCCGTCGCGGTCGACGTCGCCGGAGGCGAGACTGCGGATGAACGCCCCCTCGTGGATCGGCACCGCGGCGGCGAAGTCGATCGGCCCTTCGGGTTCGGTTCGATTCTCGAGCACCATGATCGAGCCGGGAATCGCCATGCCCGCCACGATCTCGGGAAGACCGTCGCCGGTGAAGTCCGTCACCGTCGCGCACCAGGAGAACCCCGAGAAGTTGGTCTGGAAGTGCGAGCGGTCGTCGAGCCCGCCCGAACCGTCGTTGGTGTAGACGACGACCCGTTGCGGCAGACCCAGCAGGATCACCGGCGTCACGAGGTCGACGTCGCCGTCCGCATCGAGATCACCGGTCGCCAGCGTCGTGATGGCCGACTGCTGGTTGACGATCCACGGCGAGATGGTGCCCCGCGTCGGTGGAATCGAGAGATCGGCACCGGAGAAGTCCGCGACCCGCACCCGCCCGTTGCCGATCGCGGGAATCACCGCCTCGGCGAGACCGTCGAGATCGAGGTCCACCGCCGCGACCTCCTGCGGGAAGCAGATCGCCACCGACTCGCGGCCGATCGTGCGTGCGTCCGCAGGTTCGAATCCGCCGGCACCGTCGCCGGCAAGCGTCGAGATGGAGTCGGATCCGTAGTTGACCGCGACGGCATCCAGCACGCCATCGCCATCGAGATCCGCAAGGGCCACGCCCCGCGGCTCCCGTTCGAGCCTCACCATGACCGCGGGAGCGAACTCGTGGCCGCCGAGGTTCTCGAGAATCGCGAGTTGCCCCTGCGCCGTGCGCACGGCGAAGACCAGATCGAGGTCTCCGTCCCCGTCGAGATCGCCCGGGGCGACCTCGTCGGTGGGCACTTCGAGTTCCCACGCCGGCAGCGCCTCGAAGGTCCCGTCCTCGAGGCCTCGGAACCGCTCGACCCGTCCCTCGAGCCCGCGGCCGGGCACCACCAGATCCAGCACGCCGTCCCCGTCGAGATCCACCGGAAGGATCGCCGTGGGCAGATGGCCGTCGGGAAGCGGAATCGTCTGCGGCGGATCGAAGGCGACCTGACCGCGTGCCGTGGACGCAACGCCGCCGCCTGCGAGGAGAATCGAACAGGCGGCGGCGAGCGGGGTGGATGGATTGGAGAGAAGACGCACGCGGAAAGTGTGGTCCAGAACGTGTTGCCGTGGACATGGGATACGCGGGGAATCCGCAAAAGGTTCGTGGGCCGAATCGACCGACGCGTTCCTCGTACGCTTCGGGCATGAATGCGATCGAATCCCGCCGCCGATCGCCGATCGGCGCGCTCGGCGAACCAGCCTCCATCGCTCGGCCCGATCCGCTCGCCGCACCGGCACGAGATCGGCGACGTGGCGCCGGACGACGCCTCGCTGCGGGCGTCCTCGCCTTGTCGGGCACCGTCGCCGCGGTGGCCGGGCCGGAGACCGCCCTCGCCAACGAGCCGATCGCCCTCGCCTCGCTCGGCGCGCCGGTCGAGGTGAGGATCGATCCGCTCGGCGTGCCCGAGATCGCGGCCCGCAGCCGTCTCGACGCGTTCGCCGCCGAGGGCTTCGTCCACGGTCGCGACCGGCTCTTCCAGATGGACCTCATGCGCCGAAACGCCGCCGGCGAACTTGCGGCGTTGCTCGGGCCATTCGTCGTCGATCGCGATCTCTCCGCGCGGGTGCACGCGCGTCGGGATCTGGCGCGTCGAATCCTCGACCGCCTGCCGGAGGAGGATCGCCGACTGCTTCGCCGCTACAGCGACGGCGTCAACGCCGCGATCGCGTCGATCGACATGCCGCCCGAGTACGCCCTCGCAGGATGGCCACCCTCGCCGTGGCGGCCCGAGGACAGCGTGCTGACGGCGCTCTCGATGCACGAGATGCTGGCCTCCAACCGCGGACGCGAACTCGGTTGGAGCGCCTGGCGGGAGTGTCTTGGCGAGGAGATGTTCGAGTTCCTGCTGTGCCCGGTCTCCCGATTCGATGCGCTGCTGGTCGAGGAAGGTGCCGAACGGGATCGCGCCGCGCCGATTCCGGGACCTGCCGTGTTCGAACTGAACGGCCCGCGGGAGCGTGGTCCGCGGCGCAGGCCGCGTGGACCCGGGCGCGGCGCCGACGCGGCGGAACTCCACGGGTCCTTCGCGCTCGACGCGACCTTCACGAAGTCGGCGCCGACACCCGGAAGCAACGCCTTCGCAGTGGCGGGCGTCCACACCGCCGACGGACGCGCGATCCTCGCCAACGATCCGCACCTGGGCCTCTCGATGCCGACGCTCTGGTATCGAATCGCGTTGCGTTGGCCGGACGCGCAGGTCGCGGGACTGTCGCTGCCCGGCATGCCCGGCGTGATCATCGGCACCAACGGCCGCGTCGCATGGGGCTTCACCAACCTGACCGGCGACTTCGAGGACTGGATCGAGATCGAGGTCGATCCCGGCAACGCCGATCGCTATCGAACCCCCGAAGGCCTCGAGGTCTTCGGCGAACGGGTCGAGTCGATCGAGGTCCGCGGCGGCGAGCCGCGCGAACTCGTGGTGCGAACGACCCGATGGGGACCGGTCTCGGCGACGAGCCATCTCGGTGCGCCGCTGGTCAAGGTGGCGACCATCGACGATCCCGACGCCACGAACCTCGCGCTGCTCGAACTCGACGAGGCGACCAACCTCGACGAGGCGCTTTCGATCCTCGCCCGCTGGCACGGTCCACCGCAGAACGCCCTCGTCGCGGATGCAAACGGTCGCATCGGCTGGACCGTCACCGGCCTGCTGCCCGATCGCGGCGGCGCCGACGGACGCACCGCGCGATCGCTCGCCGCAGGAGGCGGCGCATTTCCCACGCGTCTCGACGAGTCCATGCGACCCCGCGTCGTGGACCCGCCCTCGGGCGTGCTGTTCACCGCAAACGCCCGGCCGATGCCCCTTGCCGACGCCGATCGCCTCGGCCGCCACTGGGCCGAACCGACGCGGGCCCATCGCATTCGAGAGCTGCTCGCCTACGAGACCGATGGGCAGGGACCGATCGACGAGTCGACGCTGCTTGCGATGCAGCTCGACACCGGCGTGCCGGCGCTTGAACCGTGGCGTGATCTCGTCCTCGATCACCTTCCGCCCGACGTCGAGGGGCCTCTTGCGAGCCTGCGGGAGATCTGCGAGTTCTGGAACGGGCGAGCCGACGAGGACGAACGGGGACCGGTGGTGCTGAACGAGGTCCGCAACGCGTTCGCGCAGGCGCTGCTCTCGGCGATCCTCGACGAGGCCGCGGGGCGATGCGGCGAGCGTCCCGACGAGCGCTTTCGGGTGGCATCCGACGAACCATGGCTGCGCCTGCTGGAGGCGCGGCCCTTCCACCTTCTGCCGCCCCCGTTCCGGTCGTGGGACCGATTCATCCTCGCGACGCTCGTGCGGGTGGCGACCCTCGATTCCCTTCGACTCGTCGAAGGCCCCGGCGCCTGCCCGACCTGGGGCGAGCGGAACGAACTGTCGATGCAGCATCCGATGTCGAGAGCGATGCCCTTCCTCTCCCGCGGGTACGACGTGCCCGCCCATCCGCAGGCCGGACATCCCGACGCGGTCCGTGTGGCGGCTCGAGGCTTCGGTGCCAGCGCCCGTCTCGTCGTCGGCCCCGGCCGCGAGGCGACGGCGATTCTCCAGACCCCGGGCGGCCAGTCCGGCGTGCCGGGAACGATGCACTACCGCGACCGTCACGAGGCGTGGCGGTTCGGCGATCCCGAGCCGCTGCTGCCGGCCCTCGACGCGAACGATGCCGCAGTTCCCCTGCGCCTCGTGCCGGAGTGAGGCGACCCTCGCCCCGCACCGGCGCCGCAGGGACGCGCCGCCGGGCCAACGGTCCCGCCTCTTCGCACGCCAACCGCTACCCTCGCCTCTGCCAAGGGTGCTTCGATGCCACTCCGATGACCGACTCCTCCAACGCCGAACCCGGGATCCCCGACCGCTGCCCGCACTGCGGCGCCGTGGTCGATCGAGCGAAGGTCCTCGCGATCGCCGAGGGTTCCCGCCTTCCTCCCGATCCGATCCTCGGCGCCGGCGAGTCGCTTCGCTTCCAGCCATCTCGCTTCGACGTCTCGGGCCGACCCATCGATCCCAGCGGTGTCGCCTGCCGTCGCCTGGCATGCCGCGCCTGTCGACTCGAGATCGCCGCACTCGACGGGATGACGACCTCGTGAGCTTCGAGTTGATCCACGCCTGGTCGGCTCGCGGACTCGATGGAGACGGTCCCGGATTCGTGTCGGTGGTTCGAACCGCGGGCCTGCCCCGGCCGATCGAACGCCTCGCCGTGGCCTGCTCGGGTCACCGTCTTCCCGAGGACGATCGAGGCACCATCGCGATGCGCCGCTTCGAGCGGGCCGACGGCGTCTGGACGATCCTCACCGCGACCAGACCCCTGGCGTCGACCGACCCGACCGCACCCGGAACGACTCGTCGCATCTCGCACCATCTCGTGCTGGACGAACTCGATCTCGAACGGATCGACCTCGGCGAGACCGTCTCGTCGTGGCGGCCGCAGCGCGAGTACGACGGTGCACCCGAAGTCCGCGACGCGCCACCGACCCTGCCGGCGGCCGACGAGCGTCCCACGACCGCGGCCTCGAACTGGCATCGGGCGACCGGCGACTCCGGGTGGGCCGGCGAGGCGATCCTGAGGATCCGCGAGCTCGGCGGCGAGCCGCTCGTCGTACTCCTCGAAGGGACCGCCGACACCGCCACCCTCGCGGCGGATCTGTTGAGGCTGCTTCCCCCGGAGGAGCGTGCGCGTCTCACCTTCGCCGATCGCCTGCGGCGCTGCGACGAAGGTCTTCGCCTCGTGCTGCTCGACGAACGATCGCTGGCTCTCGCGGAGAAGCCGATGCCCGGCGGCGTGGCGCTGCTCGATCTGCGCCGAGGTCGGACATCCCCGACGACCCCCGAAGGCGCCGAGAGCGACACGGCCCGCGCGGGCGGTGCGACGATCTCGATCACGCGCGCCCGGCGCGAGGTCCCGCTCGGATCGATCGAGATCGAAAAGGTCCAGCCGAGCGGGATCTGGACCGAGCCGATCGAGGTCCGACTCGAGCCTGAGGTGTCCGATCGCGGGCGGTGGATGGTGGTTCTGGCCGCGGCGGCGATCGTGCTGGCCCTGGCCTTGTTCGCGTTCTCGCTGGCCTTCGAGGATCCGACGGGGGCGACGCCATGAGTGCTCCGTTCGATCTCGAACTCGTCGAGGAGATCCGAGCGGCGGGCGGAGATCCGAGCCGCCTCGCGGCGCTCGGGGAACGTCTGGCCGCGGAGCACGCCCGAATCGACGACGCGTTGCGCGAGGCGGTGCGCTGGATCGACGACGGATTCTTCGTGGAAGCGGTGGCCTACTCCGAGGACGCCGGCAACCTCGTGCGGCGAGGTCGTGCCGTCGACGACGCCATCGCTCGCATCACGCTCGACGCGACCGCTCTTCCCGGCGCTCTGGATCGACGTCGCCTGGATCGACTCGACGTGGCCTACGCCGATGTGGCCTCGATCGAGGATCTGCTGGCGACCCATCGTCGGTCGAACCTCTCCCGAGCCTCCGCCGACGATCGCCTCGATGCGATCGACGCGATTCGTCGACGTCATCGCGTCCATCCCGGCTGGTCCGCGGATGCCGAGGCGCTCGAGCGTCTGGCCGTCTCGGAACTCGAACGCGACGTCCAGCAGGCCGCCGCGCGCGAGGATGCCGAGGCGCTTGATGCGCTTCACCGCCGCATCGCGAGAAGGAACTGGGGCCGCGATCTTCCCGATCGAGTCGTCGCAACGCTTCGGGACACCCGCGAAGTCCTGAGGCGGCGGCGCATCGCGGGGCTCGCCGAGGATCTGGCGTCGAGGCTCCATCGCGCCTTTGCAGCCATGGATGCCTCCGAGGTCGCTGCGATCGAGCCGGAGTGGCGGAGCCTGACCTCGCCCGACGGCACCGGCGGCGGCGCCGTCGGAGCCTCGACCGTCGAAGCCGCCGAGAGCGCGTTCCGATGGCTCGCCACCCATCGCGAGGCCGAAGCCTCCGATCGCCGGGCGGCGGAGACGATCGCGGAACTCGAACGCCTGCTCGACGCCGGCTCGACGCTCGAGGAGCTCCGAGCATGCCGCCGACGCCTCGACGAGTTCGGTGGCGCGTTGCCGGTCCGGCTCTCCACTCGACTCGAGTCCCTCGAACTTCGCGCAGACGCGGCCGGACGCACCCGTCGTCGACGACGATTCGCCGTGACCGGCGCGCTGGTGCTGGCGACGATCTCCGGCGCCGCCTACGTCGCCTGGCGCATCGATCGCGATCGACGATCGATGGAGTCGATCGAGGAGGTCGCGAGGCGCGTCGATCGCGCCGAGTACGAACGTGCCGAGGCGCTGCTGGCGGAGCTCGCTCTCGAGGGCGGATCCGAGGCCTTCTGGAGCGGAGACGTCCGCTTGCGATTCCTCGAGATCGAGGCGAATGCGCGCAACGCCATCGCCGATTCGAAGGAGCGATCCCGACGCCTCGACTCGGCGCTGATCGAGATCGCGAGCGGTCTCGAGTCCGATCGCGCCGACGATCCCGAACGCGAGACGCGACTCGCCGAACTCGGGCGCCTGCAGGCGATCGCGGACGCGGCAGGCGACGCCGACGAACCACGCCTCGCCGGACCTCGATCCGAGATCTCGGCCCGCATCGACGCGATCTCCAGGCGCGCCGCGGCGCAACTCCGAGGGAACCTTCTCGAGATCGAGTCGGCGTTCGCCGCACTTGCGACCACCGGACCCGAGAGCGGCCCCGACGAGATCGTCGCCGAGCGCGCGGCGCTGGCGGCGCTCGCCGCGGACGCCGCGTCGATCTCGATCGATCCCGCCGCCGGACCGACCGAGCTCGAGGCCGCCCGATCCCTTCGAGAGCGTCTCGAGCGGCGCCTCGCCGCCGCGACACGTCGCGGCGAATCGCTGGAGTCGTTCGATCGCCGACTTCGCGAACTGCCCCGCTCGCCGGACGAGCGGATCTTCCTGGAGCGCTATCGAACCTTCGTCGACGAGCATGGCGACGTGCTCGCTGCCCGGGGGCGATTGATCGACTTCGAGGACGGCCTCGCCGCGGCGGAACTCGCCGAAGCGGTCGCCCACTGGCGACGGACCGCCAGCCGGTCGATCCTCGCCACGACACCGCTCGACGACCCATGGCATCCCGCCGACGTCCCCGCGGCTCGCACCCTTCGGGCGATCCTCGCCGAGCACCTCTCGCTTCATCCACGATCGCCCTACGCGTCGGCCGCCGAGGAGCTCGCGACCCTCGCCGATTCGATCGCCGCCCTTCGGACCGATCCCGGCGGACCGGACGACCCCGCCGGAATCGTCGCGGCGGAACTTCGCGCCACCGGTTTCGACGAGCTGCTTCGGGTGCCGCTGGCCAACGGCGGCTTCGTGTACCGCAAGGCGGGTGGCGAACGCGTGTTCGACAACGCGTTGTCCCAGTCCGGGGATCTCGTGGTGCCCGCGGGCCGCCTGCTGCCTCGCACCGACGTCTCGTCGCCGGCCGCCGGCGGCGTCGAACGCACGATGCCGGCGACCCTGCTGGACTCGTGGCTGCCCCGGATCGAGAACGCTCCGGGAAGCCGAGTCCGTGGCGAGCTGCTCGGTCTCGCCGCGGCGGCCGCAGCCGCCGAGGAGGCGGACCCGATGCTGCAGTTGGCGTTTCTCGAGGCGATCCATCGCGTGCTCGCTCGCCTCCCCATCACGGGTGTCGACGCGTCGCAGCGCCCATCGAAGCTCTGGCTCGACGAACTCGATCGTCGGACGCCGCCGACCACGCCCGCCGACTGGGCCGCGGACTCGCCTCGGGGTCGTGAAGCGCTGGCGGCGCCGCGACGTCTTGCACGTCTGGCGCTGTCTTCGATGCCCGACGCCGCCGCGTCGCAGGACCGATCGCTCGCCGCATGGACGAATCTCCGAGACGCGCTTCAAGCCCGGTCGGTCGCCGGAGTCGTCGAACCGGACGCGTCGGCCGACGCGTGGAGATTCGTCGGCCTCGGCGCCGGGGGAGCGGTCGGAGCTCGAGGTCGGATCGAGGGCTCGGTCGTCGTCGAAGGCCGCGGCGGCGGCGCGGCGTTCGTGCCCGTCGAGATCGACGACGGCGTCGCGGTCTTCCTCGGTCCGGAGCCGCCACCCGCCCCGCATCTGGTCTTCGTCCGATGAGTCCGCCCCCGACCCTCCACGGAACGCCCCATGGCCGATGACGCGACACCCATGACGCGAGAGTCCCGACGGACCCGAAGTGCCGCCGCGGCTCCGGTCCTCGCCTTCGGACGCGCCGATCCCGAACGGCGCCTCGGGCTGCCGACGGGACGCTTCACCAATCCCAGCGCCGCGTCGAGCCTGCTGCTTGCGCTGCTGATGCTGGCGGTGGTCTATGGCGGACTCGCTCCACTGCGAGAGCGTCCGGGATTCGACGTCGCGTGGACCTACCTGACCGGCTTCTCCGGCATTCCCATCCCCATGGCGTTCCTCGCCGCATGGGCGACGTCGATGCTCCTGCTGAAGCGTCTGAAGATCTCCGCGCAACGTCGGGCGCTGCGTCTTCGGTTCCTGCCGACGGACGCGGCCTTCACCCTGTCGAGCGCAACCGCCGAGCGGGTCATCGAGGCGATCGAGACCAGCGTCGACGAACCGGAGCGGTTCATGTATCTGCAACGGGTGCTTCGAGCGCTCAAGAGCGTTCGCAACGTCGGACGCGTGGGCGACATCGACGAGATGCTCTCGAGCCGCGCCGAACAGGACGAGATCGTCGTCGATGGCGGCTACACCCTGGTGCGGGGATTCGTCTGGGCGATTCCGGTCCTCGGATTCATCGGAACGATCGTCGGACTCACCGCGGCGATCGGACGGTTCGGCACGGTGCTGTCGGAACCCGGCATGCCGCTGGAGGAGATCACCGCAGGACTCACCGACGTCATCGGTGGACTCGACACCGCGTTCGTCACCACCGGCGAGGGCCTGGTGGCGGCCCTGCTCATCCATCTGCTTCAGGTCTTCGTGCGTCGCGAGGACGAGACCTTCCTCGACGAGGTGCGGGAGGCGTGCACCAACGAGGTCGTCGCGCGGGTCCGACTGATCTCTGCACCGCAGGCCTGAACCGGTCTCTCAGATGCGACGACGCGGACACGGCGCCCCTGTCTCCTTCTTCTCGTTTCAGGACGTGATGGTCTGCACCATCGGCCTGACGCTGCTGCTGACCCTGGTCCTGATCCTGCAGGTGGGCACCTCCATCGCCGATGCGTCCGCCTCCACCGAGACCCCCGAACCCGACGCCTTGCGGACCGAGGAACTCTCCGAGATCGAACTCGAGGTCTCGCGCCTCGAAGCGAGGCTGGCCGAACTCGAGGCCCGCGCGGGCGAGGATCCCATCGCCGAACTCGCCCGGACCCGACGACGCCTGATCGCCCTCGATGCGGAACTTGCGCTCGCGCGGCGGGAGATCGAGACCGCCGATGCCGCGCTCGTCGAGACCCTTCGGGATCGCGAACTCGACGCCGAGGACGCGATCGCCGCGGCGCTCGCCCGCCGTCGCGACCGCCTCGCCGAGGACCTCGACGAAATGCGGCGTCGCCAGCGGATCGTCTACCTCGTGTCCGACGAGTCGCCGCATCCGCCGACGGTGGCGGAGATCTCCTCGGACCGCGTGGTGCTCTCGTTCGATCAGGAGAGCGAAGCGTCGGTCGCGCTCTCCGACATGACGCCGGAGCGCGCCGCGTCGAACCTGCTCGAGCTCTTCACGGCGCGGGAGGACTGGCGGGAGCGGACGCTTCTGGTGGTCCTCAAGCCGTCGGGACTCGCGACCTGGTCGGCGCTGCTTCGCCTGCTGCGCGAGGACGATCGCTACCGCGACGTCGCCGTGGGCGTCGACCTGCTGGCCGAGGACCGATGGACGTCGGATCGATTTCCGGCCGCCAGACCCAAACCCATCGAGGAGTCCTCGCCATGAGCGCCCGAGGAGTCCGCGGCGCCGGCGAGGACGGGGACGGCCTGGACCTGCTGCTGGACACGATCTGCAACATGTTCGGGCTGTTCATCTTCGTGGCGATGCTCGTGGCGCTTCTCGTCTCCACCCGGGGCAGCGCCATCGAACCGGAGATCGCACCGCCCGACGAGGAGTTCGCCGTGGACGACCGTGTCCTCGCGGAGCGGCGTCGTTCGGCGCTGGAGAGGGCGATCGCCTCGATCGACGAATCGGAGATCGCAGCCGACGAAGCGGCTCTTGCCGAGGCCCGCGCGATGCTCGAGGAGGCGGAACGGGAGGTGCAGCGTCGGGCGATGCTGCTTGCAAGTCTGCGCGAGGCCGTCGACGAGGAGCGCACCGAGGCGCAGTCGATCGAGGAGAGCCTGCCCGAGATCGAGGCCGAGATCGCGGCGCTCGAGGACGCGACGACCCGAATTCGCGAGACCAAGGAGATCTCCGTCCGCACGCCGCGACGTCGCGAGCTGGTCGGCCGCCTTCCGGTGCAGGTCGTCCTGTGGCGGGACCGGGCCCATCTGATCAACGACTGGTCGGACCGACTCGCGCATCCATGCGACAGCTGGTGCACCTGGAACGAGCAGGCCGTCGTGCCGGAGTCCAGCGAGGCGATCGTCCACTACTGCTGGAGGGCGGGTGGTCAGCACATCGATCGGGCGATCCGCCTCCGCATCGGGGGCGGCGTCGATCTCCGCGATCCCGATGGGGATGACTGGAGCGATCTCGAGCGCGACCGCGAGTGGCGTCGCGCCATGTCGATGCTCGACCCCATGCGCCACGTGATCTCGATCAAGTGCGATCCGGACTCCTTCGACGCCTTCACGGCGTTCCGCGCCGCCATCGCGAAGCGGGGTTTCCTCTACGACGTCGCACCCGTCGAGATCGAGTCTGGAGGGATCTACCGGGACACCATCCTCGAGGGCCGGACCACCGCCCAGTGAAGATCGGGCGGCGAGGCCTCAGGGACGATCGGGCACGAACCGGTACTGGCCACCGTGCTCGGCGGCGATCCGTTCGAGCACCGCGCCGCCGCTCGAGTCGCCGAAGGCGTAGGTGTGGACGACGGTGCGGATTCGACCACCGTTCAGATCGAGCAGCAGACGCGGCGTGTCGGTCGGGATCTGCCCGTCGGTCATGAAGTGGATCTCGTCCGGAACCGGAACGAGCTTCGTGAAGGCGTGCTCGATCGCCTGCCGAGGCTCGGTGCCGCCCTGCGCCTCGATGTCCACGAATCGCGAGGTGAACGCCCGCTTGCGACCGCTCGTCGCCCGCTGCCAGCGATCCTCCAGCACCAGCTTGCCCCCGCTGAAGAACAACACGTAGAACGATCGGTCCGGCGGCAGGGCTCGAATGCTGCGAGCGAGTTCGTCGAGTGCCGCGGCAAGTCGGGGACCGGCCATCGATCCGGAGATGTCCACGACGTAGCAGATGTGCCGGCCCACGATGCTGGTGCCGAAGAAGTCGACCGAGGCGGCGGGATCGGCGACGCCGTCCGAGTCGTTCCCGACGTCGGCGACCGGAGCGGTCCCGCCATCGAGCGCGGCCTGCTCCCGAGGCGGCGAGGTCGTCGCGCCACGGGTGACCCGCTCGAACGCATCGCGGTCGATTCTCGCGAAGCGCCTGCCCTCGATCTCGAAGACCCCGTCGGCGAAGCTCCACCGTCGATCGAGATCCACCGGTTCGATGGGTGGCTCGACGACCACGGCGCCACCGAGTCGAATGGCCTCCTTGGGAAACCGGTGCGGCAACCGATCGTCGGCGGAGAGAAGCAACGTGCCCTCGGGAAGAAGCTCCGCGCGAAACGCACCCGAGACGACGATCCCGCCGCGATACACCCGGTAGACCTCCAAGGTGCCTTCGCGCGGATCGATGGCGACGATGTTGCGCTCGTAGCCTCCCGGCGCGAAGTCGGGGCCGTTCGGATCGGCGTCGATCTGCTCCCACGCGCCCCGCAGCAGCCATGCAGGGTCGTCCCGGGGCGCCTCGTCCGAACGATGGTCTCTACGGTCGAGCGAGGTCTCGATCGGCGCAAGATCGACTTCGGGCACCGACAGTCGATCTCGAAGCGGAACCGATTCGGACGATGCGCCCGTTTCGACCGACCTTTCGCCCGAACCTGGTCCCGATCCCGCCTCGACGCCTTCGACGATTCCGTCGCCGCCTCGCTCCGGGGCCGCGCTCGGTCTCGAACCGCGTCT
>Ga0075475_10000853_pt1 | contig 14609 bp, 28 predicted proteins | sample DEB08_DNA_10_FD_76342 | JGI IMG/M metagenome (GOLD analysis project Ga0075475, IMG submission 76342) | Aqueous microbial communities from the Delaware River and Bay under freshwater to marine salinity gradient to study organic matter... | ecosystem: Environmental > Aquatic > Marine > Coastal ... | reverse complement strand
GCGGCCTCTCTAGCTTATTTGGCTATTTTCGCGTACGATGTCTTTCGTATGTCAAAGGAGAAGCTTGTAGATGTATTTGGTAGGGTATTAACTGTATTTTGTTTATTGTAACAGTTGGTTATCCTGGTTAGGAGGAAGGGATTATGGGTGATTTTGTTTTGGATGATTCGTTGGTTGGTAAGTTTGAGGATTTGGCTGATAAGATTAGTTTTCATAGGGATGTTATTTATCGTAAGGCTTGTGGGTTGGTTGGTAGGGATGTTGTTTTGCATATTAAGAAGTGGGATGCTCCTTCTGAGTGGGAGTTGAGGGGTTTTGAGAGGGAGGTGACGATTGTTAGAGTTTTAGATAATTGTATTATTGCTAAGGGTTGCTCGGGGATGGAGTGGTCTTATAATATTGCTGATAGTGAGTGGATTATATTGGATGTTCAGGTTAGGGTTTAGTCATCTGCAGGGAGGTTTTGATGATTGGTCCGTTGGATATTGCTAGGTGGTTGTGGGAGTTTGAGAAGGAGTATTGTGGTGGTGGTAAATTGGTTAGAGGTAGGCAATTTGGTGGCTGTAAGTTGGATATTTATCCTGTGCATGAGGATACGGTTGATGGGGTAGTGGAGCATGATACTTTTATTGAGTTGCAGTTGAATATGCCTGTGCCTTTTGGGGTTGATGCTGAGTCTAAGTTTGTTAATATGATTAGGTCTTCTTTGGATGGTAATCCTGATTATGTTTATGTTTTGTTGAGTGTTGAGCGGTTGGAGGGTTTGGTTAGTGGTGATGATTCTTTTGTTATTAGGGATGATGAGTGGATTTGGGAGGATGAGGAGCATCCGGAATGATCGTTTCCACGGAGGAAATTATGGATTTGTCAAAGTTGTCTCAGACCACTAAGAATATGTTGCATTTGGTTGATAAGGTTGGTATGATTAAGATTAAGGTTGATGTGGATAGGAATAATCCCCGTCTTGATTGTGTTTTTGATGAGTTTAGGTATTTGAATTCTGTAGGGCGTGTTTGCACTTATTTTAGGACGGTTGAGAGTGAGAGTGAGATGATTGTTATTGCTAGTAAGCATGTTGTTCCTTTTTCTTTTTTGGTGTAGAGGGGTATTATGTCTGAAAAAGTGCCTTTTGATGTGGATTGTAAGTATTGTTCTAAGAGTTATGTGATTAAGGCTAATAAGGATGATATGGATAGTTGGCTTAATGGTGAGGGGTATATTCAGGATATTTTGGCTTATTTGAGTGCCGCTGATCGAGAATTATTGATTAGTGGAACATGCGATGATTGTTGGAATAATATGTTTGGGAGTGACGAAGATGAGGATGATGAGGATGATGAGGAAGAGTATGAGAATGTCCGAAGTGTTTGCAGACCTAAAGAGGCTTGGGAAAGTGTAAATGGGGATTCGGAGGATATTGGTGATAAAGTAGGTATGTCTGATTGTAAGCATACTGCGGAATGGGATAATAATACTCCTTCAGCTAGTTGGTGTAAAAAGTGTGGTGCAATTGATACTAATAAGGAATATACTCCTGTTTTAGAACATCAATGTGCTGATGGTAATTCTGGGACTTTTGTTATAATTGCCTATTCCTCTTCGGAGGGTGTTCTTTTGAAGTGTTTAAGTTGTGAGGAACTTTTTAAGGTGTGTAATGAGATCTAATTACAGTAAGTTTAAGTTTACTTGTACGCATTGTGGTGAGGTGTACGAGATGGAGCTTGATCCAGGGGATTTGGTGAAGTTTCAAGCTGGTATTTTGTCTATTGATGATTTTGAATATTTGGATCAGTTTGAACGTGATATGGTTAGTGCTAATTTGTGTTTTAGGTGTTTGAGTAATTTATTTGGCACTGATGAGTAGAAATCATTATTAGCTATATTTAGCTATGTGGTTTTTATATCTATAGATTTCTTTTTCTTTGCCGTGTGCTGGCACTTTATCAGGTTGGGTCTGGGTTCTATAGATCTATGGAGCAGGTTTGCGTCCCATATGAATATTGTTCCCTTTTCATATAGTAATATTTGAAGTATTTTTTGTGTATTATATGTTGGTATCGTTATTTTTTAGGTGTGCAATTTGTTTCCCCGGAGGAAATCGACTGCACTTTGGATAATTGGTTCATTCTTGCTTCTTGATCTGGATGGATTGTGCTATTTTGTGTTTTAGTCATTGGTTGGCCCTTTTGATTTTTGAAGGTTATATTATATTTGTTTTTTATGGGGACGTTCCGATGGCCATCTTTTGAAGCAATACCAATATACTTCGAGACCCCATCAATTGTTATGTTGATGGGGTCTCGATTGCAGGTTGATATTTTATTTGTTTATGCTTGAATCTGCTCAATAAATTGAAGATGTTTCTTCATTTGCTTGACAGTCAGGTTATTCTTGGTAAGAAATTCCTTGATGCTGAAGAGCATTGTGACATCATCAACAGGGGCCGTTGCCTTCTTCGAGCGTGTTGGGGTGGTAGTTGTACCCATATTTGCTAGATATTCGTTATATTCTCGTACCATTTTGGTTTTGATTTCTGCATCTGTAGGATGCGTACTGAGGAATGATCTGGCTAGGGATGGCATTGATGATTGATTTTTAGATTTCTTGTGAAGCAATTTGGCACGTTCCCAAGACTTTTTGAGACCAGTGACGTTGCGAGTTCTAGTTTTCATGTCCTTTTATTCCTTTCAAAGGAGGGTAATTGATCTATCTTACTGTTGCAAGATAGTTGCACGGGTTAATTCTTGTTTCCTTGGAGGAAATTAGAAGTTGTGTCGGCCTGTTTTGACCCTAGATCTGATCATCCAAGAGTCATTGTTTTTGGGGCTGTATCCTGGTTCTAGTTGTCCGCTGGGGTCTTTGAATACGAGACCTTCTAGAACGGGGTGGCATTGGTAGTTGGGGTCTTTTGGGTTGCCTATTGTGTATGGTTGGTTGATATTATGAATTGTTTCCCATGCTTGATCCCAATTTTCTGGCTGTATGTTGTGTGGTATGAATATATTGTCGGTTAGTTGGTAGCCGAATTGGGTGTTTTGGTAGTTCCAGTGTGGTTTGCTTTTTGGACGACTGGTTAGAAGCCATTCGTATCGGTCTTGGTAGGTTTTACCTAGTAGGTATTCGTCTTGGTGTACGAGTATGTCCCAGATTACTAGGGTGTCTTTGATGGCTTTGTGTTTTTGGTCAAGTAGGCCACCGTCTAGGATGGTTAGTGTGCCTGGGGTATGGTTAATTAGTTGTGCTACTTCTTCTAGTTGCTCGAGTAGCCAGTCGGGTGTTGTGTATGTGCGGAATCGTTCTGCGTGGCGGTTCCATAGTTCGATTTTGCCGTTGGGGCAGTATTTGATGAGTGCGTGGGTGTCGTTGTATTTGTATTGTGCGATCCATCCTAACATGGAGAATATTTGTGTTTCTTCTCGTGGGATGGCATCTTGGGATCTGGGTGGGTAGATATATTGTTCGGTTTTGGCTTTGATCATATTCTTCCAATACGTTTAGGGGTTTGGATATATTCTTGTTTCAGATGTGGGGGTTGTGTTAATTATGGCTAAGATTACGGGTTATTTGCTTTCTTTTTGGGTTGATGTTGATGGGGTTGTGTCTTTTAGGGTGGATGTGGTTTGTGATGATTGGTATAGTGATGATGAGGTGGTTGCTGAGCTGGAGAGGGTTTTGGGACCTAGCGTTGGTGGTTGGGTTGGGGTTGTTCGTGGTGGTGGTTTAGATGGTTTGTTGGCGGATAGTTTTATTTCTGATGTGAGTGTGGTTGGTGGTGTTTTTGATGATTGGATTGATGGTAGGGTTATTCAGGCTTGAATTAACTGATCTTTTTTCTTTGTCACAATAGGGTATAGGGGGCCACATTTGGTGGCAAAATTAAAGAAACCCCAGTTTTAGAACCTTGAAGGAGTTTGAGATGGTTGACCCTCGTGATATTGCTCGTTTGATCAGTGAGAACCCAGATGGGGTGGCTCAGTCGCCAACGACGAGTGGCCACTTCTATGATGTCAACACCCTGAGAAACAACAGAGGAAACCCAGATGAGGTGGCTCAGGGAAATCCAGATGAGGTGGCTCAGGGAAATCCAGATGAGGTGGCTCAGGGAAACCCAGATGAGAAGGCTCAGGGAAACCCAGATGAGAAGGCTCAGGGAATGGCTTCACCAAATAGTCGAGGATTCGATCTCGTCGACATTTATTCCGATAATTTCTATGAATATGATGAACAAGATAAGGAGAAACTCAGGCAAAAACTCGGGCAAGTTATTGATAGGATATCGATTGATGGAGCTGAACATTTGGCAGACACTGATAATATGCCTAGTCCTTATGATATGATTGATTGGTTGAATGATCACCCTCAAGGGCGGATTGAGTTACAAGCTGACAGAAGTGTAGCCTATACTCTTTATTCGCGGAATTTCGATGATATTGATTATGATCGAGATGATGACCCTTTGGGGGCTAGTGATGGGACTCCAGTGACTGAGAAATCGAAGGATAGGGAAACCGGAGAGTACTATTTCCACTTTTATAATCATGGTTGATATCCTATACTTCCTGAGGGGTGGTGGTTGTGTTCTGCAGCCACCACCCCCGAATATGGAATTAACTGATCTTTTTTCTTTGTCACAATACGATATAAGAGGCCAGATCACCTAGATCTGGCGACCACCACCATTCTGATATGAGGCACGATATGCGGACCGCTACCATGATCGGCGGCATGTATATGATCACCTTCACCATGTTTGTGATCGAAACCGGTAGTCCTTATAAGGCGGCTACCATGGGTTTTGTGGCTGCGATCGTTAAGTCGATCTACAGTCTGGCACACCACTCTTTTTGGACAGGGAGATAGAAGGATGAACAATTTTTACATCTACTATGACCGCAATGGAAAAATGCCAGTGCTAACTAGGCACAAGAAGAATATCCCCAATCATCCATATTGGATTGAGTATCAAGGAAATCGTCCTATCGACTATTACGGACCCAAACCCGTGATGGTTCAGGATACAAGTGGGACGAAGATATGGGATTATAGTGTTAACGAGTTCATCCCGATTGATGGGGTGAGAAAGGCAGGGTGAATTAACCGTAGTCCTTCTGTTGCCACAAAATAGTACCGGGGAGTCCGGAAACCATTAGGAAAGAGTCACCACCAAAGAACCAAAGAACCAAAGATGCAAGTAGAAATGATTCAACAGATTGGTCCTTCATTGCAAGGGTATCTTCAAGCTACTTATTTGGAGATCCTTAACGTCTTGGGTGAGCCTAACGCTACTGGCCTTGACGATCCGGACAAAGTAAAAGCCTCTTGGGGTTTTCGTGACCCTATATCGGGGATGACTGGGTTCATTTGGTGTTATAAGGAACCAAATCCTGAAACGTGTACTCAGTGGAGTGTTGCTGGTAATCCTGAACTGTTTGATGAATTGTTTGATGTTCGTGCTATCCGTTGGCTCTAGAATTAACGGGATAGGTTGGTTTGTAACAAAATAGTAAGCCCAAACGAAGTTGTTCCACGTTGGAGCAAAGCGAAATATGGGTGATATCAAGGAGAATGATAATATGAGTCTTTTTGCCAAAGCCAAGGAAAAGTCAGCCACTAGCACCGCTTCGAAGCCAAAGAAGTGCACTACGTGGGTTGTCGGTGATCCACAGGGCGATCAAGTCGGTAAGGCAATTCACGAACTGTGCGAACTCACAGCACAGGAGAAGGCGATTGCCGCAAAGAAAAAGTTGTTTTCGACTGTGGTGGCTAAGCATGCCAAGGAGCATTATGTTCGTGATTTCTGCGAATTGGGTGTTTCACCTGATACTCCGATGACCGTGCAGAATGCCGATGGTGAAAAGGTTACTTATGTTGTACAGGACCGTGGCGGTCAGTACAATGTTAAGGAAGAGCAGATTGATGGTCTCAAGCAGTTGCTTGGTGCTGATTTGGCTGAGTCAATGTTGTACAGTGAGACTTCATTCGGTTTTGATCGTGCTGTGTTTGCGATCGATGGTGTTGCTGAAGCAGTTGAAAAGGCTCTTTCTGCTTGTGTTGAACGGTTGGTTGACTCTGGTGTTTTGGATGGGGATCAGGCGGATAATCTGATCACCGCTAAGACTAAGACCAGTTTCAAGCCGGGTACGCTTGATCGGGCTGCAGAATATTGTGGTCGTGATACTACTCGTCTTGGTCAGTTTCTTGATCTGCTGGGTTCATCCTGCACCCGCTACATCAAGAGTTGATTAAGATTGGTGGTGGTGGGGGGAGGGGATATCCCCTCCCCCCTATTAACTATATTGATTGGTTTGCAACATTCTTGTATACTCAAACCACACTAGAGGTCACTTCAATGGCAGCACGAGCACATCACGTTTCAATTGGTCCTGAATTTTTTGCCAAGAGTCGAAACGATTACGATGATTGGTATTGGGCATTGGTTCGTGAATTCTTCCAAAATTGCATTGATTGTGGTAGTAGTAATATCTATTTTGATGCTTCTTTGAATCGTATGGGTGACACAGTTGTGACTGTACAAAATAACGGGTCACCTATGGATTATGACACCATAGTGAACAAGTTGTTTTCACTTGGAAGTAGTGGTAAAAATTTCAATGGTTCCGTAGGTGGCTTTGGCAAGGCTAAAGAGATTTTATATTTTTGTCACAAGTCTTACGAAATCAGAACTGGCGACATCATCGTGATTGGATCTGGTGCTGATTACAACCTAGAACAAGGTGTTGAACATGTAGAAGGTACGATTAGTACGATTGTGATTGAAGGTGATCATGTCGCTGAATTGATTAGTCGGGCTAATCGTTTTGTAGAATATGCTCAGGTTTCAAGTTGTTTTATTGTTGATAAGTGTAGGTCTTATGGCAAGTTAAAGAAGGGTAGTTTGAGGAGAGATATTGGATTTGGCAAGGTCTATACTAATAATTCGCACCCCAACAAGATGGTTGTGAGAATCAATGGGATACCTATGTTTGATTATCCTATTGGGATTAATAAGTGCGTAATTGTTGAGCTGACTGGTGCTAGCGATGGTGTTTTGACTTCTAATCGTGATGGGTTGGTTCATCCTTACAAGGGTGAATTGTCTGACTTTATTACTGAGTTGAGTGTTGATAAGAGGTCTGCTCTGAAAAAGTCTATGATTCCTCGATATCTACATTACAGCGGAGAAAAACTGTCTGCTGCTAAGACTGTAGTTAGTGAGATTCTGACTAGTTCGATTGTTGATGCTGAATATAAGTCGGCTTCAACTTCAGATGTTTCGTGTACCAAGAGCAATGTTGTGAATATTGAAGGTAAAGATGTGGTTGTAGCATCTTTTGTGGCATCTGAAGCAGTGGCAAATACTACTAGCAAATGGGGCAGTTCTGCTAAGAAGATTAACAATTCTGAAGTCGATATTGAGAAAAAATTGGTGACTATTGGTACTGATTTTGTTATTAAGAATGAGACAGATTTGGTTGTTCCTAAGCATTTTGATCCCGGTAGCAGGCAATTTAGTTCATATTCTGCTAAGTTAGTTAGGGTTTGGGGGCGTTTGATGCTCCAGATGCACAAGTTGTTTGGTCATGAGGATAGTTTTTCGGTTGGTTTTATTTTTGATGAGGGTGATATTTCGGTTACTGAGGCTCAGTTCGAAGACAGTTGTTCTTTTGGTAAAGTGTATTATTTAAATCCTGCTATAGTTGTTGAGCAAAAGTATTCCTATTCTAAGTCTTTCAAGAAGAGGTTTAAGTTGACTGATCGAGATAGGCTTATTTCGATTGCTGCTCATGAGTTTGTGCATGGTTTGGGGTATGGGTGGCATGATGAATCTTATGCTAATGAGTTGACGAACATTTTGGCTCAGGTTATGAAACACCGGAAGAAGTTTAATTGGTGTTTTGCGAATTAACCACAGTTTTCTTTCTGCCACAATCTAGTACCGGGGATTCCGGAAGCCACCAATCAGAAAGGTTGACATGTACGATTTCGAAAAACGAACTATTGAATATCTGCTACAAACGACCACTGCAGAAGCAATTGAAGAAATGAAAGTTAAAGTTCGGTCTGAATCTCAGGAAGACATTAGCAGAGTTTATCCTACAATTTCTGGCCATTTGATGGCTTTGGTTGAAGGCTTGCATAAGGCTACGAAAGATCTTTATGAGCGTGTTCTAAAGGCAGAAGATAAGTGTCGTGCTTTTAGTTGGGCGGCAGAATGCACCCTCACGGACCAATCTGAAGATGGGAATGAGGCTTGGGAGGATTTTTACAGAGCAGTTGATATTGTCGAATTAGCCATTAAAAATGGCTCAACCGATGACCAACTGAGAAAGATGTTTGGTAACGGGATTGATATTACACAGCATCAATGCTGATCGAATTTAGGGTCTCTAGCTCAATTGGTTAGAGCAACGGTCTTTTAAACCGTTGGTTCTGGGTTCGAGTCCCAGGGGACCCATTGATGAATATTTTTGGGAACTTTTGTTTTAAAGAAAGGATTTATAATGGATATAGAGTTTATTATATGTTGGGAAGATAACACATGGACAACCGAGTCTTATTTTTATGATAATTTGCCGTATATCGCAGTCAACGAAATTGACTTCAATAAGGTTTGCGAAGATAGGCTAGGAATGATTATTGATAAAATGAGTTCTTCAGATTGTCATCGTGGTGGCCCAGTACACGTTGGAATCTATCATAGTTGCCAAGAAGAATTGGGATCCTAATAAAAATGAAATATGCTTGGACAATCACTAAAGATTATAATCATGAACGTGATAGATCACTTATCAACGCTGTTGGTATGTTTGGCCCCGTTGACTCTGAATATTGGGGTAATGCTAGGCAGCAAAGTTCTAGAAAATTAGCGAACGACCCCAATAATTTAAAATTTGCAATGGCCAAGGATGGGGATGTTCTTTATGAAGGTTTCTATGTTTATAATGGTGATGATGAGGCTGATGGTTTGGAGCCTTTGAAGAGTTTTGGATGCCCTATAGGGGGTTGTGACCGTATAGGTTATAATACCAAATCAAATGATCCGTCTTTTCCCGAGTTGTATATTTGGACTTATTTGCCACGCAATTGTAGAGATGAGTAGTTTGGATTTATTGCTAAGGGAGTAGCTTTATGTATTGGAAGAGTATCTGCTTTATTCCATTTGTTCTTATTAGTAGTTGTGCTATTACTCCTAGTAAGACCCAACTTACTTTAGATAAAACTATTGAGTTGGATGAACGTGCTATTGAGGACCTGAGGGTTGGATTTAGATTTGAGTGGTTACGTTGATTTTTGGGACCCTAGCTCAATCGGTTAGAGCATCACACTCATAATGTGCAGGTTCCCGGTTCGAGTCCGGGGGGTCCTATTTTGCCGAAGTGGCGAAATGGCAGACGCACGGGACTTAAAATCCCGTGGAGGTAACTCCGTGTGGGTTCGAGTCCCACCTTCGGCATTTAAAGAAAGGAAGGTAGGATAACGATGATTTGCGATTTAACAATTGTTTCTAATGGGGATTATACAAGTGTTGAGGGAACCGTACAAATTGAGTATTCATTAGATCAAGAGCCTATTTCTTTTAACCATACCGTGCAGATTGAGGGTGATGGTGGTGATAGGGGTAATTATGCTAAGGTTGACGGCAATGAGCAATGGTGGGTTGGTGCTGACATGAATAAGCATGGGACACAAAAATTAGAACAAACTATTGAAGATTTATATGAATCTGTTTGGGATCAGGTGAACAAAGAGTTTGATGCTGAACAGCCTTGGAGAGCACGAGTTAAAGATGGTAAAGTTGTTGAAGTAAACAGGATTGGTGATAATGGCTAAATATACAGTAAGTGTAGAAAAGACAGTCGATTATTTTGCTCAAGTAGAAATCGATGCCAATGATATCGACCATGCGAATAGATTGATGGTCGATATGTTAGGTAAATTGGATTTTAAAATTGAGAAAGTGTCTTTAGAATTATCTGATATTTATCTTTCCTCTGATATGGATGAAGATGAAGAAGATGAAGAGGATGAGGATGAGGATGAGGATGAGGATGATGAGTAGATATTAATACGGAGGCTAGCGGAGTTTCGAGGGGTTCTCACTAAAAACCCCTTGACACTTAATTTTAGAGTTCATGATTAATTATATTTTGCACATATTGGGCATTTGCCCTTGTACTCATATTCATTTAGATTTTAGTGATCTTTTATTCGCATTTCCTGCGATTTTTTATTTTCTTAAATCTTTTTTGAGTAGAATCAAGGATTATTTGTAAAATGGAAGAACCACCAAGCACTTTTGATTTAGAATTAGAAATACACAATGTTTGCGATTTTTCTACACACCTTAAAAATTTAGCTGACAGTTATTTAAATAACAAAATATCAAAAGATGAATTAGTAAATGTATTATTAGGGCTTGCTGTTTTGATAGAGGTGAAGGCTGATAAATTGTTTGAGGCTATGTGTGCAGTTTGTTATAATGGTATTAAATCTAATAATTTGGACAACACACATAATCATAAACAAATGAATTTAGACATGGCTTGGGACTAATTTTCTTATAGCCAACTCTTTATCTTTAAGTTCTATATCCCAGTCACAATTAAATTCCATTGGCCTATTAGTAGGTAATGAAGCATGGGATCGTGGATTTTTGGAATTTACGTCTGATTCACTATAGTGGAAAATTGGCTTAATACCCTGCCAAGTTTTTGCACATCGTTCCATTATTTCTTCTTCAGACAGTTCGTTTCCTTGGAGGAAATCGGAAGGATTGCACTTGTTGTGAAGATTGTCAAACGTGATGGGTATTTTATAAGGTTCGAAATGCTCTAACAGGCTACTTGTATTCCATATGCCTTTGTCTTCATTTTCTATAACCAGTCTACTGGTTACACTTTCATCACATTTTTGCAGATTCTCCATAAATTTGACGGCTATTTGAGAATGTTCTCCTTTAGAACAGTTTATATGTATATTTATGGGATTTTGATAGGATCTTTCACAACCTAACTGATCCATCAGCCAACCATGAATATTGAGTTCTTTTATTGATTTTTCAACCGCTTGTTGGTTATCACTTGCTAAGACGTTGAACTGGTCCGGGTGTGTGGATAGCCGAACACCCCAATTTTGGTTAGCTGAGCGTATCTTGTCAAATGTAGTGTTTATTTGTTCCCAGTTTGGTGCGTCTTGTACTTTATAAGTAAATTCAGGATGTGTGAGTACCGGGAATAAACTACTACTTACTCGATACCCCCAACCATTTTTGAAACAATGTTCAATAATATGATATGTAGTTTCTACATTGTTTAGCCATCTTTCGGCTAATATATCAAAAGCGTCATCTACTTCAGTATAACGTCGCCACGTCATCGACATTATTCGATGACGTGGCTTTAATTCATTAGCTATACAGCAGAGGTTGTACATTAAAACCTCTTCGACCATTCATCACCAATGATCATACCCTCCATGATTGAGCCAATAATACCAAACATGGTGACACCCGAATTTGGTTTAGCGTCTCGTTCATCTTTGAGTACATCAATACGTCTGGCAATTGCTTTTGCTTTGATATTGAGTATTTTTTGTGACTTAATTAGACCCATTTTTCGATCTGTGCTTAAATGTCGATTCAGGCTTGTGAGCTGCTGTACGTTCATTTTAGCGATTTTGTCGATCCAATCTTGTTGTTCCTGGGTCTCGATGAATTCGTTAATGTAATTGTTATGGTAGGGGGTGAACATTGTTGATCCCTTTTTCCTTATTGGACACTATTTCATACGTCAATTTAATGTCAGATAGCGTATATTTGTGGTTCGGACCTAAAAATACACTTTCTGCTAAACGTGGACTGGTTGCTAGTATTGTGAACCGGCGACCATCTTTGGTGACTATCGTATATTCTTTCATTCGTAATCCCTCATTGAAAATCGCTTCAGTGCTGAACGTGTCCGCAGACGCTTCGGACGATTATCCATAGTACATGTTGCGGCGGATCGATTCTGCTTATCACCAGTTCGATGTTCCCACTGCTTGATGGATTTCGATTTGATACTTCCGTACTTGCTCATGATATTTCCTTGTGGTGGTGGTTATCGTTCTATATTTGAATGTGGCAAAGAAATACGTTTCGTTAATTTGCTTCACGGTTGGAAAAGGTCCATTCAGCGTGGTACTCTTCCATAGTCAAGTAGATGTCTCGACGACTGTCGTAATACTTTCCCATAATCCGATCGTAGTATACCACTCGTCCTGATTGCAGAACCATCGGTCCTTCAAATCCCGGAATTTCTGAGTATCCATTCAGATCTACTGCTGGCTTGACTTCGTATGCCATTTTTCGGCTCCGTGGTGTTGGTGGTTTTCGGAATCCCCGATATTCTATTGTGGCAAACAAAAGACTATGGTTAATTCTGATTATTTTTGGATGATGGTGGCTTTACGCCATGAGAATTAACGTCAAAATCTCGTCTGCCACAATAGAGTACCATCAACAAACCATCAAGGAGCAAAAAATGGAACCAAATCCAATCGCTGCAGCAGCCCGAGAGTACGTTGCTAATGCAGGTGCACATCAACCAGAAAAAGAATGGATCTTGACCCCATACGACTCATGGGAACGTAACCCTCATTACCAAGGTGAGCCGGGGGTTCATCCTGAAGACTTGGCTTATCCGATTCAATCCAAACAGAACAATATTATAAATCCCGCCTCCATCACCTACGCCGAATACCAAGATCTAACTAGTGATGACAACGATGACGTACCTTTTTAACTGCAGCGAATTAACTACACGGTCTAATTTGCCACAATATAGTACCGGGGAGTCCGGAAACCACCATCAAAAGGAGCAAAAATGCTTAGTTTTGACACGCAAATCCACGTTGAAGAACAAATCCCAGTTTGCCCATTCTGCGAATGTGCACTAGAAGGTGAAGTGGTCAACGGACTACACGCCGATTGTCAGGAACAACTTTCTTTCGAACTACTCCAATTAGAAGATTGCTTGGGGGCTGTATAATGAATAATCATAATCATCGATATCTGGCCTATGCTAAAGTCTACGGTCGTGGCCTATTCCCACTTGATATGCTAAGGTATGATAATTGTGTGCCGGCTACACAACATGATGTCTGCTTGATGCAGAGAACATTTCTATCCCAAAGAGGGATGGTTGGCAGCAACGAGGAATGGGAGATCTGTGTTAAACGTATTTTGTTAGAACCAAACCGAGGCAACAAAGCCTGTTTTACGATTGGTAGATGGAATAGTTTTCAATGTGACATCATAGAAGTAGCATCGCCCAATGACAAACCATATAGGGAAGTTAGAAAATTGTATTTGCATTTAAAGAATTAACGGACAATTGATTTCTGCCACATATTGATATAGTCAGCACACCACATAGGAGCCACTAATGTCCACCACACTCACCACCACTTCTCTTGATCAGATTATTGATAATTCAAATGTTGAGCCTAGACCTTATCAGGCCAGAATCGTCAATAAAGCATACCAAATGTACAACGGCACTTTTGTCCATGAACAAACTGGTGCTCTTCAGCCGCAGTTAGATTCGTTGATGATTGAATCACCAACCGGTTCTGGCAAAACCGTGATGGCGTTGCTGATTGCTAAAATGCTCCAAGCAGATGATCCTGATTTGGTAATTGCTTGGGTTGCTATGCGACGTAATCTGCTTGGGCAGTCTGCACGTGAGAATGCAAAAAAGGGCATTAATATTGAGAATGCCCATTGGGTGTCGATGTTTGATCACAACCCAGTCGGTCTTGTTGAAGCCAAGAAGGCTGGTAAAAAGATCCTTATGATTATCGATGAAGCCCAGCATGATGCAGCATCGTCGATGGCTCATTTACATAACGTAATTAAGCCAGATTATGTTCTTGGCATGACCGCTACACCATTTCGAACTGATCGAATGAAGTTGTGTTTTCAGAAGGTGATTAAAGATTGTGGTATCCATCAATTGATTCAAGATGGTTATCTAGCACCTTATCATCATTATACTATCCCACAATGGACCATTAAGGAAGTCGCTGACCATTATTGTGCTGATGTTGAAAAATGGGGTAAGTCGATTTTCTTTTTTTTGACGCTTGATGAGTGCTTTCAATTCAGTGAAGAATTGATTAAGCGTGGCGTTCGGCATGAGGTCGTTAGGGGTGGGCAGCAAAAGGTAACAGATCGTCAGTTAGACAGATTTGAAAATAATGAGATTGATGTGCTTGTCAATTGTATGGTATTGACTGAAGGATTTGATTGTCCATCATTGAAAACTGCGTGGATTAGGGATAGCACTAAAGGCCCAACTATGCAGATGGCTGGTCGTGCTTTCAGGCAACATCCCGATTTTTCACATAAGCAGGTTGTTCAGTCCAAAATGACTGCTTGGCCTTTTGCTAAGACTGCTTTGCCGGATGAGCAGTACCTTTTTATTAGTAATGAGTGGCGGTCGCTAAAGTTGAATCCTAAAATTAACGATATTAGCACCAATACTTTACAGGCTATCGCTGCTACTGAGGTAATTATGCCTCAGTTCGTGATCAACAACCGCAAGAAGTCGGTTAAGATTAAATTCTAG
>Ga0075475_10000851_pt1 | contig 14614 bp, 17 predicted proteins | sample DEB08_DNA_10_FD_76342 | JGI IMG/M metagenome (GOLD analysis project Ga0075475, IMG submission 76342) | Aqueous microbial communities from the Delaware River and Bay under freshwater to marine salinity gradient to study organic matter... | ecosystem: Environmental > Aquatic > Marine > Coastal ... | reverse complement strand
CAATATGTTACGTTTTGAATCTCACCGATAAAGGAAGTATAACTCCAACTATTTGGCGTAAACTGTTTCTCTGCTCGTCTTTGCCAGACAATGGTTCCATCCTTGTCCAACAACTGAGCTTTAACTGCATAGACGGACTGCGGATAAGTCAAGCCATGCGTATACATTTCGAGCGATATACTACCTGTTTGATTAGCGGAATTATAATCACACGCCACTTTAAAATCACCCAAGTTAAGGGCTGGCCGTTTATACAGATAAACATCCCGTTCGATACCCCCTAAACGCCACATATCCTGGTCTTCAAGGTAGGTGCCATCACAATATTTATAGACCTCCACCGCAATCTGATTCTCCCCTGCTTTTAAATGCGGTGAAGCCAAAAACGCTGTGGAAAGTTTAGAATCTTCACTATAGCCAAGGTATTGCCCATTGACCCAAACAAAAAAGCCGGAATTCACTCCACCGAAATGCAGCATAATTTCGTCCTTCGCGGGTGTCCAATCTTCCGGCAAAGAGAAGGTTTTCTTGTAAGAGCCCACCGGATTAAAATCGCGCGGAACATTCGGTTTATCTGGATTAAAAGGATACTTCCAATTGGTATAAATCGGATAGTCATAGCCGTATAGCTGCCAGTTGCTCGGCACAGCAATACTATTCCATCCTACTGCATCAAAATCCTCCCGATAAAAATCCACAGGACGCTTTTCAGGTGTTAGGCTGTGGTGAAACAACCACTCACCGTTTAGCATGAGGTAATTGGGGTTCTGTGTGATGTGTCGAACATCGTCCTGCGTATCAAAGATAAAATGCGCATGAGACGGCAACACGTTTTCACTGAAAAGTTGCGGATCTTCAATATAGGCGTATTGAGCGAAGGAGAAGCCGATTAGGCTGTAACTCAGCACAAGAATAAGGTATCTAATCATGATAAGGTGTGTTGTAAGGTAAAGGTAAGGAAATGAAATGAGTAAGCTAATGATATCATTAAGCGGCTGGTTTGAAAATGTCAACAATCAAGCTAACCGCTACTAGCCAAACCATTACCTAAAACCATTCAAAAACTGAATTCCAAAAAAAATATTTTCATTGAATACCAAGTTTTGGTATGTTTAAAATCACAGGATTCGCTCCGGACAATCAGAATCAATTTAAAAATTATTTTATATATTTAACTGGTCTTGTGGAGTCCAGCGACCACTAAAAAAAACGGGGCGTATTCCGAAAAGCTTATGAGTAGGTGGATATTTTAAAATTAAAAAATTATGCCAACGTGTTACGAAAAAAAAATAGACACAGGAAAATCATGCTATGCAGCAAAAGTAAGACATAAAAAATGTGGCCATATTGGATGCAATTCAAAGGGTGATTGCCCAAGTTCTTTGATGACAAAAATGGGACGTTGTCGGGGTTGTGATGGTGCTATTTATATAGGAGATACAGAAAGAGTATAAATTTTCACTAAAGCTTTTTTTGGGGAACCTTTAATCAGTATTTGTGAATAAATGTAGTTAGATGCCCATAACAGCACCTACAAGAAATTGGCGGTTTAGTGGTTAAATGAAGCTTTGTGCTTCGTCTCAAGTTCAGTGGTGGCAGACAGTGTAGTGCTTCGAAATCGCCACCTTCGGGTAGCTGCAAACCGTTATGGACAAGTTGAAGATTGCAAGATCCTAAATAGAAAAATAAATTATTAAAATTTAACTCTTAAAAAGAATTATGACAAAACAAGAAGAAAAAAGTAATCTACAATACAAAAAGACAATCGGTAAATACACAATTGTTGCAGATAACAGCCCTAAATCTGATGGTCGGCATTGTCCGGATGGATCAGAATTATCAGTGGATGAGAATGGAAGTGTATATGAACAGGACTATTTTGAAATATTCAAGGTTAATAACTTACATATTATTGATGAGAATGGAAAAATCTGTACTCCCATAATCAAAGAAGTTGAAGTTGAAAATTATGGTTATGTACTTACATTTGCATGTAGTTTCTGGATTCAGGGTTTTGCTATTCTTAAAGATGATATATTCTTTATTACAGCAGGGGAAGACGGAGCTTATTATGGTAAAAAATTGATTTTCAATAGATTAAATACGGACTCTTATAACGGAAAGACTATTGAATTTAAAGCCCTTACAACCAATCTTCTTGAAACCATTTCACCAGAAACTGATGTAAATTCTAATATAAATGACTGGTGGTCAGAGAAAGACAATATAAGAGACTTTATGCTCTTGTGAGATATGAGATGGACAATAAAGGATGGCCTATTTGAAAGGAAGTATTTGCAGGAAAATGAATTCTGCAGTTCTTTAAAGTGCGATTTAATACCATTTAATAAATATTCTATCTATTTACGTGGCAGTATGGTTGAAGATGATAATCCTCATCTCAATGCTGACATAGATATATATATTATTCATAAAAATGGAATTATTAAAAAAGATATAGAAAGGTTGCTTTATGATTTGTCAAAGTATAATAGACCTGTTGATCTTCATATTTTTCATGCCAATGATTTTGAAGAAGAGATTCCCAATAGGTTGCTTTTGAATACTGGTTCCATACATCTTACAGGACCTAAGGTTACCTTTGAACCAGTAGAAGCAAATCAGGAAATGATAATGCAACATTGGATATTATATAATCCAGGTTTTGCACCAGATATTATGTATTCTTCTGTCAAATCGAGAGTCTGCGCTCTGAAGAATTTGACAAGATGTTTTGGGTTAATCAGTTTAATTGAGAATCACTCTTTTACTCGAGATATTCCAGATTGCTTGGATATTGCTAAAACAATAAATAAAGGAATTTATGAAAAACTTGCTGAAAATTGGTCAATAGTCGATTTTCAAAAGCCAATGTACTTGAAACTTATTAAAGACTTTGTAATAGGTTATAAAAATGAATGTCAAAGGAAAACCAGTCCATAACAAAAAATATACGTAATGCGGGGTAAGTGCTTATTTGAAAGTTTGTATTTCTTATCGAAGTTTAGTGCAAGTCTGAATGTTAATCGCTTCGAAATCCTTCACTACGCATATTCAGGACGTTAGCAAACATTTAAAAGAGAATCATACCTAACCGTTGGTGATTTTGAAAAATAACAAGTAATTAAAAACAAACCAGATGCAAATTGAAAATTTTAAAATCCTATTAGAGGGTAATCATCATGAAAACATCAATATTGACACCCTTTTCGAAGAGTTTAAATTCTTATTTACAAGTGCACACAAGGATTTCAAATTTGATCTTGGAGATACTTGGCTGGATGGTGATTATCTGAACCTTGGTATGGAAGCAAAAATTTCAAACGACAGATATTTAAGATTAACATACGACAATAACGGTTCACCTTGCATAGATGCTTACAAAGGAAACGAGATTGAAATGACTGCAAAGATTTATAAACCATATGGTGACTTTTTCCCATCATATATCAAACAGGTAGGGCACATAGTTCTTGATTTTCTCAACAAACATTATGGTACTTATCATGATGGTTGGTATAAAGAATAAAAACGATTTGCCAACAAAACCTAAACTGCATTAAAACGCAGTTTAGCCAAAACGTTAGCGTCAATTTTTCTCTTTTAAGCTCACCTTTCTCACATTCGCTTTTTATGCCTTTAAACACAGTCTGATTTCAATTGGCTCGATTGAGTTTGCTTGACCAGGTTGCCCTCGGCGCAAGATTTAAATTTTTGCGATTTTTTGGCTTTTACATGCAAGTGTTAAAGGCAGCTCATCTTCTTGATCAAAGTGGAAAAAAGAAATGACGCTAACAGCACCTAGCACGCCATAGCTCGTATTGGCTTGCATTTTTAGTTTTGTTTTTAATCTTGTAATGGCTAACTTTAAAAATAACAATCAAGCTAACCGCTACCGCGGCTAGCTATAACGTTATAGGTAATATTATTAACTAAATTAATTTAAAAAATATGGCACAAAGATTTTCACAAAAAGAAGCAATGATAGCATCATGGTATTTAATTTTATATATTGATGAAAAGCAAAAGGAAGTAGGGACAAACATCATCAAGGATAAATTGATGAAAAAGTATGATTTGTGGTCAACAATTGATTGGGACAGGTTTATAGAAAAGTGGACTAAATGGGTCCATGAGGATGGTTATGAAAAAATACTTAATCATTGTAAGAAAATACTAGATGATGCAGATTATTCTGTTAGAATTAAGACTTTAGCAGGTATGTGGGCAATCTCAGTTGATATTGGTGACAAGGAATGGTCTGATGGAGAATCAGAATATTATTTAGCAATGGAAAAGGCTTTGAATGTAAAACGTGAAGATGTTAAGGCTGAGTGGAGAAAAATATAAAACCTATAACAATGTGTAAATTGTATTAAAACACATTTTACACTCACCGTTATGGGTAAGTTTAACCACAAGAAAAACGGAGGATGCAGAAAATTCATTAAAGAGTAGGCAATAATTCTAAACTAAATAAAATGAAACAGATAATTTTAATAGCAATAATTACACTTTCCTTTGGTTTTGCTAATGCACAGATTAAGGTATATAAAGGCACTAGTTCTTTTTCGAGTGATGTAATTTGTAACCTAAACAACAATAAAGTATATAAAAAAACATCTAGTTTTTCATCAGATGTAATTTGCAATGTAAGTGGAAAAAAGATTTACAAAGGTACTAGTTCTTTTTCGAGTAATGTGCTTTATAATATTTCAGATGGGAAAGTGTACAAAGGAACCTCGTCCTTTAGTAGTGATATTGTAATGACCATAAAAGACAGCAAAATATACAACGGAACTTCCTCTTTTAGCAGTGATGTCATAGCAACAATAAAAAATGGAAAGGTATACACTGGAAACTCCAGCTTTTCCAGTGATATTCAGTTTTCCATTGATGGTTATGTGACCATTGAAGAATTTGTTGCCATATGGCATGCCGTTAAGTATTCTTATTAAGTTACAAACCAACCCATAACAGCAGCTAAACCACATTAAAACGTCAGCTTAGCTGCAAACCGTTAGCGTTAATTTAGAATAAGACAAACTTAATAAGGCAATGAGAAAGCTAGAATTTAATCCAACGATAATAGATTACAGTGAAGATGGATCTGATATGGAAACTATCGCAACAGGAGTAAAAAAATATGTTGCAAAACCAGAGCCCCAATCATTGAAAGATGCAATAGAAAAACTCTCTTTTGAGCAATTATACCAAGCTTTTGGTGCAAAGTATATACAATACAGAGAGCCCGAGTCATTTCCGGGATATTTTCCTGATCCATTATCTGATCTATATAATGAATTCCTTAAACCAATTGATAAAGCCAAAGGAATTGGACAAGCATACCATCTAATTTGTGAAAAAATTGCTATGGATTGGATGAATGAAAATATGAAAAAACGCTAACAACACCTAAACTGCATTAAAACGCAGTTTAGCTAGACCGTAGGTAATTATATCAATAAAAATCGTAAAATAATAGATCCATTAATAAAAGAAGTTTAAAAACATAAATTAACAATTAAAAATTATGAAAAATTGCGAATTTGATTACGAAATGTACCCAGACGGTATTTCTGAAGAGGTATATGACCTAGAACCTTCTGTTTGGGATAGAGGCTACTATTGTGAAACCGAAGAGGGTGTTTGGTATGAATTGTATGTGAATGAAACGATAAAATCAGATTATCCTACCATTGCTGAGGATTTTGATAATATTGATTCTATTTCCTACAACTTCAGAGGATTTTTTGGTTTGTGGCTGGGTGATTACGAAGAAAACTCACAAATAACATTTTTTGTTCCAAACGATGAAAAAGAATTCACATTTAATGAAATGACAAATATTTTTATTTGAAAGATTTTTAATCACTTTAATTAGCACTATTTACATATTGAAGATATAAAAAAAACAACATTTGCCAACAAAACCTAAACTGCATTAAAACGCAGTTTAGCCAAAACGTTATGCACAAGTGTAAACAACAACACAACTATAAAACAAACAGCAATGTCAATACAACATAAATTTTATCAGACAAGTTTTGGGAATGGATTTGAAACCCATAATTCCATTCTTGACATAACTCCATACAAACCAGAAGTGATGATTGTTGGGACCTTTAATCCCGACACCCCGAATGCAAATTATGCCGACTTCTTTTACGGCAGAAACTTTTTTTGGACAGCTTTTAAGAATTTGTTTAATCACAACGCGGTTGTCATTCCAAACAGAAGAATGCCACCAAATGGTATTCCGCCAGCCATACTTAATCCGACATTACCAGAGATATTTGATCTATGCATTAAATTAAAATTGACATTCTCCGACTTAATACTTGAAGTTTTACATAGCAATAATCCGAATTATCAACTTCTTCAAAATGACAATGTGATTTTTAATGGTGTAGAATATAATTTAATACAAGACGGACAGAACGGAATTGTTGGAGGACTGCAACAACTTAACGCATTAGGACAAGTTAATTGGAATACACAAAACATAATAAACTACTTATGCGTCAATCCACAAATCAAAACAATTTACTTCACAAGACGACCGACAGGAATTTGGGCAGCTCAATGGAATTTAATAGTTACTCACAATTGTATGGCAGGACGATTTACGACAAATATATTTACTCCTTCTGGAGCTGGCGCACCAGTTAATCGTTCAATGATTAGATTATTAAATCATTGGGTTCATAATAATAATCCAAACTTTGGGCAATTAGACAATAATTGGCTAGCAAATAATGGTGTTAACACAAATAATTTTTAAAATATGGGATTAGTCGAAAAATACCGCTGGGGTAACAACAACAATATACCAGCCTCTAATATTGAAATTGATAGTTTGTCAACCCTTGAGTCAATAAAGAGAAGGCAGGGTTGGATGATTGCTGCTCAAATAGCTACAGTTGTCGCTATAGCTGATCAAACAAAACAAACTACAGATGCCCTAAGGCTTGTTAATGACACACTACTTTCCATTGAAGATACTATTCAAAATGGGTTTGATTCACTCGAAACTAGTATAGAAAGATTAGAATCAAACTTAATTGAAAATTTAAGTGAGATTAAGTGGTATTTATTTAATGTTGACAAAAAGCTAGACCAATTAATTAATCTAGTTAAATTTTCAGGTGCAACAAAATCAGCAGAATACAATAAACAAGGATTCATTCTTTATAAAATAGGAAGTTTTAAAGAAGCAATTGGCCAACTAGAAAAGAGTTTAGCAGAAAACCCTCTAAATATTGAGGCTTACATCAATTTAGGCTTTGTCTATTTGAGACTGGAAAACCTTACAGACTCAATCAAAAATTTCGAATTAGCTTCTAAAATAATTAAAGAAGATTTTTCTTATTACGAAGAAATATCCTCTGAACAACTTAAAAAAACTGAAGTTTTTATCCTCGATAACTTATCGAATTTATATTCAATGCAAGACCAAAATCATCAATCAATAGAGTTGATGAATAAAATATTGAGTAAAGATATAGATAAGAAAACAGAGATATTAACTAAATACAAGCTGGCTAAATATAAATGTATCATTAAAGAATATGACGATGCATTAGAAATTATAAATGAACTCATAAATAACCAATATTTTGAGCCAGTTGCTTTAGCAGTTGCAAATCCTGAATTTAAAGAAATTAGCTCACGAATATTAGAAATATTACAAGTTAAACTAGAAGAAATTAAAAAATCTTTCAGTGGTGAAGAAAAGACTAAAAGTGATAAAATAAATTTACTAGACATCGACAACGAGTTTAAATCTGGACTGCTTAATTCAATAGAAAAATCTTTTATTGCAATTAAAGAAAGTTCTAATTATTCGATTTTGCTTACATCTGAATTCAAGGAATCATACAATGAATTTCTGCAATATTTAGATTTACTAGGTGAATTAAAACTTAAATCAGAAAAAGAATTGGAATCATCAATTCAGGATGTGAAAAAATTAGAAAGTATTGCAGAACTTAATAATATGATTGATACGAATTATGATGATAGTTTTGATGTATCTCAAATGTCTCATCGAATTTTACTAAGTAAAATTAAGATTAATGTTAAATCTGGCATTAACAAAAAAGTAAGTTCTTTTAATAGTGCTCAGAATGTTTATCAGAATGCAGAAGCGTTATTAAAAAAAGGACTGAAAATTATTACTTCCTTAAGCAATAACGAAATTATTGAGTACATAAATACAAAATTTAATCTATCTGCTTTAAGCATGAACTTGCTTCCTAAAATGACATTAAAAGAAAAGGAAACAACATTTGCAGACAAGATAATAAATGAATATTCTACAATAATTAGCAAATATAATGTTAAAGAAAAAATAGAATCCAATTCGTCCAATTCCAATTCTGATATAGGTGATGATGATGTTGTTAATGAATATGATGACGATGATAATATGATTGAAATTTTAGACATTGGTACAAACAAATTGGCTGTAGTAAAAAAAATAAAAGAAATTTTAGGTATTGATTTAAAAACTGCAAAAGATTTAGCTGATGCTGGGTTTTTGGGTGGGTATTCCACATCAAAAATGAAAGAATTAAGAAAATCACTTCTGGAGCTAGGGGTAGATTTAATGTAAACCATTTATTTATGAGCAATAATATGAAAAACATACTTGAATATAAATCTCTCAAAGTCGAAGCTGATAGATTGAAAATATCGGAAGTTCTGAACAAGGAACTTTTGAAGTTTAATTTTGAAGAAGATTATCTTAAAGAAGGTGATTTGCAAATAGAAAATGCATCAGAAATAACTTTTAATTCATGTGTAATCGAAAACTATACTGAAACACGAAGTATTAGTGAATCAAATAGGCCCAATCGTTCAGGCGTTCCTCAAGGCAGCAAAAGAATTTCAGAATTTAATGTGTGGGATTATAAATTATCATTTGATAAAGAATTTCAAAACTCTACAGATAATCATGATATTCTTGAGAGTCATCACGCTATAGGATGCGGTACTTGTAAGCAGCAAGGTAAAATAAGGTGTTCAAGTTGTAGAGGTGCGGGTGATGTAACTTGCAGTAGCTGCAATGGGAGAGGAGAAAAACAATGCGGTAATTGCAATGGAAGAGTAGATATTAAATGTTGGTCTTGTTCTGGAAAAGGGACTAAGGAAACAGGCTATGGTGAAAACAAAAGAACAGAACGTTGCTCCTCATGTTCTGGACGTGGATCAAATAAATGTACAAGATGCAGTAACGGTTTTATCACTTGCTCAACTTGTAGTGGTAACGGTAGGGTAACTTGTTATATTTGCCATGGTTCTGGAGAAGTAACTTGTTATCAATGCGATGGAAATAGAACTATGGATCATTTTTTCATAGTATCGGCTAACTTTATTAATTTATCCCAAACTTTATACTTGACTAATCCTTACCCTGGTTTTGATCAGAACAAATCAAAAACAGCTAATTTTAATACACAAAGTAAATTATTTGACATAAAAGAATCAAGATTTAAAGAAAGTCATTTTAATGATATAAAAACAAGTCCTTTTTATAGACAAATAACTTCGTTTTTTGATTTTACAAATAATGAGCGTACAAAATTAATTGCATCTAGAATAACATGTTTTGAGAATAAATATTTCGAAGTAATATTTAATTTTTATGGTGAAAAGTACACTCTTTTTCTAGATAAAAAACTTGAGAATTCTTACTATAATGGCAAAAAACCATCTGATCAATATGAGTTAGATTTACTTAAGAAGTCGCTAGAATCTTCTGATAAAAATGAACTAAGTGTTACCAAGAAAACTATTCAAAAATTAGCAAAGTATAACTTCATTAGTATATCCGAGAAAGAAATCATCAGCGCTATTGAGGATACTGAGAATATTTATGAAGCACATGATGATTATAAAAGCAAAAATTACACATCAGCAGAAAACACCTTAAGGCTGGTAAGTAACATCAAGAAAAGCGAAGATGATTTTGTTTTATTAAGAAAAAAAATAAATCGAGTATATTTTGTTAACACCTTAATTGTATGGCTAATTGGGTCGCCTTTTATTTTTTATTTACTAAAAGATAAAGCAAGCGATTTTGTGTTATTAAATGTATTCATTGCTGTTGGTATTTTACTTTTTAGTCTCTTGTTAAATAAAGGAATAAAAAACATACATTATGCAAGGTTCATTGTCATTTCTTTGTTAGGAGTACATTTTATATTAGCTAATAATTTTATTGATAAGGCAGGTGGGAAAATAGAATCTGAAGATGTTTATATTGAAAAATTTAACTCATTTAAAAAACAAAACTATGTTGTGTATTGTAGATTTGGTGAAGGGATGCTCGTTAATGAAGATTCAATAATAATTATAGAACCGACTGGAGCAGAAAAAAAGAATTTTTATCTCCCTAAAGGTAAGTTGTATTCTGCCTATGAGCAATACACATATGGAAATGGAAGTTGGGAAGGACAGGGAGAGTATGGTGAAAAATATTCAAAAGATATGATATATCTTGACATTGATGAAAATTCCTACAATAATTCTCAAGGTAGCTATAAGGTCAATGTAAATAAATCCGCTACGGGAGTGCCAATAGAAGTATACTATAAAGACATTATATTTGATGATGATGAAACTCAAATAGAAGTAAAATATATGCGGGATAATTTAAAAGATTTCAAGGAAAATATTATAAGTAGGACATTTCTAACTAAGTATGAATACAAAAGTCTAAAAGAAGGCATTAAAGATTTAACCAAAATTGAATAAAAAAAATCATAACAGAAACTGAAGTAAGAAAAACTATTGAAATTGGGACTAAATATAATGGTGGAATTATTATTCAATTAGACGAAACAGGTGAGCATGGAATGATAATGTCCGAAGCAGATTTAGGTTCTGGCGACTGGGATCAAGCAGTTTTATTATGTAAACAATATACTATTGAGAGTTTTGATGATTGGAGGTTACCCACTATTGAAGAACTTCATATTATATACGCAAATAAAAGCCTTGCAAATAATTTCGAGCAAAATTGGTATTGGAGTAGTACTGAAGATACCGAAAATTCTGACTACGCATTTCATTTAGGATTTATGTCTGGTGATGAAATGTCTATTCCAAAACAAGATGGTAAATTCATAAGAGCTGTCAGAAACTTTTAAAACAAAAAAACATGAAACACAATTACAAAAGTTGGAATTCCTTTTCCACAATAAAGGCGCTTATTAAATACGAAGATGATATTTTTATGTGTAGTCGAGTTTTTAATAAAAATTGGAAAAATAAAGAATATAATGAAGCATTTAAAGACGAAACATTTAAAACAGAAAGTATTTGGATTAATAATATGTCTATTGATGGTACACGACTTTCTGATTTAAAAGTAGAATATAGTAGAGTACCTCAAAATCTATATATAACCGCATTCATGGCACTTGGATTATTTGCGTTTAGTCATTTAACAAATAGTTTATTTATTTGGAATGGATTGATATATGTTTTATTGATAGTATGGGGCGCTATTCTGTATTTTATAGGGCAAACAATATTTTCATTCTCAGTAGAGGCAAATGGAAAAAAGTATTCTTTTGATTGTCGCTCTATGGGAAACGACCATGAGTTAGTAAAATTTGTTGAAGATCTAAAAAAAGAAATTGGATAAACACCAGTGCATAACAGCGGTTTTGCAAAATGTCGGGTTAAGTGCTTCTATGACAGTTTTATGCAAGGTTCAAGTTCAGTTTTTCAATTGAACATTTGTGCTGCAAAACCGCCACTTCGCAAAGCCGCGGACCGTTATGGGCAATTAATGAATTTAATGTGAAGAGTATGGCACCAAAAACTACTCATAAAAGAGTTTCGAATATCTTAAAATATAAATAATGAAAATAAACTTGATTGAAATTGATGGTAAAAGAGTTGAAGTTGCTGAAAAAGATTTTCCTGAAACAATGGACTGGTCTAAAGCAAACAAGGCCATTTCTGTTTTAGGAGAAGGCTGGAGATTTCCTACTATTAAGGAATTAAAGGAGATATATAAAGAAAGCGAGTTCTGTCGCAAAAACTTCAACTTTAACTTTGTTTCTCATTCTTATTACTGGGCAGGTAATTCTGTGGTTGATAATGAATCTGAAGAAAAAGCTGCGTTGTATTTTTCACCTTATGAACCAGACAGTCTAGCAGGATATTATAGAGATTTTGATAAATCTGGGTTATATGATGAAGGGTTTCGTGTAAGAGCAGTAAGGGATTTATGACAAATTTTATTTATTTAATAGATATATTTAAACCAGCCCATAACAAAATCTAAACTGCATTAAAACGCAGTTTAGCTAAACCGTTATGTGAAAATTTAAAAACCAGAATATGATAACAAACGCAGACTACAATTATCCTCTAGGAATACCAGGGGGATATTTCAACGGAAGGGCAGTTCCCTTATTTCCTGATTATTTGCTAGATTATCATGTTCATTTCATGAGGTACATATACTATATGTGCATAATGAATGCGCAGGGTAATTATCCGAATGAATTATCAATTGAGGAAATACTTAGAGAATTTGAAATAAACAAAGAAAGAAAATGCAAACTAAAGATCAAAAAAATTTTGATATGCGAGGCTCCTCCACCAACTGTATTAAATTACTTTTATAATCCAGCATCACAATGGACGGCAGCAGGACGACCTGGAGTTGGAGGAACCGCATTTACTGGAGCAATTCAGACTGCACTTTTTGGAACAACATTTTTTACGACTAAGCTTGACTTTTTAATGGAGTGTGCTCGTGAAGGCTTTTTGCTTTTAGATTTGTTTCCATATGCTATCACATACACTGCAAGGGTAGGTACAAGATATCGTAATGCTTGTATTAGTGCTTTGGGAGCAGGTCCTGCACCATGCCCACACAACATTTTAAACACATTGAATTATCTAATTGGTTGTATTGAAAAAAGAATTGCTTTTGGTTTTGCATTAAAAAGCTTTGGTAATGTAATTATAACCGATGCTGTTTCTATGGCTAATTTCAATGCTTGGTGCTTGGCAAATGGGATAACATTGAACCCTCCAGGCCCTTTAGATCAAATCAGAGTTGCACCACCACCAGTGCCAAATGCTTCTAATTACTTAAGGGTTTGCGGTAGAAATGGTTTATTTGGCCCATGTCCAGTTTTATTAAATTTAGCAGGATTTTAATTCCATATCTTCACATAACAGCGTGTAGGCAGGCGCAACACTAGGCAACATCGCCTACACGCAAACCGTTGGCAAACATTTAAACTTAATAATTTTAAATATAAATATGGAGACAGTAAAAATAGGCAAACAAGAATGGTCAACAGAAAACTTGAATGTAGACTATTTTAATAATGGCGATGAAATACAGCAAATAGAGTCCGCAGCAGACTGGTTGATGCATCTAAAAGAAAAGAAGCCTGCTTGGTGTTATTATGAAAATGACGCTTCCAATGAAAAAAAATATGGTAAGCTTTATAACTGGCATGCAGTAAATGACCCTCGCGGCATAGCACCCAAAGGTTACCACATACCTTCAGATACAGAGTGGACAGAATTAATCGACTACCTTGATGGTGTGCCGGCCAATCCAAACGATGTAATTGGATCTGGAACCATTGCCGGACCAAAAATGAAGAACGATAGCGGATGGAATAATTCCGAAAATGGAACGAATGATAGCGGTTTTTCAGCTCTTCCAGCAGGTAAACGTAGTGGATTTGATGGAAATTTTGCCAACATCGGTGAGACAGGCTATTGGTGGAGTTCTACCGAGGACTACAAAACTAAAGCATTTGGAAGGGTTTTATTGCCTAATACTCGCTATGGTATTAAAGAAGGTCGTATATATAAAGAAACTGAATTTAAAGAGAGTGGGTTTTCTGTTCGTTGTCTCAGGGATTGATAAATTTGATTAGTGACCACACATTAAAATATAAAATTTTGAAAAAAATTAGTGAAGGACTTTTAGTAGAAATAGATATTTCAGATTTAGTTTGGGATGAACAAACTGACGGCACATATGAATATGCGGTTGATAAAATAGATGCATTTATTGATGAAATTAGTGATTGCAATAAAATTATACCACATAATTTTAAGGAAGTTAATGCTCCATCAATTTTGATCTCATTGAAAAATAAACTTATAAGCCATGTTGATTTCAAAGCTGAAGATTGGGATGAAGATGCAATGACTTTAAGCCTGTTTTTAGTTCTTGATTTTACAATTGCTGAAGATATTGACACGTATTTTTTGACAGAGCACGCCAATAAAACTATTTCTTGCTATTTCCCAAACGATGATAAAATAGTTTTCCAGTCATATAGTTATGGTTCTTATGGTGATTTTATGAACGGATTCTATAATCCAAGCAAAACAAAGTCGCAAGAAGACTACACTAATTATAGCGGTGACGCTCAAAAGCACACGTTATATAACAAAGCAAAATCAATTTTAGTTAAGTAACAAGGCTGAAGACTATGAAAAAAAGAATATTTTGAATAGATTCGAATAGTACATTAAGTGTTCCCAAGTGATTATGTTATTAGAACGGGTTCTACATCAAAGGAAAAACTAAACAAATGGCTAAAATTAAATTTAC
>Ga0075475_10000848_pt1 | contig 14646 bp, 12 predicted proteins | sample DEB08_DNA_10_FD_76342 | JGI IMG/M metagenome (GOLD analysis project Ga0075475, IMG submission 76342) | Aqueous microbial communities from the Delaware River and Bay under freshwater to marine salinity gradient to study organic matter... | ecosystem: Environmental > Aquatic > Marine > Coastal ... | reverse complement strand
AAGGCATTGGAACGTGATCTTGCCCGCAGCGAAAAACTGCTGCGCAAGATTTTCGACACGACACCGGAAGCGGTGTCATTGATGGATACAACCACCGACACCTATCTCGACGTCAATACCGGCTTCGAGGCACTGACCGGCTGGGCCAGGGATCAAGTCATCGGCCGAACGCCAGCCGAGCTCAATCTCTGGTGGGATCTTAATGAGCGCAACGAACTCGCAGCAATCGTCGAGCAGCACGGTCAGATCCGCAACTTCGAGGCGTCCTTTCGCAGGAAAGATGGCCGCCGGGTTGTAGGCCTGCTGTCTCTCTCTGTATTTCAGATCGAAGGGCGCGTTTACAACCTCGGCAGCTCTCGAGACATCACCGCGCTCCGCGAGGCGGAGGCAGAGAAAAAAGCGGTTGAGCAGCAGCTGTTGCAGGCTCAGCGCATGGAGTCCCTTGGCACACTTGCCGGCGGCATCGCCCACAACTTCAACAACCTGTTAATGGCAATCCAGGGCAATGCCTCGCTGCTCGAGCTGGAGCTGGGCAATCGCGAACGCAGCCTGGAATACCTGCGTAGAATCGACAGTCTCATTGACGATGCAGCCGGGCTGACGAGTCAGCTGCTGGCCTTTGGTCAGCCCGGTCACGCCAACCAGGAAACCTTTCTCATCTCTGACCTGATTTCAGAGCAGGTCACCATGTTCGGTCAGACCTACCCGGGTGTGACTATCCAGCTTGAAGACAAGGCCCGACAAGCTGCCGTCAAGGGCAATGCCAACCAGATCAGCCAGGCGCTACTTAACCTGCTGCTCAACGCGCGCGACGCCATGGCCGGTGGCGGTAATATTGCCGTACGCCTCGAAATGGCCGACGTCAGCGAGATCGATGCGGCACGCTGGGGGATCGACAGCGGTTCCTATATCACGCTAAGCGTCAGGGACGACGGACCCGGCATGAGCCCGGAGATTCAGGATCGTGTATTTGAGCCCTTCTTCTCAACCAAACCGACCGGTCGCGGCACGGGTCTCGGACTGGCATCCGTTCACAGTATTGTCAGCAGTCACGGCGGCAGAATCACCATCGAAAGTACGCCGGGCAGTGGTGCAACCTTTCACATGCTGCTCCCATCCACACAATACTTCAGTGAGGAAACCACCGATGGACACGCAGCGGTCAGCAGCGGTACTGAAACCATCCTGATCGTCGATGATGACGTGAACGTGTTGAATGCCACATCAATGCTGCTGCAAAGCATGGGACATAAAACCCTCGAAGCCACTGCCGGTACGGAGGCGGTCAGCCTGCTGCAGGCGAATCCGGAGATTTCCGTCGCCATTCTCGACATGATCATGCCCGGTATGGATGGTGTCGAAACCAGCCATGCGATTCGCAGCATTAAGCCTGATATCAAAGTGCTGCTTTCTTCCGGCTTTCACGAACGTGACAACCAGAAACTCAAGTCCGACTTTGACGGTTTTCTGAACAAGCCATTCCGTCGCGAGGAACTTGCGGCAGCGATCAGCGAGCTGCGCAAAACGCCGCCATAATGACTCGCGGCGACCCAGGGCCGCCGCGACCTAACTGCTAGATCGAAACGACGATCTTTCCGAAATGCTTCTGTGCTGCCTGGTGCTCAAAGGCCGCCTTCAGCTGATCCAGCGGGAAGGTATCACTGATCACAGGTTTGATGTTATTCGCCTCAATCGCCCGCACCATATCTTCCTGCTCCTCTTTTGAGCCAACGGTAATACCGTGCAGACAGATATTCTGCGAGAACAACTGCGCAGTCGGTACTTCACCGGCAAAACCGGCCAGCACACCGATCAGTGAAATATGACCACCAATGCGACAGGCTGTGATGGACTGGCCCAGCGTACCGGCACCACCGATTTCAACGACCTCATCAACACCGCGACCGCCGGTGAGCTCTCGCGCCTTCACGCCCCAGTCAGGCACTTCCTTGTAGTTGATCAGGTGGTCAGCGCCCAGTTCTTTCAATCGGGCGAGCTTCTCCTCGGATGAAGACGTCGCGATGACTTTGGCGCCTGCGGCTTTGGCAAACTGCAGCGCAAAGATTGAGACGCCGCCAGTACCCTGGGTCAGGACCCAGTCCCCGGGTTTGATCTGCGCCTTACTCATCACGGCACGCCAGGCCGTCAATGCAGCACAGGGCAGCGTTGCCGCTTCCGCCATGGAGTATCCCACGGGGACGCAAGTGAATGCCGTCGCCGGCATCGCCACCAGCTCGGTCGCAAAGCCATTGGCATGATCACCCGGCACACCGGTCAGGCAGCCGAGGTCCGGTTCGCCCCGGTCCCAGTTCGGGAAGAAGAGTGACACCACTGCATCACCCAAACCAAACTGGGTAACGCCCTCACCCAGCGCAACGACTTCACCGGCACCGTCTGACATCGGAATCCTGCCATCTTCGACCGGCAGCATGCCGGCGACGACCGCAAAGTCATGGTAGTTCAGGCTGGACGCTTTGATACGCACCAGGATCTCACCCGGTCCGGGCACTGGATCCTCGCGTTCGACGATCTGGATGTTATCGAGGCCACCCGGCTTCTTCACTTCGGCTGCTTTCATGGAAACTTCCTGCAATCAATTTGCACGGCAACATACATGATGCGCGTCGAGCTGACCAGCGTGTTCAGCAGGAGAGCGACTCGCAGCTGATTGACTGACGGATCTCCCCTGGAGATCTATTCCTCCGGGGGCAGTTCGATGCCGAATTCCGCCAGCACTTCCTCATTGTGGGCGCCGAGACCGGGCGGGGAACCATACAGGCTGGTGGGCGTCTCGGTGAACTTGATAGGGCTGGCGGCAAGGGTAATGTCAGGATTGTCGCCCCCCGGCGCACAGGATTCCAGCATCTGCCGCGCTGCAACGTGCGGGTCGGCGTAGATGTCGGACATATCCTGCACCGGGCCTACCGGTATGCCGCCATCCAGCTTATCCATGATTTCCTTGCGGGTGTGACGCATCGTCCAGACGCAGATCTGTTCTTCCACCCAGTCCACATGTTCGAGCCGGGCCTTGTTGCTGGCACTGCGCTCATCGGTCATCAGGTCAACCCGGTCCATCGCGGCACAGAGCAGATCCCAGTGATGCGGCTGGGCAACCGCAATGGCAATCCGCCCGTCTTTCGCCGGAAACAGGTCAAACGGGTAGAGCGTCATGGCCCGCTGCAGGCCAGCCGGATTCGGTTTTCCGGTGAAGCCGAACTGGGCAACCGCACTTTTCTGAAATGCCAGCATGGCATCGTACATCGAGACATCCAGGAACTGACCTTTGCCCCCGTCCCGGGCATGGTGAATCGCTGACACAACCCCGAGCGCCATCAACGTCCCAGGAAAAATATCCGCAATGGCCGGCGTCACCAGGCCATCATTGGCATGTACCAGGCCACCGAAACTCTGCGCCGCGGCATCGAGCGAGGGCCAGTCAGCGTAAGGGCTTTCACCCGTCCTGGGGTCACCGAAGCCACGCACGCAGGCATAGACGATGCCTGGGTTTCGTTCCGCGATGACCTCGTAGCCAATACCAAGGCGATCCATCACGCCCGCTCGCATGTTCTCGACGACAGCGTCGGCCTGATCGCAGAGCCTCAAGAATATCTCCTTGTCCCGCGGTTGTTTCAGGTCAAGCCTGACGCTGCGCTTGTTGCGATTCACCGCCGCAAACGGGGCGCCGAAATCCGTACCGGCCTCCCGGTCTTCATAAGGGCCGGCATAGTCGGGCAGAAAGGGCGGTATATTGCGATAACCATCGCCCAGTGGCGGCTCGACCTTGATGACCCGCGCGCCGAGATCCGCCAGCAGACCTGCACCGAAAGGTCCCGCCAGTGCGCGGGTACAGTCAACTACGGTCAGGTCCTGGAGGGGCCCGGTCCGAGCCTGCTGCGTCATCGGGTGTTACTGGCGAAAACTGCTGTCGACCCGGTCCAGCTTACGGAGCCAGGCTGGCCACGCAATCGGGTCCACCGAGCCGTCAAACAGACCTGTAGACTGCTGCGCCGCTTTTTCCGGTGCGCCCTGGGGCGGCATGTTCACATTGCCGCTGGCCAGCGCCTTGACCTGCATCGTACAGGCACGCTCAAAATAGAACATCGCCATGAAAGCAGCATTCGCTGTCGGTCCCACCGTCAGCGTGCCGTGATTGCGCAAAAGCAGAAACTGCTTGTCACCGAGGTCGGCAACAATCCGTTCGCGCTCATCCAGGTCCAGTGCGACACCCTCATAATCATGGTAGGCAATCTCGCCCAGCTGCATGGCATGCTGGGACAGCGGCATGAGGCCGTCCGCCATGGCGGAGACAGCCACACCATCGTCGGTGTGCAGATGCATGACAAACATGGCGTCTTCGCGCGCCATGTGAACAGCAGAGTGAATCGTGAATCCGGCAGGATTGATCTCGTAGGGAGACTCGATCACTTTTTCGCCTTCGACGTTGACCTTCACCAGGCTCGAAGCCGTTATCTCGTCGAAGCAGAGTCCCAACGGATTGATCAGAAAGTGATGTTCCGGGCCAGGAACCCGCGCCGATAGATGGGTGAAGAGAAAATCATCCCAGCCATGCAGTGCGACCAGCCGGTAAAGTGCGGCGAGATCGACCCGCTGCGCCCATTCCTCATCTGAAACCTCTGCCTGCAGATCCTGTTCAACCATGACAGTCATAATGTTTGCCCTCTCTTTTGGAGCCGGCAGTATAGCACCCGTCATTGCGGCAGCAGCCAGTATCCCTGCTAGACTAAAAGCGCAGCAACAAGGGGCAATAATACAGTCATGTTAAAGCTTTACGATTTTCCGGGGGCACCAAACCCCCGCCGGGTCAAAATCTTCCTTGCCGAGAAGGGCATCGAGTACGAATCCATTCATTGCGACATCACGAAACTGGAACAGAAGCAGGACTGGTTTCTGAAGATGAACCCGAGCGGCAAGATTCCGGTGCTGGAACTGGAGGATGGCAGACACCTCGGCGAGTCCGTGGCGATCTGCCGCTACCTCGAGGCGATCTGCCCTGAACCAAACCTGTTCGGCCAGGACCCATTCGAACTCGGCCACATCGAAATGCGCAATCGCCAGATTGAACTGGAACTCTGGAGCCAGGTTGGCACCTCCTGGGTCAATGGCCCGATTGTCAGTCGCGCCGGCCGATTCACACCCAACCTGGCCGCGAAAGAAACCAGCGACAGGAACGTCAGGAAGTATTACGAACGTCTCGACGCAGAACTGGAAGCCAACCCCTACCTTGCTGGGGAACGATTCACCGTAGCTGACATTACACTCCTCACAGCCATTGATTTTGCGGCTTCACTGGTCGACCTGAAACCCGAAGATAACCTCGCACAACTCTGGCAATGGCATGCACGAGTCAGTGCACGATCGTCGGTGTCCGCCAGCTAGCCACCGGTTATTCGCTTTTCATGCTGCAACACGGCTTCGTAGTTGGTTGCAGTAAAGACATTCCGCGACCGATCGACATCCACCAGGACCACGTACAGACACGGAATCAGGAACAGTGTGATCCCGGTGGCGAAAAGAATGCCAAAGCCCAGCGAGACAGCCATCGGCAACACCATCTGCGCAGTGAGGCTGGTCTCCAGCAACATCGGCAGCAGACCAAAGAAAGTTGTCAATGATGTCAGCAAGATAGCCCGGATCCGCTGGGTACCTACCTGTACTGCCGCGTTTTCCAGGTCCATGCCTTCATCCACGCCACGATTGACGAAATCCACCATGATCAGGCTGTCGTTAACAACCACGCCTGACAGGGCAACAATGCCGAACACAGAGAGGAAACTGAACGGCAGGCCAAGAATGATGTGGCCAATCAGTGCCCCGATCATGCCAAACGGGATCACGCCCATGATGATCAGGGGCTGCAGGTAGGACTTCAGCGGAATCGCCATCAAGGCGTAAATGGCAAAGAGGGTGATACCCAGCATGTACATCAGTTTCTGGACAAACTTCTGTTCCTCCTTACTGGTGCCACCGAGCTCAAGTTTGACGTCGGGATATTCCTCTCGCAGCTGCTCAACAAACCCCTCTTCAATGGCAGCCACCACGAGTGTCGGTTCTACCCGGTCAAGGTCCGCATTGGCCGTCACAATGACGGCACGCCGCGCATGAACGCTGACATCATGTCGATGGACGGTCGGACGTATCGACTGCTCGGCATCGGCATGGTGTTTGGTGCTGCGCTCGCCAGCCTGCCGCCAGACTGGCAGGCTTACGGCGTTATCCTCGCACTGATGGTGACCCCTGCCATCACCTCGATGATTGCTTTTTATGCTTCCATCCTCGAGTGCCTGAACCCACTGAAACTTTTTGGCTTCATGACGCACATGGGGATTACCTATGTTGCACTAAGACTCGTCGGCAACTCCGGCATGTTGATCATCTGGTATTTCGTCCAGCGTGGCAGTGAAGTCTACGACACACCCGGCGGGCTGTTGATCATGGTCACCAGCGGCTGCTACCTGGTACTCACCATGTTTCGCGGCACCGGTGGCCTGCTCCACCTGCGCCACCGGGAGCTCGGCATCGACACTGACTTCAGCAGCGAGCGAGCAGAGCGTGCGCGCGAGAAATGGCGCGAGAAGGAACATCGCAAACTGGCTATTCGAGTAAGCAAACTGGTCAGGAAAAATGAGCTCGCACGAGCAAAAGCCCTACTCTCAGCCTTTATCGGGGACAATGATTGGGCCGACAGCCAATTGATCGAACAGGAACTCTCCCAACTGATGAATCCTGAATTGATGGCACAGTTACAGCTCGGACCCGGTTCAACCCAGACGTGAGTTCTAGCCGCCGTCAGCTACACTTAATGTTCGCAATCGCAGATAATCGCTGCCTCGCAGCAGCAACACGAGTTTGTCTTACCTGGATTTGGCCGGACTGAATGAGGTCGAAACTGGCTATCGTGCTCATCGCAACAGGATTAACGCTGAAACCCTGATATGGAAAGAAAGTACATTCCTCATATCGATGGATTGAGAACCATCGCTGTCATATCAGTGTTTCTCTTCCACCTGGATATTCCAGGGATCATTGGCGGTTACCTGGGCGTGGACGTTTTCTTCGTTATCAGCGGCTACCTGATTACGAAGATTCTCAAGGAAGGCGCGGCATCAGGCAGCTTCTCATTCTCCAGTTTCTACGCCCGTCGAGTCCGGCGGCTGTTCCCCGCTCTGATCGTTATGACCGTCCTTTGTCTTCTGGTCGGTGTCGTGCAACTAAGCCCAACTCGCCTGGTGGAACTGTCAACCAGTGGCATCTTTGCACTGTTGTCGGTTTCCAATTTCTATTTCTTCTTCAACAGTGGCTATTTCGATGCCGCGGCAGAAACCCAGGTATTCCTCCACACCTGGTCTCTGGCCGTGGAAGAACAGTTCTACCTCATCTGGCCCATCATGATTTACCTGCTGGTATCTCATGTTGCCGGTAGAGGACAGCTGATCTTCATCATCGCTCTCTGCCTGATTGGTACTCTACTGAGTGCCTGGGCCACCGCGTTCGATCCTTCCATGGCGTTTTATATGATGCCATTCCGCACGGTCGAATTTGCGCTGGGCGCCCTCCTCTGTTGGCTGCCCAGCCTCAATCTGAAAAGGTGGCTGGCCGAGCTGGTTTCCGCCGCTGCACTCGGCGCCCTGGTTTTGTCGTTTATGTTGATCCAGGGTGACGACAATTTCCCCGGGACCGTTGTGCTCATACCGTGCATTGCTGCGTCGGCTCTCATCTACTTCGGACATCAATCCAGACTCGTGGAAGTGACGTTGAGCAATGGGTTGTCGACATATTTCGGCAGGATCTCTTACTCACTCTATCTCTACCACTGGCCTGTCATCCTGTTTTACGAAAACTACACGATGAAACCGCTGGCACCGACTGACCAGCTCATCATTTTCTGCGTCGCTACCGCACTCGCGATCATGTCCTATCACTTCGTCGAGAAACCACTGCGAAGACCCAGTTCTTTCTGGCCAGACAACAAGCGCGTCGCACTGGTGTTTTTCTCAGGCGTCGCTATTGTGACGGCCGGTTTCTACTACCTGGTGCAAGAAGACGGACTGCCTCAGCGAGTGCCGGAGAAATACCTTGCAGCCATTGCTGACGTCGAGGGAGAGAAAACCAGGCGGTTCGACCTGTATCGAGCAATGTGTGGCCAACGGGGCTGGCCGAAATGTGAGGATCTTTCAGACAACCAAAAAAACGTGGTTATTCTCGGTGACAGCCATGGACCCGACGCCTTGAACATTCTCAAACCCTTCTGGCCTGAAGCGCACTATGTCCTGATGTCAGAAAACGGATGTCCGCCGATGACAAGGACGTCCTTTGAGAGGCTGGTGACGAAAAAAGCCAGGCACTACGAGTCTTGCGAGCGCAGAACCGAGAACCTTGCAAGCGCAGGCTTTTTCGAGAAAGTCGACATTCTCGTGCTGTCGGCGCGATTCACGTGGTACACCCCGGAGCAGCTCGACCGGTTCTTAACAGAGACGAATCTGCCAAACCACACCAAGCTGATACTGTTCGAGCAGGCGCCTTCTTTTACTACCGACATCCCAGATATCGTCTTCAGCTTTGCCAAGCCTTCTGGCCTCGAGCGCTACGCTGCTGAGTTTATCGAGCCAACAACCTGGGACTCCAGGACTGCGCTGGAGGAAGTAGCAAGGAAATGGAATGCAACACTGCTGCCCAAGGCCAGTTTCTTCTGTGAACAGGAGACCGGCGAATGTCGCCTGTTCTATGGCGAAGAAAACAAGCTGTTAACCTACGACCGGCACCATATGAGTGTGGCCTCAGCCTATGAACTCGGCGCTTACCTGAAAACAAAACACCCGGACCTGATCCACAATTAAGACGAAGGGGCCAGCACTGATCTAACCCTGTCTTACGACGTAGAACAGGATGTGACAACACTCTACCTGCTGACCGATGATCTGCGCCTGGCAGACAACCCTGCACTTGCCGCCGCGGCGAGAGACACTGCCCTGGCCGTGGCCTGCTGCATTGATGAATCACTGTTCACCCGCGATAAGTTTGGCTGCCAGGGCATGGGTCCGCTCCGCTGGCAGTTTCAGCGTGAGTCCCTGCTCGACCTGACCCAGAGCCTGGCAGAGCTGGGTCACACCCTGCATATCCTCCGTGGTTCACCCCAGGAGGTTTATGCCGACATTCTCCAGAATCACCGGTTCGACCGGGTTGTCCGGGCCCGGGGGCACGAATTTGGTCGAATCACCTGGTGGCAGAACCTCAAACGCCGCTTTCCCGGCATCGAGTTTGTTGAGGTGGATGCGAGCACGCTGTACGGCGTCGATGACGTCAGCTCGGCGGATTTTTCCGGCAGCTTCTCAGCCTTCAGGCGACAACTGGGTGAAGCACCGCTGCGCACCCTGGTACCCACACCTGCGACATTGCCGGCACCGGTAGAGCTGGAAAGTGAGCTGATCGTTACGCCCGAACCCGGCGATATCAGCGGAGGTGCGCTTGCTGGCAATCAGCACCTGGACTCCTACTTCGCGACCAGGGCGGCATCCACTTACAAGGAGACGCGCAACCAGCTCGAGGGTGAATCGTTCGCGACAGGGTTCTCGCCCTACCTCGCTAACGGCTGTCTTTCACCCGTACAGATCGCGAATCGCCTCAAAACCTACGAGCAGGATCATGGCGCCAACGATTCTACTGAGTGGATACTGTTCGAACTGCTCTGGCGCGAGTTCTTCCGGTGGTATGGGAGACAACATGGCGAGAAGCTGTATGCCTTCGCCGGAATCAATGGACAACGACCACTGACAACGTTCTACCAGGATCGCTTTAATCGCTGGCGTGACGGCAACACGCCATGGGATATCGTTAACGCCTGCATGCGGGAACTGAAGCAGACGGGGCAACTAAGCAATCGCGGCCGGCAGATCGTGGCCAGCTGTCTCGTCAATGAACTCGGCCTGGACTGGCGCTGCGGTGCCAGTTATTTCACGCAGCAGCTCATTGACTACGATCCCTGCAGCAACTGGGGCAACTGGCAATACATTGCCGGGGTCGGTGCGGACCCGCGTGGCGGCCGCCACTTCAACCTTGATAAACAGGCCGAACTGTGGGACCCCGATCAGCAATACCGTTCACGTTGGTGCGAGGGCAAGGCGGCGTCGACAATCGACAGCTTCGATTACTATGGCTGGCCGCAGGATGCGGCGGCGCCATGAGTCACCGCAAGCCTCATCTGCCAGAGAAAATCTGTGCCGTCTGCGACCGGCCTTTCAGCTGGCGCAAGAAATGGTCCCGGGACTGGGACAAGGTTCTTTACTGTTCGGAGCGCTGCCGACGCCAGAGGCGCAGCACATAGGCCAAAGCCGAGACGAACCTGAGACGCTACGGTCGAAGCTAGTGGGAAGGCTCATCACCCCGAACCAGTTCAGAGAGTGATTCACGCGTAAATTCATACTTTGCCAGGCAGAACTCGCAGTCCACGGTGATCACATCATCCTCTTCAAACAGGTAGTCGAGCTGCTCCGAGCCCAGCTCCGCGATGGACCGGGCTGCCCGCGCCGCACTGCAACTGCACTCAAACATGACCTGCCGCTGATCAACCAGCCGCACCGGGTCCTGCACGTAGAGTCGGCCAAGCAGCGCCTCGCTGTTCAGATTGAGCAGTTCTTCAGCCGTGACCGACTGACCCAGAATCGCCAGGTGCTGCCACTGGTTTTCACGTTCAGCCTGATCGGTGATCAGCTGTGGTGGCAACTGTTGCAGCAATATACCGGCAGCCTGGTCTTCCGAAACCGCCAGTGACAGACGTGTGCCAAGTTGTTCAGACTGGGCAAAGTAAGCCTCAATACAGCCAGCAAACGTGTCGGCCAGCAAAGGCACGATACTCTGATAGCGCTCACCACCTTCTGGTTCTACCGTCATCACCAGCGTGCCGTCCTGCAGCAGTGTGTGGAAGTCCTCATTGAAATCTGTGACGTCGGGGCTCAGCCGGGCAATGCCCCGCACCTTGCCCTCGTTGGACGTTTCCACCATGGCGAGGGGTACCTGGCCCTGGCTCCTGACCTGGAGAATCAGTCTGCCTCGATACTTGATCGTACCGCTCAGCAGGACCACCGCGACCAGCATTTCGCCGAGCAGATTTCTCACCGGCGCCGGGTAGCCGTGTGCTGCCGTCATATCCCTGTATGCCTGGGTAACGTGCACCAGTTCGCCGCGCACATCGGTGCCGTCGAACAGGAAGCGTTGGTTGATATCTGCCGGCATAGGTCTCCGATTCGTCTACATCACAGTGAACGGTATTAAGAATCATTCTAAGGCTATTTGCTAGAATCAACTGGCAGCAGCAAGAGAGATGGGAGCGGATATGCTCAACATGGATTTCTCCCGGCGCGTGGTTATCGATACCGGCCAGACTGACTGGGTGAAGAGCCCCAAAGCAGGGGTCTGGCGTAAACCGCTGGCACGCGAGGAAGCTGAACGTGGACATGCCACCAGCATCGTTCGTTATGACGCCGGTGCGCGGTTCTCGTCCCATGATCATCCGCTGGGAGAGGAGATCCTGGTCCTCAGCGGAACGTTCTCTGATGAAACCGGTGACTTTCCCGCAGGAACCTATTTCCGTAACCCACCGGGATTTCGCCACGCCCCGTTCAGCGAGCCTGGCTGTCTGATTCTCGTCAAGCTTCACCAGTTCCAGCCAGATGACAGCGCACGCATCTGCATTGATACCAACACCGCCGCCTGGCGCCCTGGCTCGCCGGAGATGCTGCCACTACATCAACATGGCACAGAAACGGTTGCCTTACTTCGTTTCGCCGCGGGCTCTCGCGTGCCAAACCATCAGCACAAAGCCGGGGAAGAAATGTACATTATCTCAGGTCGACTGACTGACGATGCGGGTAGCTACAGCGCGGGTACCTGGATCCGCAATCCTCCAGGCAGTGCCCACAGCATCAATGCCGAAGAAGATACGGTTGCCTGGATAAAAGCCGGCCATCTCCAATGAATTCAGGCGAGGCCTGAATCAGAGAGTCGGCGCAGGTACCGCAGCAAGCGCTTCGACGCGCTCGTAAAAAGCAATCCGCCCGATTCCCCTGCGGTGATCATCAACAATCACGACACCACCATGTGGCAGCAGGGCAAGCCCTTCCGGCTGCCTATGCCGCTCCGGCGGCAGCTGGTATGCATTGACCGAGGAATCCTGAGCACTGACACGCAAGAGCAGATGGCGATCAATCATCCACCAGGCATCTGCCGTCAGGTCGATCGCTGTTGGCTGGGGCTGACCGCTCCCGGGAAGCGCTTCCGCAGCGAGGTTTAATGCCGTGGTAACTGCGCCAGTCTCAATATCGAAACGGAACACAACAAGCTGACCCTGGTACTGTCCATCGAGCGACGTTTTGCAGGGCAACAGCAAGGCCCCATCTCCATAAGCCAGTCCCTCTATTTCGCAGATCTGCTCAAGACCGGTCTCGAGCCGAACCGCCTCAAAAAGCTGACCGGTCGCATCCAGGTCCACATTCTCGATGAGAAAAACCGCACCGGTGCTGTTGACGAGATAGATATCCGTGCCGGCGAGGGCAATCCCTTCCAGGTCTTCGTCAATGGGCGGTGAGCCGATTGCGCCAAGCTCCACGACTTCACGTGCCGCCAGTGCAATCCGGTAAATGACACCGGCTTCATCGCTGTGTGCAAGCACCGTGTCCTCGTCTATGACCGCGAGCCCGGACGCTTCATTCAGGTAGTCAGGCAGGTACCACTGGTTGTCAGCGAGCGGCGCCGCTGGTTGCCGGTCAGCGGCAAAGTAAACCAGCAGGCCGGTCATCGTGACCAGCACCGAGCCCAGCAGCCACTTCAAGAACCGGCTTCCGGATTCGGCGTTTCCGCGGGTGTCTGCCCCGGTTTGAACAACGTATCGTTGTAGGGGTAAACAACATTCAGGGCAAACATGATGGACCCCGCAAACTCGGTCATCTCACCCCGTTTCGAGTGATCGATCAGCAGTTCAACAACTGCAACGATAACGAGGTAGCCAATGATGTGATAGTTCCGGGGCATGGGTGCCGCGATGGCATCAAAGAAACGGGTGACTGCGGGCTGTCGACGGTACAGCGGCGTTGCAACGAACAGGTAGATCAACAGAGCAAGGGCCAGACCCGTACCGAATATCAGCTTGTTGAGCTTGACCTCCTCGCCATCAATCTCGATCACGAGGTTGTGCAGGCCGATTTCACCCTGGGCATTGTTCTCTTCGAAGAACTCCGGTGTCTCCAGCCCAAAAATTCTCTGCCCCCAGGAAATCTCTTCACCCGCACCGAACAGGCAGAACGCACCAAGCAGGAAAGTGACAAACAGAAACAACGGTGAGCGTTCACCCCGCAGCTGCATGAAACGACGAAAACAGACCGTCATGGCAGCCAGCAGAACGATGACAGTGACCGACTCGACGAAACCATCTTCGACCACCAGTGAATAACGAAAAGCCTCAGGCTCCACCCGCGAGATGTAAACCGCGTAAGCCAGGAAGACGCCGATAGTGATCAGGGCACACACCTGAATAACTTCACCGGATGGCCAGCGCCAGCGCAGGTGCTCGCGGCCAGCCCAGAGCATCGCTACCGCCAGCAGCAGTGCTACCGGGTCGACGAGATAGTCCCATTTGTTGTCGGCTGGCAAAACGCCGAACAGGTATGCCAGCAAGACAATCGCGAGCCAGCCCGCCAGCAGGAAGGCACGAAACCAGGCCGCAATCGCCAGTATCGTCAGGAACACCGGGATAAGCACAACCGCGTGTTCGCCGTGCTCGTAGAAGCGCAACTCGATCAGCCCAAGTCGGGTGGGCAGAGACAGCAGGCCGGCGATCAGGACGATGACCGCCGCGGCGACGACCTCGGCACTGGGTCGCGTTAAACCAGCCATACCTTGCCTGATCGACACCACGACAAAATACAAAACCCAGACGACGCTGGTCACTGATATCCAGCCCAGCCAGTCGGCAACATTCATACCCGCCACCCCCGGCTATCTTCGGTTTGCAGACAGCTCATTGCCATAATCTCCTGTACGCACATCCGGCACGACAACACCGGCTTATCTCCTGCGGTATGATACCAGCATCCACCGTGACACCGGGTGACCTCGTCAACCTATCATGCGCCGTTTTCTGATCTGCCTGCTGCTGATCGCGACAGGTCCCAGCCTGGCGGCTACGCCTGTCTACGTCGGCAGCGAAACCTGCGGCAACTGTCATGCGGCGGCGTTTGCAAACTGGCAGCCATCCCATCATGCCGCGGCAATGGCAGCACCCAGCCCGGACAACGTCAAAGGTGACTTCAATGAGTCGCGGGCAACGTTTCACGGCATCAGCTCACTGTTCAGCAATACTACTGAAGGTGGTCACCAGGTTGAGACGGAAGGCGCGGCCGGCAGGGAACAGTTCAATGTTGTCTATACCTTCGGCACCACCCCGCTGCAGCAATATCTGCTGGACACCGGCAAGGGCCGCCTGCAGGCATTTAATGTCGCCTGGGATGACCGACCCGCTGCAGCAGGCGGGCAGCGCTGGTTTCACCTGCAGCCCGATGAATCAATTTCACCGGATTCTCCCTTCTTCTGGACACGACATCTGCAGAACTGGAACACGCGATGTGCCGACTGCCACAG